>Ga0209720_1000702_pt1 | contig 32874 bp, 42 predicted proteins | sample AD_JPNMR3_MetaG_FD_184426 | JGI IMG/M metagenome (GOLD analysis project Ga0209720, IMG submission 184426) | Active sludge microbial communities of municipal wastewater-treating anaerobic digesters from Japan - AD_JPNMR3_MetaG (SPAdes) (version 2) | ecosystem: Engineered > Bioreactor > Anaerobic... | reverse complement strand
CATAATCGTCGAAGGAAAAGATGATGAACAGTTCATTGAATGTATTATCAAAGATGTAGAACTGCAACATTACCAAATCGTGAAGTTGGAAGGAAAAGATAATCTCACTGTTAATTTCATGTCGTCTGCGAAGGCCAGGTTCAATAACTGGATTTGAAGCTTGAGACACAATAAATTTTCCACAACGATATCTTATTATTATCCATTGTTTTCGATTCGATACAATGATATTAAAAATCTCAAATCTACATAATATTTGGGGGCGACTGGTTTCGACGGGCTGTCACTTCATCGGTGTGCATGCACGGGTTAGAGCTCCCGTTTCAAAAGCTCATCAGTAATAAACGTCGAACCTGAATTAGTAGCTGCTTGATGCAGCCGTCGGCTCTGTGGTTTCCGCTAGTGCCATAGATGTCCGGCGTGACTAAACTAGTGGACCTCAGTTTGGCTTGCCTTGGCTGAACTGAGTATCTAAAGGCTAGCTGACTATGAGTGGGCCTGCACTCTCGTAGCCAGCGAAATTGAACGCAGGATAAGCATGTAGTGCATCGTTGGTGTGGCAGTTCGGACGTGGGTTCGATTCCCACCACCTCCACCAAACTAATTCTAATAGGAGGCGGTTTTATGGATAGGTTTGTTGTTCTTAAAGATATAAGCGATGAAGGTATTGAGAAGCTGCATGAATTGCAGAAACAAGGAATTCTTAGGATAGTGGAACCAAATGCAACTATACTTACATGGTTAACGCCAGACGATTTAAAGACTGTAGTGGAAGACGCATTAGAAAGTTATGGTATTGAAGTATCACCTGAACAAGTTAATGAGCTTGTGGATGCCACATATGAATTATGGGAACGTGCTGACTGTGGAATCTCATATGACGAAATGTATGATATAGCTTCTGATGTTGTATACGAACACTATAAAGATAAAATTAAAGACTAGATGATGCTATGATATTAACTAACAAACGTAGGAAGCTAACACACTATACTGGCATAGAAGTAGAAATAGCCGGGCAATATATGTACTTTAAGCAGTCTAAGCAAAATATACGTGTCGGTAGAGATGGATGTTCATTCTTCGCAGTTAACATAGGCGGAAGAATAGATAGAATATACTACATCTTACTTGACGAAGTAGACATTTTACCAGTCACTATGAACGATATAACAGTTAGACTATTCAATAATGGGCGATTAGTCACTGATATAACTATTATCAGAACTGATTATGACAGAAGGCATCTCACAGTTAGACTTGCTAGCACAATTATAGGAATACTTGGCTGTATTGCAAGCAGAAACGATATACATATAGAAGCAATTCTGCACGAGTCACAGGAAATTCTAGTACGCAACCGAAAAGAAGTACCTAGAAATAACATACCTTGGTTAGCTCAAACTGATGGTACTCAAACAATTAGATATGAGCTATCTAGCCAAGTACATTCAAATGATGGATACTCTGGCGGAATGCTTACTTTCATTATAAGTTTTAAGTATGGCGAAAACGATGTTGTATGTTCAGTTATGTCACCGGATATGTATAGGCTTACGAATATTAAAATGTATACAGGTAAGATGTTCAGAACTGACAGCGGGATAGTAGTAGCGAATCAGTATGGTATGTATACAATATTATGGCTAATTGATGGCCGCACTGAGTTTATGAATAGTGATGGATTTATAATACCACTAATCTCAATTGACGATTTGCCGACAATTCTGAATAACCTAGTATAAGGAGGAGATTATCATGATACTTAGGGACTTTAATGACGTTTCGTCATTGTTAGGTGAGGAAATTAAGAAGCTTGCTTATATGGAGAAACTACGTAACAGGTTATACACAAGCTACTATATCAGAAAGAAACATGGCCGGCGTGAGATAAATACGTATCTGTATAAGGCAAATAGAGATGAACTTCTTAAAGTAATGAAGCTTTACGATTGGGAAGTAGACCAGCTAAGACGCTACTCTCAACAGTTAGAGCAACTTCATAGAAAGATAGATTCAAGGATACTTGATAAGATTAAGTTGCCAAGTTGCGTTAACGGATTTAAAAAAGGCGAGTCAATTAAGAAAGCAGTTGAACCGCATGTCGGTAAGTCTTATGTGGCTTGCTTGGATATTCATAACTTCTTCCCATCAGTTCAAAGCGATTATGTACTTGAAGGTTTGAAAGATGCTGGCTTTGGCTCGGATGCTGCATGGCTTATAGCCCGGTTAGTTACCTATAAAGGCCATCTACCGCAAGGCGCAGTAACTAGTCCAAAAGCGTCGAATATTGCTTTCATGAGAGTAGATAGGAAGATTTTAGAATTAGCACAAGAGTATTTTACAGACTATACTAGGTATGCAGATGATCTCATATTCAGTGCAGACGAACCACTTAATGAGTTGGTGGAAAAGGCAATAACAGAAATAGAGAATGCTGGATACAAGATTAATAGAGAGAAAATCAAGTTCTACGGCCCGGATGAGCCACACTATATCCTTGGTATGATTGCAAATCACAAACTCAATGTACCAAGAGAGAAACGTAGAAATCTGGAGGCAGCAATCCATAATTATATTGTTAAACATCAAGTACCTTCTGATGTTGAAGACCCAGTTAGATATAAGAAAACATTGCTTGGCAAGGCGGCATATATGCTTTCCGTCAATCCTTCGCTAGGTAGATTAGAAAAGCTTAGGAAAGAACTGCAGGCTTTTAATCCAGAAGGCATTGAATATACTAAAATACTTGTTCAGTGAGGTGGCGAGGATGCATGATAAATCAAATATAGTCCGTACAATAAAAGACCTTATTCTTATAGTAGGAATCATTCTGTTATTTATATATCAACCTATAGTAGCAATCATTCTTGCGATAGGGATACTAATAGGAATAGTTATAATCTGGCTGATAGAACGAGATGACTAACTCAAAGACTATCAGTCGTAGAGATTGTTAAGATGGCGTAACGCTTGATTCTCAAGTGCTTCAGCTCCGCTTCAGCCATAGGAGAATCTGTAGAAAAGCTCATTGTGAGGTATGTAAGTCGACAAGGCGTAACGCCTCTTTTCCTGTTTCAGTGTTAGGAAAAGAGAAGAAGAGCTCAACGTTTTTTGTGAGGTATGTAACAAACAATTGGCGTAACGCCACATCTCTTCACTACGTTCAGACATGTTAGTATAGTGCTCTTATAGAGGTGATTAATAACACTAGACGAAACGTCTTTATTTTTAACTACAAGGAGGTTGTTTGTATGCAAAAGTTCATAGATTATATTAAAACATTTGCCATTATTGTAGGAATCGTAATGGTATGCTATATATCAATCACCGCATTCTGGGGTATGATGACTTTTGTATGGATGATGATACCTATTCTAGCTATCTTGACTATAGGATACTTTGGTATAATCTTTGCTGTAAGTGCAGCTAGGAGGAAGAAGGTTAAGAGTCAGAAACGCAAGGAGGTGTGACAAATGAATACAGTACGTAAGTACAAACTACTAGGTACAGGCTATCTTAGAGAACTTGATACCGGCGTAGAGCCAGACTTCACTGGGATAGAGCTGTATGCAGATAGCGAAGTACGTGATGATGACAAGTTTACTGGGCGAGCACTGTACTTCAATCATAGGTACGTTACATTTCCAAAGATTATTAATTATTCTTCATTTAGATATACTTACCTAAATGGCATTGGACTACGTAGTAACGAGTTTTGTATAATGAACGTGTATAAGCACGGGCAGATGCTTACGAGAATAATTCTCCCGCCTGACGATAAGATAATTAACCTAGTTGCATACTACATCCTCGCTACAGTGGATTATGTAGATTACTATACTCAATTCATGGATTATGCCGCATTAGTTATGTACACTCCTGTTTTTACTATAGATGATTACTGGAATAAAATTTTAACTCCAGTTGATTATCTAAGTATGAGCCCGGCAGAACAGTATCGTACCTTTTATGAAGACGATTCTGTATACCAAATGTTTAGCGAAAGCCGTCGCACATATATAATCGGGCATAATAAAAACAAGTATAAGTGCACTTACTTCTCGTACTTTCCAGATATACGTAAGGGTCATACATTCTATACTCATATGTACTCTTACATGGATGCCGGATATCTTTACGTAACTGAATCTAAGCTACGTGATAATAGCAATTACGTACATATAGGCTTAATTAAATATGAGGATAGAGTACTTAAATTAATAACCGCCGGCGTTGATGATTATGACGTAATAGCAGAAAACAAAATTGTCGGGCTAGGTAAAAGCGACTTTATTGACATCAATACAAAAGAGCGGTATATTAGTGTATTGAATCGTGTACCTGGCGAGATTATAACAATCTAACTTGGAGGTGTTATGTATGAGTAATATCATGGTTATCATCAATATAAGCAACAAGGCAGAAGAAGAAATAAGAAGATTAGAACAAGAAAGAGAACTAACGATAGTGGAATATAACACAGATAACTTAGAAATATACGATATAGAAGATTTATATAATCTCGTTACAGACTACGTATTTAGTAAACATTATCCTATGACTGATGATGAGATTGAGGAACTTGTAGATTCAATGTACTATGAAGCCAAGAGTAAACACAAAGAGCTTAATATTGATGATATAATCAATAAGCTTGATGATTTATTTGTAGGCGGCGATTAATCTGACATCCTATTCATTGGAGGTGAATGATATGACTACTATAGTAGTGGAAGTTGATGATTCAAAAGTAGATGAATTACTTAAATTACTCAACGACTTTGGTGCGCAAATAGATGTGGTCGACCCAGTTATAATTCAATGGTCTACAGGCGAAGAACTTGAAGCATGGACTATAAAGATGGAGGGTGAAGCTTATGAAGATGACTTACATTGTTGAAGTAGAACGTGGTAGCGAAGAAGAAGAAATGCTTAGACGCAGATTCAAAGGACATATTGTAAATGGATATCAATCTGCAATATCAATTGGCGTTGTAACAAAGAAAGACTTATTCGATATATTCAAAGAAGCATTAGAATTCGATGCACCTGAATTAAAAGGAAAAACAAACGAAATAAACACATTATTTGAGCGGGCGTTAGATGAACTGGAAAGATTCGATGCAACAGATATGCTTCTCGAAGAATTCAAATACCTTATAAAAGAAGAGATAGTCCCATCATTAATCTCTGAAGAATAGGAAGTGATATAATGTATACTGTATACGAAGTTAAAGCCAGATACAAAGGTAATGCTGGAACACTCAATATACATTATGAAGATAGAAATACAAATAGCAAAGTTTTAGAAATACATACAAAGAAAGAACGAATAACAATAGGTGTTGGATTGATTAAAGCCATTGAAGTAGAAGAACATAAATATAATATAAATATCTCACACGCCGTTATAAGTGCGTTGTTTATACTCTTCGGCTTGTTCGTGCATTCTTACATCGGTTGGATAGTTGGTACTATTGGATTTATAACTGCTTGGAAACAGATAATAAAATACTATGTACTTCCAATGTTTAAGTATACTAAAGTCCGCTTTGTAACAGACTTTGATAAGACAGAAGTAGAGTTACGTGGCAACATGAGAAAGGTGCTTAATAATATAATAAAAGAAATTAGCGAATAAGGAGATGGCTTATATTTCAAGCACAGACTTTACTGGTGTATTATTATCCGCCGGCATTCACAAATTGCAATTTGATAGTTTCTCAGTAGACCATAACGTACTAATGGACTTAAACAACGGAGGCTATGACGAGGTCATAGACTTAATTGATTCAGATTTGCAGAAGATTATACATAAAGCGTTGAAGGAAAAAATCGAAATTATGACTGTTGAACATTATAGGAAAGGCAAGCAAATTAATGTAATGGATATAATATTCGATAGCGATTCAGGAAATGCCGGAGATGATGCGCATAAGTTTATCGGTAATTATAAGTTCATCTGTAACTACATTTACATGATTCTCGGCTTCATTGACACTTATAGATACATCTATCCTGTCATTATCAATCAAGATTTCCATCCTACACTATACCACAAACTTGATATTTCTACTAGCTGGATTAATGGGTATTTCATTTTATGCAGGAATAAGATTGGCGACCAGTCCGTTGTCTTAATGCATAATCAATTTAGCAGAGAAATTATAAATGGCACGCTTATTAAGTACACCGGCCCGCTTATCCTATACAATGACCCGTTTTTATTTACAATCTCAGATATATTCGGATATAGGCAAGATAGAGTGTCTATGTTAAATGAGAAAGAGATAATTGCTTTGCTTAAATGATTGACATCTTATTTATGGAGGTGATTTTATGAATACAATAGTTGGAGTATCAGGCGTGTTGGAAGAGCCAGCACAGTTATTAACATACTTGGAAAAGATTAGAGCTAGACTATATGTCGATTATTATATAAGCAAGAAGTCCGGCAGCAAACGTGAAATTAATTGCTATCTCTATCAGTCGGAACAAGTACAAACAGATGAGAGACTAGTAGAGTATTCTAAGATACTTAAACGTGTGCATACTAAAATAAACAATCGAATATTCAAACAGATAAAACTGCCCGACTGCGTATATGGATTCATAGAAGAACGTTCTGCATTATTGGCAGCCAAGCGACATGTGGGTAATCCATATATGGTTTCGTTGGACATACACAACTTCTTCGGAACAGTTCAGAGTGACTATGTACTAGAAGCATTGAAAAGGCTTGGCTATGGCAACGATGCCGCATGGCTTATAGCTAGATTGGTTTCATATAAAGGACACCTGCCACAAGGTGCTGTCACTAGTCCTATGGCATCGAATATAGCTTTCATGCACGTTGATGAACAGGTAGACGCTCTCTGTAAAGAAGCAGGTATTACTTATACACGATATGCGGATGATATGACATTTAGTGCTAAGTTCGATATAAAAGACTTTGTGAATGAAAAGATTATTCCAATTGTAACTAATGCCGGCTATAAGATTAATGAGAAGAAGACTAAGTATTATGGCCCGACAGATATACACTATGTACTTGGCTATGTTGTAAACTCCAAGGTTAATGTTCTGAAGGATAAACGTAGAAACTTGGAGGCAGCGATATATAACTTCGTAGTCAAACACCAACTTCCATACGGTGAAGACCCAATAACATACAAGCGTTCATTATTAGGTCAGGCAAGTTATATGCTCACAGCTAATCCAGACTTAGGCAGACTTGCTAAACGACGTGAATTGCTTAGAGCTTTTGACCCAAATAAGTACGAGTTCTCCAGAATAGCAATCAACGAAGACTAGTATGCAAGTAACTGAACACAGAATTCTTGACTTTACTGGTGTTGAACTTAAATGTGGAAGTAACTTTCTATACATAGAACCAGTAGAACCAGAATTCAAGTATGCTGGCATGCTAATAAATAACACTTTAAACCATCCCGCCACCTATAGAGGTGGGAGATTTTGAGAGAAGTTTGGTCAAACGACCCTTATTCTCTCAGGCTGGTCTAAACAACCTCTACACTGTAGAGCCAACAGGCTCATCAGTTTACTTATCCGCACAAGTGTGCGCCAAAGGTATTTGATTGGGGGTTAAATTATGGATATACAGCCACCACACAATAAAGAAGTAACACTTACAACAATGAAGGTCGTAACAGCTGCCACATTGATACTGTGTGTTATGTTCGTGGTACTCATAGAACAGCAAAGTAAAATGATAGACAAACTGGCCGAAGATTTGAAAGAGCTTAGAGAAGAAAACTTACAACTATCTGATGTAATTAGTAAATATCAAATAGAAATTCAAAAGATTATAGACGCTATCGACTCTAATAAATACTACAAAGAACAACTAGAAATTGAACTCAAACATGAGATAGGATTATACCTAATAAATAGAGTTATTGAGTTTGAAGGAGAGTGGTCAAATCTAGATATAGACCCAGGCGGCGAAACTAGATGGGGAATAAGTAAGACAATTAATGCCGGCTGGCTACCTGCAACTAGAGAAGAAGCAGTTGACTTCTATTATGACCAGTTCTGGATTGCTAATCAGATTTATAAAATTAATAACGTACACGTGGCATTTGTTCTACTAGACTCAATGGTACTATTCGGCCCAACAAGAGTTAAGAATATCATTATCAAGATTACGAAACAGGATTCATACGACAAAGCTATTGATTTGATAAATACCTACGACGAAAGAAAATCTAGAGAATTTATAGAGCAACTTAAAACAGAACTTAGGAAGGTAGTACAAACGTTAGTTAAGAACAATAGTGAATTGAAAGTATTTGCTAAAGGATGGAATAAAAGAATAGATAATTATTGACATCTTATTCAATATGGAGGTGATTAATATGTTATATGTAGGAGAGCCATTAAGAGATTTGCCGGATAATTTTACTGGTATTGGTATCAAAATAACAGAGCACAACTTTGAGTATTTTGAGGCAAGTAATCAATCAATTAACTTCGATAAGGGTATACACAAAATCGATAAACATAAGTACCACAGAATATCAGCATACTTCCAGAAATATAGTCGATACCAGCCTGAATTTAGGATTTACAAGAATGGGCAAATGGTTAATCGTATAGTATTTGATAGGACAGACAGGTCATTTACTAATATGAGAATGGCGGCGTTAGTGCATTTTATGTGTATGGCTATAAATAAGTATGATAACATAGCTTATTATGGACATACAGATTATTATAATACTCATGTTTACGTAGACGACGATAAGACAATAGAAACAACAGGCGACGCTCTATCAGACGAGAGTGTGTTTGTAGCATTTAGTAATAAGATATGTAGGAATTGGATATATTATAATGATATAATCGTGTCCGGCTTCATCTCATCAGACGATGAGCATATCTACGTTCTAACAGACACAGGACTATACAATCTCTACGATACAGAACATACTATAAAGAGCACAATGCTTAGCAATGAGGAGGTTAAGCACGCCATAATTAATAACTGGCTAACTACCAGGAGCAGTGGTTTCTATGTTCAAACTAGATGATGAGAATCATGTACCAATAACCCGCACTGAGTATAGCAGATATACTAATAAGATGGTACGAGTACACATCAACAGAGTTGGCACTACAATACGTAAAAGTATGGTAAATAAATTACTATCGCTGAGTGAGAATCCAGATATATTGGCACAGGTCATAACAACAAAGACTATCTTTAATCCAGTACTGATAATTGATACAAAAAAGAATGAAATGTATGTTATTCTCATCGATGAATATCTTAAATGCTTTGGCATAACGATAAATGGGCAATTCATAACTGACTTAAAGTCTATAAGTCTGCCTATACGTAAGGAAGATACAATCAATTCAATGATACTAAGCCGTGATAATTCAAGGACTCTTTATTACATCAATCAGGATGGCATTAATTATCTGAATACTAGAGCTGTTAACCAAGTGAATATATTCGATAAAACAGATTTGCACAGATTGGCAGGTGGGTATAATGTATGATTTGTTTGTGCGGCCAGATAACAGTGCTTTCAAAATGATGATTCGAGAAAAATATGGAATACGCAAAATACGTGACGATAGGTTTTATAGGATAGATATAATTGGCACAAGAAAATTTGTAATTTATGATGTAATAGCGAACAAATATGCGCAATTCACGGTCATAAGTTATGAGCCATTTGAGTTAAGGATTGAGCCATGCTATGATAGTAAAATTGTATACGATATAGTTGATTTCAACTCACCTACCGATTTATCCTATCTATGTTCAGTCAATTGTTCAGATTACATTTACATCACATATTATAATAAGGGCTATCATTTAGCTGTGTTGGACTACAAGCTGAGTCTTGTTGGTACATATGACCTTGGCAATTATGTATTTAACATCACAATCCTGCATAAAGGTGAGATTGGATACAGTTGCTATGACGGACATTATTACTCACTTATAATTAATCACAGTAAATCTAAAGTTTCTAAGATAGATAATAGTGTATGCGGCGAGAGAATTGTTAAGATACCAGAAAACACAATTCCAGAATTGCATGGCGAATTTTATCTTACATATGATAAAGATGATATTTTCCTAGCACATGATGTAAACAACAACGATTATATATTCCACGTTTACTGCAAGTTAGAAGACGGAGAGAAGATACTATATGCATATTATAAGCATATATTTTACATCGTAACTAATAAGAACGTGTATAGAGTGCGGCATGAATTTATAGGAAATAGCAATATATATTCGTTTACTGCTACAAAAGTTTATAAAGCTGATGAAAAAGTGGATGTGTTAGATGTAGTTTACCTAACGAATTATAAACCATCAAAAGGCAGATTTATTATATATAAAGAGTATCGCTTACTTAACCCGCCAGTGCTTGATGTAAGATTTGCATATAGTGGAATTGAAACAACGCTTAGTATCAGTAATACTGGCACAACAATATCAATGAGCGATACAAAAGGCGATATAGAGAAATTCAGAAGTGATATATTTACTCCAGAAGGCAAGGAATTAGTATTTAAATTCTTCGATTGTTCGATACCAGTTGGAGTTATCATTGACGGCTCGTGGTATATTTATAGTGATGTGTTTGATGCATTATTCAATATTACATTCGAGTCATTAGACAAGCAACATCCGTGGATTAATGACAACGCACTTATGTTTAAGGATAAGCTATTAGTACACTTTAATACGGTAACTGAACAGTATCTCAAACTATTTATATGAGGAGGTAGATTGTATGACAAAGCAGGAACTTATTAACAAGATTTCCACAAGCACTAAGGTAGCGAAGAAAGATATTTCACAGGTACTAGACACGTTCTTTGAGGTTATGCGCACAGATGTTCTTGAAAAAGGCGAGTCTATTAGGTATGGCTCATATGGAAAGTTCTACGTTAAGGAAATACCAAGTAAGACTGTAAAGCTTAACAACAAAACCATAGTATCTGAACCAAAGAAGAGAGTAACATTCAAGCCATTTACGAAGATGCAAAAGAGAATAACAAGCAAATAACTACTCTTTGATGCAACATAATGGGGGTTATTCACCCCCATTTTTATTTGGAGGTGATTCGGTGGAAAAAACGAAAATAAAAGAATTGGTAAGCAATATTGAGCAATCATTAAAATCATATAAGTCAAATCCATCAATTACTAGTAAAGCGAAGCTAAAGTGTGCACAAGTTGGAAACGTGCTTGCAATTCAGCAAAATACTATGAAAAACAGCGTTTTTTCAGACCTTGCAAATGCGGGCATTGAGGTGGTACAATTGTTACTAGTTGAAGAGTCGTATAAGAAACCAGTATACTTGGGCGTAAAGATAGGAAATTACATATATTTTTATTTTAGTGCTATTAAGCGTGTATTTGGGGTGAATCCGCAAACCATCTACGAATACACAGCAAGCCTAAAAGTAAATTACTTAGATAGCAGTAGCAATAGGTATGATATGCATACATGTGAGCTTGATAAAAAGCCCATCATGCTTATCATTCAAGATAAAATTCAGCATAGCTCTACTATACTGATAGAGCTTACTGTATTTATAGATATGATTGGAGGTGTAAAAGATGAGTGATGAAGACTTGAAAGTACAAGATGGGAATGTTATTAAAGAACTGGTGATTGAGAATGATAAGGTATTTGTATCAGGCTCAATTAAACTAGGCTTGAAGAACTACTCTAGTATTGATGTAAACTTCGGCGTTACTCATGTAATGAAAGAAGGAGAGAACGCATCAGATGTAGCTGACATCATATTTAATGAACAGGTATTGCCAAAGTTGAAAGACTTTGTTGGTAAGTTAGCAAGTATAGGTACGAACATGGCTAATGTGATTGAAGGTAACAACCAAAATAATAGAAAGCTAGTAGGCTGAAGAGGAGGAATTTATATGGCAGAGAAGGAAAAGTTTAACTTCGATTTTACGGATATGGACCCAGACATGGATACTGTAGACGATTTACCAGATAACACAACCGATAGACAAGGTGGCTCTAAGTACGAATCAGACTTCGTAACATTCTGGCGCAGTAGTGGAATGCTTGGAGTAAGAAAGACATTTGGAAATGCAAATAGACAAGGCGTCATGTTCACTTTCATGCAAGGTGAGGGCAATAAAGACCCGAAACAGAATTCGTATAAGAAAGAAACTCGCACATTATTTAGTGTAGAGAAGGAAGAAGTATTTAATATGATACATGCATGTGAGCAAATCTTAGACGCCGCAAAGAACAGTAAAGTTGGCCAAGGCTACTCTTTAACACACACATATAAGGACGAGACTAAGTCAATGAATATAGCACAGAGTAAGAATAACCCAGCCACAATTTTTGTTGGGATAACTAAAGGACAAGAAAAGATTAGTGTAATGATGAATGTTAAAGACTTCGAGTACTTTATCTTTGCACTAAAGATGATTCTCTACGAAATCTATGTAGGTTCAAGAGTAGGTTTCACAGTTAATTGGATGTAATCAATCCCGCCTTGAAAGGAGGTGGTAAATCTAGGGTACAATAACATGCGACAACACCGCATGAAATGGTAACGCACCCGTATATATGTAGGACTCAGTATTCAATCGGTTAGTAAATCTAAGTATAAATGAGCTAATGCGACACGCATATTCTTTAGGAGGTGAAACATTAGACTGATTAATTTAGTGTGATAAGACGCACACTAAAATCCATAAAATCAGTGGAGGTAACATCGCGAAATAGTTCAATCGGTTAGATAATCTAAGTATAAATACCTTTTGTGCGACACGCATACTTTATGGAGGTGAGATAATAAGCAAATTGGCTTAGTGTGACAAAACGCACACTATCCAGCCCGCATCAGAAGACATATAGCAATCCATTCAGTTAGCAAGACTAAGTATAAGTAATATAGTGCGTCACGCACATCTTTATGGAGGTGGTAAATTAGACCTGGACATTCAGTGTGAAAAGACACACACTGAAGAGAAAGGTGAGGGCTAATAACTACATTCGTCCAAACGAAACGAATGTCAAACGAGTGGTTGTATAAATTGTACATTCAGTTAGCAAAAGCTAAGTATAAATAATTCAGTGCGTCACGCACATCTTTATGGAGGTGGTAAAATAGGAAGGTTTAATTCAGTGTGACAAAACACACACTGAAAACCATCGAAGCAGATATGGGGCACTCCTGGCCAATGCATTCAGTTAGTAAAACTAAGTATTAATCACTTAATGCGTCACGCATATTTTCGGAGGTGAGATATGGTAAGGTTAGATTAGTGTGATAAGACGCACACTAACGCAACCTGAACAAACATGCTTAATACATTCAGTTAGCAAGGCTAAGTAATGCAATAAGTCAAAGCGGCACGCTTACTTTATGGAGGTGGTTACATAAAGTTGGAAACATAGTGTGACAAAACACACACTAAAGGAAATCCAACGAACACTGCTAAAGGGTACATTTTAACATTCGGTTAGTAAAGCTAAGTATAAATAACAGTTGTGCGACACGCACATTATTGTGGAGGTGATTATATAAGGTTGGCAACTAAGTGTGAAAATACGCACACTGCAGAGGAATAGCCGCCGGTAAGAGGAGTATTTAATACATTCAGTTAGTAAATCTAAGTATAAATGTTTTCATGCGACACGCATATTATTATTATGGAGGTGATTATATAAGGAAAGGAGTTTGTGTACTGACGTACACAAAAGGATCCTCAGCTCCAGCGATACAATCAGTTAGCAAGTCTAAGTATGGAATACTATAATGCGTCACGCATCTTATTGAGGTGAAAAAATATGCGAGCTTTATTAATACATGGAACTAACGAAAAGAAATTACTGGCATACGCTAAATTTATGAAATTTGAAGTAGTAGGCACAACGACGTTAAAGCATATATATGACGATTACATATTTTATTACCCCGACTTAGTACTATATGGTAAGCCTGTAGATTTTGAACAGATATATCAAATTAAAAGTACGTATCCGTTTAGATTTATTTTTTATTCGCCAGACTCAGACGCTGTGCTTGATACTAAATACCTACCTGTCTATACGGATTTATGTAAAATGATTCTGAATCTTAAACAGAATTATAAGTTATCATGGCCGAAGATTATTACTTACCTCAATACGATAGGTGTAAAACCTTTGCCACCTATGCGTGGTGGACAATTTAATCACAGAAATGTAGAACATATACTAAAGAACTGTAGGGGGCGTAAGGAGTGAACTACCAAATTGATGGAGATAACATGATTATACGATTCAGTAGCTATAATGAATTTCAACAATTAGGTAAGCCGCCGCATGCACATTGGGAGCCAAATAGCAAGACTTGGATTATCAATAATTACAAGCGGTACATAGACGATGTATATGCTTTCCTAGGGATTCAACAATATACCAGTAAGCCTAGTGCACAATTCTACATTAAGAATAGGAAAATATTCCTGCCACGTGCTATGGTATCAGACGAGGACCAGTTCGTTATGACTATGGCAACTGATTCTAGAAATGATAATGAAGATTACTTCTGCCTGCCAGATTGCGTTGGCATAAGACGTATTATAAGAAAGTATGCTCAACTGCCAGATGGCTTTATTGAGCGACCTATAGACTTAGATAATATTCATATGCCGACGTTCCTATTTGACTACCAAGTTGATGGCGTGAACTGGATGGTAACTCGTTACAAGCAAGGCTATGGTGGTGCTATACTAGCCGATGATATGGGCCTAGGCAAAACTATCCAGTCATTGAGCTTCTACCACGTTATACATGAACTACTGCCTAATACAAAGCTATTCATCATCTCGCCTAAGTCGACACTCAAAAATGTATGGGTTCACGATATGAAGAAGTTCTTTAATATTGAGGCTAATGTATATACATCCGATGATATTAGAAATGGCCTGCTTTCATACGATAAGCCGGCAATTACAAACTATGAAGCTCTATCTTATATCTACAGAGAAGACGAGTCTAAGATACCTATTTTAGATGACTCATTTATTTTAATTCTCGATGAGGCAACGAAGCTGAAGAATAGCCAGACTGATATATTCAAATCAATTGCAAAGCTACGTGGCCGCTCGTTCGTACTTGCAATGAGTGGTACTCCTGTGGAAAATCACCTTGCTGAATTCTTCACAATACTGAGAGTTATACAACCAAATTTCTTACCACAGTATGAGTTCTCTAAGATATTTGTCGATTATGAAGCTATGTATATAGGCAATAAAACCGTGTATAAGGTAGCAGGGCATAAGAATGTAAGATTATTCTACAATATTACATCAGACTTCGTGCTCAGGAGAGATAAGAGTATAGTCAATATGCCTGATAAGGTAATTAAAAATATAGTTGTCCCGCTTACTGACGAGCAGCAAAGTCTTATTGAGCAAGTTGTAGATGAAGCTAGGCGTACAATGGATGATGAGATAGCAAAAATAGCAACGCTTGTATTGATTAAACGCATAAGCGACCATCCAAGACTAGTTGAAATGGGCGACTCTAAGCTGGCAGTTAAGTTACATCCTAACGATTATACTTCTAATAAGATGCTTATACTAAAACGATTGCTTGCTGAGACGCCAAAGCCAGTTGTCATTTTCACAGAGTATGAAGATATGGCACAAATAATATGCGAAGAGCTTCAGAATACTTATTCGGTCGCAATGATTACCGGCGTTATGACATCTAAGCAACGTAATACAATTCTACACGACTTCAAAGCAGGCGTATATCAGGTACTTGTAGCTACAGATGCATTAGCATACGGCGTTAATTTGCAATTTGCTAACTCGCTAATTAATTTCGATATACCTTGGAATCCAGCAAAACGTGCACAGAGGATAGATAGAATTCATAGGATAGGAATTACAGAACCGAAATTCATATACGATCTCGTTTCAGAAGGATTAGAGACGCACGCTTATAGACTCATAACGGATAAACTGGAAATATTTGCCCAGGCGGTTGAAGGTAAAGACTCTATATTCGATAGCTCGGTACTTAAACAATTATCCGCCGATTATTTCGATACGTTTTCTGACTAAAGGTGGTGATTAATGTGCGACTAGTAGGAACTGTCAAGAGAATACTATGGCACAGATATTATGGCACTGGCAATAATTATATGTTTGAATTTCAAGTCGATGATTCTGAGCAGACATACACTGTCTCAGGTGCATTTGGCAAATTAGTTAAGGGCGAACATATGATACTCGAAGTAGAACCTACCAATAACGGTGTGTATAATGTAGTGCATGGCGGATTCACTATTGAGTATAATATGTTTTCTCTGTACAAAATCATTACCACGGTAGATGGTATAGGCGAGAAGAAGGGTAATGATATTATTAATCAAATACAAGTTGCACGAATAGCTAGGAATGCCCCGCTGACTACCAATCTTCTAAGCGACTTTGTGGAGGATATATATAGCCTTAACCTGCCTGATAAGCAGAAGGAGAGTATAGTAAGCGTAATCTATAAGTTCCAGATTATGGATGAACTATACTACATATTTGGTCAGAGCTTGGAACTTAAAAATGCAATTAATATGGCCGACTACATCATATCGCATGATATGCAAAATGCCATAAGCGAGAATCCTTATAGGCTAGTTGACATAGACCCAACAATAAATATCCACCAGCTTGATGCGTATGTAATGCACGAGTTTAATATAGATAAAACTAATCCTGATAGAGTTACTGCGTACGTTAAGTCTTCAATGTATCACTATCTAAACGAATACAAACTCGGGATTATAAATAAAGAACAAATTATTAGAAGCTGTTCGAAGTATGCACAAGTACCTAGCTATGTGGTAGGTAAGGCAATAGATAATATGTGTGTAAGTGGTGAGCTTATAAAGTTTGAAGATAATACATATATGCTTTCAAGATACTATGAGATAGAGAAGAATATAGCAACGAAACTAGCAAAGCTACTTACCACTCCTATAGATGAATTTATCCCCGCTGAGGTTGACTTCCATATTGCTACTAATTATGCAAATAGCGGATACTATAGCGATGAGCAAATAGAAGCAATGAAGGCTGCATTCACTAATAGAGTGTCGATTATAACAGGTGGGGCTGGCACTGGTAAGTCTACTGTGATAAAAGCTATCTACGAGCTTGCAAAATCACTGCATCTTGACCCTATAGCTATTGCGCCAACTGGTAAAGCTGCAGATAGATTGAATGAGCTTGGCGGGCGCACTATCCATTATAGTATAGGCTGGGACGGACTGCAAGCACGTCAGCAATTGACCGGCCAATTCTACATAATCGATGAGTCTAGTATGATAGACTTGGACATACTAAACGAGTTCATGAAATCAATACCAGATAAGTGCTTTATAGTCTTTGTCGGCGACCCATTTCAACTGCCAGCTGTAAATGCAGGCGCACCATTCCAAACTCTGATTGAGTCGGGACTTATTAAGACTACTATGCTAACTAAAGTATTCAGACAAGCAGAAGGTAAATTATTGCAACTGGCATATGCTATAAATAACAGAAACATTGGCGAAGTCCTAAGGATATTGTCTTCTAATAGTCCTGAAGTAGCAAAGTTACCTGTCCAATCTGATAATATCGTAGATGTTATAAAGTACATAATAGATAAACTAGATAATAAGACAGTTATATTAGTCCCGACAAGGCGACAACGTGTCAGTAAAATCAGTACAGAAACTATTAACGGTATAGGTATAAAGATGATAACTCAGAAATTCAAAACTGACCCGCGCAGACCACAAGTTACTAAGTGCATATGCACTGAGAATGATTACTCACGTGGCGTGTTCAATGGGCAAATAGGATTTGTACAGCACGCACAATCAACTGAGCAACTTACGAAGGTAGCATTTGGCGACAAGATATGCGAGTATAACCAAATAGAATATGCAAAGTACATAGAGCCTGCATATGCATTAACTGTACATAAAGCACAAGGCTCTGAATTTAATGAGCCGGTATTCATTTCATTTGTATCAGAACATGCTAGCATGTGGAATAAGCAGTTATTGTACACTGCTGTAACAAGAGCTAAGAAGCATGTATGTTTCATAACGGATGTTAACTTCGAACATATGCTACAGAATGCATTACTCAAACGTGATACTAAACCGACTAGTTATATACCATATTACTTAGCACTGCTACTAAAGAAGGAGGCGAGCCAAATTGTCTCGTATCTACAAGATACTTAAAAATTTTACAGGTGAAACATATAGACCAAAGATTGTGGCGTCGTTTGATAAAGGTTATACCGTGTTAACTACAAGCGATGACACAGGCTTGATGTTCTATAGATATCCTAACTACTATCACATTAGCTTCTCATTTGACCTTGACGATATTACTAAAATCATCGGCAAGCGTAGGAATTATGAATTAGTTATCTCAAACGACCCGCACATTGAGTTTCGTAATGGCAAGAAAGTGGATATAGTTGGTCTAAGTTTTACAGACGCAGATGACATAGTGTTCCCTGATGTACCTGATAAGGGCTATGTAACTGATTTTCACGAATTAAAGCGTGCATACAAGGCGGTTGCATTCTACAATACAAGAATACTTGATGACTGCGATATAGTTGTGTCTAAGGACTATATGTCGCTACGTAATCATACATCAGAACTGGTCTATAAGACGCACATAAACCTGCCTAATATGTCTATACCATTTGTACAATTTGCTCATATGATAAAGTCAATAGAACATGCACTTGGTAAGACCCCGCTGGTTTACATGCATCAAAGCACTGACTTGTACGTCTTTGATGATGATGCTACATACCTAGCTATACTACCATACCACAAAGACCCAGCAAGCCCGCTTGACCTAGATTCCGCAACATATATAGGACATGTAAACTATGCTCCAACCACAGAGCCTATAAAGGTACTTGGTAGGAATAATACATTTAAATTCAATGGTGTAGATATCGCACAGTCGAATGTTGTTTTCAATAAAACGATACCAGCCACTCGGCTGAATCAGATTGCTGCTATTTATGGCAATAGCATTGAGGTGTACGTGTATGCTACAAGCCTTATATTAGACTTCGGGCCTATATACGTAATCTTCTATTGAGGTGTATGACCATGAGTAGCGGGCTTAGAATAATAGGGAAAATCAAACTTAGTAAACTTAAACAGGAGCGCACATTAGATAATGGGCGAATATATAAATCCTACACCGGCTTTGGAGTGTATAAGTCAAGCACTGCAAGCGAAGAGCAGAAGCCTACGTACATAAACTTCTATGTCACAGTATTTGGCACAGAAGCTCATACAAGTTGGGACGCACTCAAAGGCTCATGGGTAGTTGGCGAGTTCCAAATTACTGGTGTGGGTAATAACTGTATATTCGTTTCAACATCGATAAGTAATCTTGGTATCATCATGCAAGATGCAAGTACGAATACCGAAAAGGTAGAGAAACAACTTAAAGAAACAGATATTAATTTACCAAAGGATACAGTTGAAAGTGTAAATAATGTGCTTGAAATATTTGATATGGGAGTGGAGGGATGAATATGGCAGTTAAGAGTTTAGCTACACTATTAGATAAGTACGAGCGGGCACTCGGCATAAAAAATGTCGATAAAATTCCTACAGGCCTGCTGCCGCTCGATTATGTGCTTGATGGCGGAATACCTAAAGGCAAGATTATAGAGATATACGGAGAGAATGGGACTGGCAAAACCACACTATCAATCTTCATGCTATCTAAAATGCTTGCTAAGTCGCCTGATAAGGCAGTTGTGTATGTCGATTCTGAATACTCATTCGATGCAAATTGGGCAGGTAAGAATGGTGTTAATGTAGAAGATGCAATTAAGAATCAGAAGCTATTCATTCTATACCCAAATAACATGGATGAAGCTTTTAATGCAATAATTGATACTGCAAAATCCGGCGAGTCTAGTCTTATAATCTTAGACTCACTACCTGCATTAGCACCTGCAGAACTTTACACTGACGAAGACCCTACTAATTTCAATAGGCCAGGCTTATCTGCTAAGAAACAGACGAACTTTGTAGAACTTGTAACTCCAATTCTTGAAAAGACTGGCACTACCATGCTTGTAGTCAATCAGGTGAGAGCTAACATATCTCCTTATGGCGCGTCTATATCTGTGCCTGGTGCATACGCATATAAACACATGGTAGCTGTGAGACTAGAACTTAAACGCAAAGACTTCTATGGCTCAAAGGAACAGCCAGCGGGCATTATCACACAGATAAAATGTCTGAAGAATAAGACTGGTATACCGTTCAGAAGCGAGAACTTGGTTATAACAACTGCTAATGGATTGTCATTAATGGAGACTAACGTAGAATTTCTAATTAATAATAACGTACTAGATAGAAGCGGCTCGTTCTATACTATCAATGGCGAGAAGTTACATGGCCGTCAAGCAGTTGTTGGATATTTACAATCTCATCCAGAAGTGTATCAAGAAATTTTAGATAATTACATTAAAAGTCTAAACAGTTAACATTCCTTGTGTGTTGTATAATTTCTTCGGAGGTGAATGTATGATAAACAGGGAACTAGCCGAGACGATAAGAAACGCAGATGAGTACATACCATATGTAACAATTGAAAATGGTACTGTACTCAACATATCAGACTTACATATTCCTTACCAGCTTCAGGAACTAGTAGACTCAGTTATCGATGAGTGGGCGGGCGAGAATACATTTCTAGTAGTGAACGGGGACTTAGTAGATTCTGTTCAGCTTTCTAAGTTTCCTTATATAGCTACAAGCCCGCTCGTTGATAGTATCATGCAAGCTAACCAGCTAGTCAGAGAGTGGTCACAAAAGTTTGCGCATGTATTCATACTAGATGGCAACCATGAAAGGAGGATGGATAGATACATAGGAGAACATGCAAGAGATATTGCGTTCTTAGTGCCAGGCACACTTAACTATTATGTATGTAGAGATATATCGCTTGCAAAGGATAAGATTGTAGATGCAGGCCCGCTTTAGAATGTTACTTATATTGATAGCAGATTCTTTGTGGTTAACAACACTGTATTCATACACCCACTTAACTTCCTATCTACGCCTGGCGGCACTGTAAGAAAAGCCATAGAAATAGGTATAGACAAGCATATAGATTTTGACATTATGGTAATTGGTCATACGCACCAATTAGCTATGATTACGCATATGGGCCGAATAGGTATGGAAAGCGGATGCATGACTATGTATTCTGATTATATTACTAAGACAGGTAGATTATCAAAAGCCCCGCAGTTAGGTTATATTACTATGGAAATGGGGAATAGTAAATGTACAGAATTCAAAATACACAATATAACCTACCAAGCTCTGATGACGAAATGAGCTGCAGCAATCGTTAGATACTGATCGAGATCATTAAATCTAAGAATCTTAAAGAAACATTGAGGGAAATCATTAAGCGTTGTCATCCCGACAAAAATTCTGGAGTAAATCAACAATTCTTTGGGTTAATCCTTAAATTATATAACCATTTAAACCATTCTAAAAAAGAGAGATGAGCCTTATGAAGAGGGATAGATACATTTCTATCATTAAGGACTTATTGAACGATCAAAATTCTTTTCTCTATAAGTACAAAGATGAGATATTTGAAAAGACAATGGAACTATTTAGTTATGTTACGCTAATGATGGGCCAAGATACTCTGCGCCTAGTGAACAGGATAGCCAAAATGCGCTTTGAAGAACGCAAAAGCGACGAGGAAATAATCGAAGAACTAACTGACGTTAATAAGTGTGATGTTTACAAAACAATTAAGTATATAGAAGAAATAACATCCGACATCTTATTGTCTGTAGTAACAGACTACCTAATATCAGAAGAGGAACAACCAGATATATTTGAAGTATTACTTGTTAACTCAGGCGACTATGACGAACAGGAAGAACTTGTAGAGGAAATGAGAGTTCGTAAAGCAATAAAAATCATCGACAGTATGCAAAAGCATTATCACATTGATAGCACTAATATGAAACACAAGAAAAAAAATATGTCGCCGACACTATTTGACCTGTAAGAAGGTGATAAACATGAATATATCTAAAGAAAAGGTGGATATCCTAATGTTAGATATCCCACTTATTGATTTGGCACAAAAGCTATTCAATGAGTCCAAAACAAAGATAGTATGTCCATTTCACGAGGATAATAAGCCATCCATGCAGTTATATCAGAATCATAAATCAGTCGTAGCCTACTGTTTTGGTTGTGGACGAAGGTATAGCTTAGTGGATGTATTTAGTAAAAAGAGCCGGGGACGAACCCCGGCGAACGTGTATGAGTTGGAAGATACATACAACGATATGATGAAACGTCTCGGCCTGGATAGATATACGGTAGTACTGGAAGAGGAGGATGCAACAAAGTTCAGGTATCTATCTGCAATGAAGTATTTATTGAAGAAATATACAACTCATGAATTAAGTAAGCCCGCAATTGCATTCTTAACTTCTAAGGGAATTTACTCATCTGATCTCTCATATAAATATAATATCATAGAATTAAAAAATAACTTTAGTCGGGCTGAGGTTGCAAAAGAATTGTCTGAGAAATTTAAATTGGATGAGGAAATGATTAGTAAAGTTCTAGTCCCATTTCAATATAAACGGTTAATTTATACAATACATGATGATATTGGCAATCCTATAGCTTTTGTGTCAAGAGACCTTACAGGCTCGAATGAGTATAAGTATATTAATTCTGGCAACTCAATACTCTATCAAAAGAGCAGAGTGCTATATGGTATGAATATAGCGTCAGGCCAGCCGAAAGTGTCAAATGCTAAGGAACTAATCGTAGTAGAAGGTTATAACGATGCAATAGCATTATGGGAACACGGATTCTATAATACAGTTGCACTCGGCGGCACGGCACTTACAGACTACATGATGGAACATGTAAAGAGTTGGGGCTATACATCTCTACTCCTCATGCTGGATGGCGATAATGCCGGCATTAAGTCTATGATACATGCTATAAATGGACCTATAGCTAAAGCTAAGATGCTAGTAACATTAAAGACCCTGCCAGATGGCAAAGACATAGACGAAGTGCTAAGAGACGATGAGTACGGATTCTACAGTCTACCTGTAATGACCGCATTTGAATTCCTATCACGACATGGCGATGTACACTCGCTAATCAAATACCTCGCAAACTATGACCTCGCAGATATTGAAAACCTTGTCCTGAAATCAGAATTGGAAGATGGCGACAAATATAGAATATTATATGAGTGTGCAAAAATAAAGATTGAGCAACAGAACGATTTGATATCTAATGCTATCAAATTATTAGGAGGTAGTTAATGCTTCATATATCAGAATTGACACATAACAATTTAGATATATAGCATTTAGATGTAATGGCATTTTGCCCGTATTTAGGGGAGACTATCTTTAGGTATCTTTCCATCACTAAAAATGGCATGAAGAGGGTAACATCTAAACTCATAGGCTAGTATGCTTAGACGCACGAACTAATCTTCGGCAATTTATACTAGCGTGAAATCATCTTCCAGTATCTAGAGCGATTTGGATACTTGGGCTTTTATAACACACGCATTGCAGATAACATCATCTCAGAAGTTAAATAGCAAATCTAGAAAGATCATGTGATGCCGGTGCTCGGGCGGTTTGATACAGAAGAATAGTTATACAAACACTTCGAAGAGCATGCACGTGAATACCTATCACAAGCATTCAATGTCTTCAACGGCTTCAAATTCGATAGAGTTGACACTATAAAAATCCAATGTTATAACTACACCATTACATAGCCAGTTGTAGTTAGGAAGTTTGGTAATTTGGAGTAGATAGATTATTTCAAGCTTACAATTGGCGATTAGATTAATGCGGGGTATATCATATACCCGCCAGATATGGTGATGTTACTAACTCATGCTACCAGCTACAAATTTGTGCGTGTGTTCAATCTTTACAAAAATAAAAGTAGTACAATTAATATGAGGATCTATAACAAGATAGCTAAACGCCGGGAAATTACTGCTATTCAAGAACAGCTTAGCGAATTGGATATGAAACAATTTACCCGCCACAATTATGAGTACACTCCAAATCTTTGGACTTATCAATGTGATACTTGTATAATGAAGCATGTATGCCATACGTACGCATACAAATTATGGAATCAGATGTTTAGGAGGTCGACGTTGAATGAGTAAGTATGAGCAGATAGTGTACGAGTGCCTTAAAGAACTATTCCCACACTTTAATATAAAGACTCAATACTCTCTATCGCACTTGAAGGATGCACCAAAGAGTGTAAGACGTAGCCCGCTAGACATCTACATACCAGAGTTAAAGGTAGGTATAGAAGTTGATGGCGCACATCATCATCATCCAGTCTCGTATGGAGGTGATGTGGAGGCACAAGTACAGTTTGATAAGCGGCGTCAGATAGATAACATGAAGGATATAGCTTTACAAGAGGCGGGCATAAGGCTAATACGTATAAACACTGACATCATAGGCTCACTAAAACACGACCAGCTCTGCGAGTTATTGAGTAACCTAATCATAAACGTTATCAAATCGAGGTGATATGATGGTTATACTTGGTATCGACCCAGGTACTATCTCTACAGGCTGGGCTATGACTGAAGATGGTAAGATATTACTAAGTGGCACATTCACAGGTGCTAAGGACATGAATGCTCTTTAGCGTTCTACTGTCATAGTGGATAGCTTGACAGATGCCATTAACGCATTCCAAGATAAGTATAGTAAGCAAGTAGATTTGGCAGTTATAGAAGATCAATATGTACACGTCAACGCAAAGAGTGCACTTACGCTCTCAAAGATGGTTGGTATGCTCATCTACATGATACACAACAAATTCGATATACCTATCTATCTTAGTGCACCGAGCGAGATATATAAGATCATACCATTCAATGCCAAACAGTTTTCCAACTCAAAGGCTTATCACAAAGAAGTGTTAAAGTATGTCGCTGAGACGTTCAAGATCTCGCTTACTAGCATTGACGAAGCATTTGCCATACTACTAGCCCTATCACATGCAGATCTTATACCAGAAGGCGAGCAGTATGTCTAATATATCGACAGAAAAGTTAGATAAGTAGGTTTAGACTTATAAGACTGCAACATCCAATTAGGTTAAAGAGCAGGCTTTCCAGACGATATTAGAGATACTAACTAACCATATCAGAGCGATAAAGATGTACTTGCTAGGCTACGAGGACTATAAAGTATCAAAGCAAGTTAGTAATTACATGCTCTCTAATATGAAGAGCACATCGTCTGTCAATAACACGGATGAATTCTTGTCCATACTTCAACAGAATGTAAAGATGTAGGGCTATGAAGAAGATGACGTCTGCCAGACAATTTACTGTGAAATTATAAAGCTCATTCAGTCATACAAGTACACACAGTTATCCTTTCTTCAGTATGTAACATACCTCCTGCCTAGAAGGATATAGGATAAATTCTGGAAACACTCGAAAGATTAGATGAATCAAATGAACACAATGCGAGATTCCGCAGAAGAGCAGGAATTTGATGACTATATATATGGCTAGTTCGATGTGCAAGACAACACAATGCAGCAATCGATTCTAACAGACTACGATAAACTTAGAATTAGGCACGGCGAAGAGCTATAGCATTAGATATTAAAATATAAGAAATAATATTGATTATTCAGCCGCCTCGTGGTATAATAAAATAAATTGTATAAAGCGAGGTGGCTGAATTGCGTTTATTAGGTCAAACTAAAGTAGCAGAAGTGTATGATAAATTAGTTGAACTAACTCAGTCACAGAAAGGTAAGAAGCGTATAGCTCTAACAAAAGAAGAACTTTGTGACATGCTTGGTATTACGACAAGGATTTCCAGTGCAATAGAATACGTATTGGAAATGTTAGGCTACATACGTTGCAGGAATACAGGTGGTAGTGGCACTACAGTAATTGAAATACCAGACCCTACTCGCAAACCAACAGCCGGGGAGATTGAACTGGCATCGGCAGTTTATGCTATCTACACCGACCAGTTTCATGAAAATAAATTTAACGATTATTCTTGCTCACCGAATCTTGTAATATATATATATTATATTTATTTATATAGTATTGAATCTAAAAAACAAGAAATTAGTCCAATTATAAGAATAACTAAAGACTTAAAAGTAGATTCAGATAGGTATACATATATTTCAAATCCAAAGAATTTCAAACGCCGCCAAAGGCCACTCTTGAGAAACTTTGCCATAGTATTTGAAAAACATATGCCAAAGATTCCAAACGATTCTATAAGTAGTCAAAGTATGACTATCCTTCGAAAGTTTGTGAATGCTAATAGTATTCAAAAAGTTGACAATCTTTGCGTTCCTTCAAATACTTCACACTCTAACGAACCTTACGGTCATTCTGAATATTCTAGCTTACAACCACTCATAAAGATAGTCAACGTTGGCTATTCTGGCAGTGGAAATATGATTAACGTTTATGTAAACACTTACTCGAAAGTCAAATTGCTTACGTTAATGACTACACATATACAGCAGAAATGTTTGCCTGCCAACATAAGACTCACGGATCGTACGTCTTATGTAAACACAGGCGTAGATGATTTTAAATTTAATACCAACGCCGGCATAGATGACTTCTACGAAGATGATGAAATAATCAATATAGACAACGGGTTTCGTCTGCCAATGAGCTCGCAACGAAAAAACGACTTCTCTGTAAGTGACGAAAATCGAGTGCTAATTGACAAGATAAGAAATGTATGTCCTGCTATTAGTCACATGGAGAATGATATATATATAGCAAATGATGAAGATGATATGCTTGTTATAAATAGGTATAAGATTAGTAGGAAAGGCCGCCAATTCTACGATCTCTACAGGCCAGTTGAACGATTTGCACAATTGAGAAATAGGAAGGACATTGAGCCTAAACGTAAAGCAAGACACAGTCACATCAATTTAGACAGAGACTTAGACAATCTGCTAGTAACATACGATGGACTTATTGACGTTCTAGATGAGATGACTATGTCATACTTAGAATGGGCACGCAAAAAGCCACGTATTGAATTACATTATGACTGTCTAGTCAATGTCCTTAACTTTATCAATCGATACGTTGATATAGATGCGTTCATAGAGGATATGAATAAGTTTCTTAATACAGGTAAAATCCCGCCTGAGAGGAGCTATAAGAAAGTCATTGATCCAAGAGTATGGTCTAAAGTTCTATACGATGATACTAAGTACTCTTACTATTCTGTATTACGCCAGCCATTCCTTACATTTGCAGGTCAGATTACGGATAATTCAGAGAAGAAACACATGGCACAAGTATTATCCGCCGAGATGCGTAGGACAGAATGGTATAAAACTCTAAGCCACAATGAAGGGCAATTGTATTCGGAAGCAGTTCTATGGGCTGCAATAGCTGGCGTGGTCTTTGGCTATATGCCGATAGGCTTAGGTGCGGCTCATGTTAAGAAATACCTATCATCACTTCGTAAAATCATTAGTAACGACAACTCATGGCTTATGCTTGCAACGAAATTGAATGACAGCAAGACTAGATTTTCGACAATGAATGCGATAATAGCAGCAATGTCGCATCTATGGAGACAGTTGTACAATAAGCAATCGAAATTGTATGATACCACTGTGAGTATCAGAAAGAAATACAAAGGTCTAGAACGCAGATATAGCGATACAGAACGCCGGCTTATACGCACTGTGAATAACCTGCTAATTAGAGATCATGTATATCACGAGAAATTAAAGCAGGTATTTGGTACAGACGAGTTTCATGTAAGTCAGTTATTATCCACACACGAACTATATACACTGCGGGCAAATAACATATTCTATAATGGTATAATGGTATCGTTGCTTACGCATACATTGCCTGTGCAACTTAGCGTGCTATCAAACATGATGGATTCGATAACATACGGCAATATACCAGTAGGAGTGACATTAAAAGATTTAAGCTATTTTAGTTTCAAGAAGAACATAGGCACAATAGCCGAGATATCGCAGTGCAGTATTAACAGATTAAAGTATCGAGATAACTGGCTAGACTATCAGGATGATAAATTTACAGTTCCGTGGCTACTAGGTGCAGGTAATATAGACGGTAGCGATAAGAATTTCAAAACGCCGGCATATTGGCCTCTAATTGCAACGTTATGTATTAATAGCAAATGCGATACAAAGACAGCTGTTGAAGTTCTGAGAGTCACTGCGCTTATACTACATCATACAAACTACAGAATTTGGATGATTACATTATGTCAACTACTAGCGCGTGCACTTGAAGCAGATCTACTAGCATTTAAGCAATCATTAATGTGGACAATAGGCGAATACCCGCCGATGTATGTATCATATCATGGGATTAAAATAGTGATGGTACTAATGGCATTTATTGAAGGACAATTAAGGAATCCTATAAGCACAATTGAAAAGCGAGTATACGATGTATTGCAAGAGGATGGAAGATTCAAAGGCATATTTGAGAAGTACAATTTACATCCTATCGTTCTGGATTTAGAACCACTACCGTGGGATACCTGGAAAAAATTTAAAAACTTAGGAGGGAGATAAATGAGTAAACCAACAAGCCTTATGAAATTGGAAGATACAGTAATTCAGTCAAACGATTTTGATAACCTTAGGATTCCTGGCAAAAACGAGTTTTATCCTACAGATGCGAGCTATGTGTTAGATGATGGTACAATGATAGGCAAATGCTTACGCTCACTATTTCTAGCACGAGCAGGTATGCAGAAAGCAGCTTATGGAGTAAGAACTCTACATACATTTGCACTAGGTCACAACATAGAAGATCACACAATCGAGTCACATAAGAGTGCTGGAATCTTTGTAGCTAGAGAAATCTCATACACAATGCCAGTGCCGCCAATCGTAATTAACGGACGTATGGATGAGATAGTAATCTTGGATGGCAAATATGTAGGAGTAGAAATAAAAAGTGGGCATGGGTACAATTTCATTAAACAGCATGTTACAGGTTACAAACGTAAGCCAACGAAGAATAGTCAGCCACACTTAATTGACCAGACGCAATCGTCGCCACAGCCAGAGCACTTACTGCAAGCGGGCTTGTATTTACTTTATACACAAGAGATGATGCCACTGCTGAACGGAATTAAGATAGATGAATGGAGGCTTTACTACAGAGCGGTGGATAATAAAGTAGGTGCAGAATATCAAATCAAACTAGAGGAAAATGGCGGGCTACACAAAATTAAGTTATACAAACTCTATATCTCATCTGATGAGTCTGATAGATTTGACGACTATGAAGAGATAATTATAAAGGACATTTACATAGAGCCAATAATAGACAGATTTAAGCAGGCGTATTTATACATTAACAATAACATTATCCCACGCTCAGATTACAAGAACACAGAACCATGCGATTGGCAATGCAATTATTGTCCATACCAAGAACTATGCAAGAAATTGCCACAGGAGGAAGTTGACGGCTCGGTGCTTAATGTAGTTAAATCGCCATTATACACGTTTGATTTGCAAATAGGAGGTTGACCATGCTGGCATATGCAAAGAGCTATGTGCATTTGAAAAACGGTGTGTATCAAGCTAACAAGTTAGATGGCAAAGCGATTCAGTATGGTGCAACACTGTATGTATTCAACAACGGGCATGAAGTATTCCTACCTAATCATTACGAAATACCAATTGGCGGGTCAGTTAAGATGACATATCCTATCCCCACCGGCTTAAAACACAGTCCTGAATTAGCTAGCTTCTTCGGATTAGTAAATGCATATGGAGTAAATTACAGCACAAGTTTCCTACTCTTCATGATTAGTGCAAGCAGAGAAACCTTGTATGATACATGCAAAGAGCTTAGACGACTAGTACGCAACTATCTTGACAAGGACATGAACATCATACCTAACGAATCAAATAACTCGATAGACATAACAGAATTAATGCACGAAATGCGGGCAAAGTATAGTTTTAGTTTAGGCATTATACCTCAGATAGTGCTAGTTGGCGACATGTCTACTATACTAGAGTTTATCTCGCCATTCTATCCGCTCTTTAACGAAGTCAATAGAGGCTGGGAACTAAAGCTAGTAACGAACACATTTACCGCTGAGTTTGTTAATTTACTATTCAGGATAGGGATAGTACCCTACAATATGGATAACACAAAAATAGTCTTATCCCACAAAGACTATAAGGTTCTCGGCGACTTACTAGATGGAGTAGAGATGCCATATGGCAAGCAGATAGAGTTATCTGTTGCAAGTAAATTTGATATAGGAATTCGCACGTTTATTAAAATCAACAACGCAATTGCAATTGACGGAATAAGTATAAACAGTTTGGAGGTGTACAAGCATGAGGCCAGACGAATTCAAGCAAAAACTAATGATGCTTGATGATAAAATTATGAAATTATCTGCTGAGACGCAGCAAAAGCTATACGACATAGCGGATAAGTATGAGCTGATTTATAACGAACTAATACTCACAGACTCATATAGTCCGGATAAAGAATCGGAATTATTAGATAACTATTACAGCGAGCTAGTATTAGCGATAGAGGCGGACGCAAATGTAGGAAAGTAAAACTGATCCAGCAAAAGAGAAGAAAATTAATTATAAAGCAGTAAAAGATATATACGGTTAGAATCCATATCTGTATGGCGATCAAGATTCAATTATAACAAATAAGCTAGTCAATCTACCGAAAGACAGCCAAAATCTAAAAGCTAAAAATTATACCATTTAGCAATAGGTAGTAGATTACAATGCATATAAAGGAGACTTAGACAAAGAATATACAACAGCAAGGACATTAGACCCAGTTAAAAGTGGGAAAATTAAACTACATTATCCAGCTAATGATTAGGGCAAATATAGATACTTCTGGACATTTTAGTCAATAATAGCTGTTAATACTCAATTCAATAATCATACTTATAACACAATATACAATATGCCGGGCTTAAAGAACTATGGAATGTGCGGGATTACAAAGTGCATGTTAGATGTATACAATGAAGCATATAATGGATATTCTGGTTATACAGAGAAAACTCTAAATGATATATGCGGATATGAATTAGATGCAAATGGAGAGCCTATATATTCTGGAAATGTAATAAAAACGAAAGTTGGCACTTAGTAGAAAAACTAGTAGAAATTAAATGTACGAGTTGGATTCTTTTATTTTATGCATATATATTAGTTACTAACAAATAAAGACATAGCTACAAATTTGAAGTACTGGATAAATTGTGCGATGTATAATAAAAGTGGCCAACCTTTAGCAAATATGTAGTCGGGATAGTTAGATTTTATAGCAATGTATTAGTTCAAATATGGTGTTAACAGGGCAATATAGGATTTTGGCTCAGATTATCTTGAAAATAGTAATCTAATATTTGATTAGATTAATGACTTTGTAGATATGATGTTCTGGTATGGTGACGCATTTAGCGGGATATTATGAGGAGTTGGTTGTCTTGGCATTATTTAATAATCCAAAGAACACTGGTAAAAGTTACGATATACGAAGTTGTATAGACGGATTCAATAAATATAAAAAGACAATGAATGACCTTCAATCATTGGTAAATTATAACATTCAGAATTAGTACAAACCAGTTATAGATGGTACTAACTTATCTATAGGCAGATAGTAGATAGACGTAGCGACGATATAGTAGATGATTACAATGGAATCTTCATGGCAAGATAATAAAAAGAGTAGTTAGGGGGCATATGGATTAACACAATTTACAAATGATTAGTTTGAAGAAGTAAAGTCGATATTGAGTAATATAGGATATCAAAGCAAAGCAGGATATGGTGCTATATCAGGTACTAGCATAAACGATGGCGGGACTATAATGGTTTATGTAAGAGATGTAATATTGAAGAATGCATTTACTATAGATAGTTTAGATGTCTATGACTTATCATCAGTTAATCCAGGCCCTGTTTCAGATAAAGACCCAACCCCCAAATAGCCTAATTGGGATACTCATAACAACTAGCTAAAAGTTACCAATCCAAATTGGAAAGGCCAACTATAGATATAGTTCCAATATGTATATGTATATCACGTATTGAATTTCTATTATACGTCATCATCAAACAATCAAAGTTATCTATGGCCATTCAAAAAGATATTGCAAATGCCACCGTCAATGCAAATAGCTATGTAGATGATAATGTACAATGGTGGGCCTGGTAAGGCAACTAACATTCTAGGTAATGGTACGCCGGGGGATATACCAGCTAGTGCATATGAACTTGTTGATGATATAGGTTATAAAGAATACTCTAGAAAATATGTTGGGATAGATGATGTAAAATGGAATTACTATAGAAGATTAGATGCTAACGGTTTAATATAGAAGAAAGAAACAGTACAATCATGGATAGATAAAGCGACTAGTGCAATTGGCACTGAACAACAACAATCAGATTTACCATTAGCCTCAGACAGCGTTCTAACATTCAGTAAACAGCAAAAGTATTATTTAGGCAGATTCTTTTATCTTTATCAGAAATGGTTTAACTGGCTTCTGACTAACGGTTACTTAGAGCCAGGAACAAGTTGGAACTGAGCGGGGGGGTTAACATGATACCAACTACATTCTTAACTAAATACAACGAGTATAAAGATTTAATTAGCATATAGTAGAAAGAGTTTGGTCTAAATAAATAGATAATTGCAACGAT
>Ga0209720_1000698_pt1 | contig 32956 bp, 35 predicted proteins | sample AD_JPNMR3_MetaG_FD_184426 | JGI IMG/M metagenome (GOLD analysis project Ga0209720, IMG submission 184426) | Active sludge microbial communities of municipal wastewater-treating anaerobic digesters from Japan - AD_JPNMR3_MetaG (SPAdes) (version 2) | ecosystem: Engineered > Bioreactor > Anaerobic... | reverse complement strand
CCCAAGGATAATTTGAGCAAAACGGTGACAAAGAGGGTGGCCTTCTAGTCCGTGACAGTGGCCTTATCTGACCGTGAGGGTGGCCCTCTTTCTCCGTGAAGGTGGCCTTATTCGATCGGAATACTCAAGACTGCCACGAACGCTAAATTACAATGATTTTCACTATACAAACCTTGTGGTTGCCCGTGATGACTCCTCCGCGCTGGTGTTTGACTACAATCTGCTTGGCAAGGGGTATGTATATTCAGACATCCGAAATGTTTGCTGCTCTCTTGGCAGCGATGATGCCAGAAAAGCGCTTTTAACGGAATACGGCAATTATGACGAGAGTGAAAAGTTGGTGGATGATGTAGTCAATTCGCTGTATTCTTTATATGTCGCTTGCCAGCGTGAGAGCTTTCCGAATTGGGCGAATGATTTATTAGATAAGGTGAAAGACGGCACTTTGTTTACGGCAGTCAAAAAACTACTGGAGGAAACGGCATGAAACATTTAGGAACAGTTACGCTCGAAACCGAGCGGCTTATATTGCGGCCGCTCACACTTAATGACTTTGACGCAGTTCATAGTGGGGCGAGCAATATTGAAAATACATATTTGATGCTATGGGGACCGAACAGCGAGGAGCAAACAGAATGTTTTATAGAAAAAACAGCATTGAACCAGTACCAAGAGCTATCTTTAGTTGGTGTCGCTTAAGGAATGCCCGGAAAAGTGTTGACTTCCCAAACTCTGCGGACTAGGAGTGACTGGCGTGAGGGGTTATTTGGTTTCCACAGGTGTGCTGCCCATTTGTGTCGGCAGACCGTTCTATGACTACACCGGTATTGTGGAAGGCTACAGGCGGCTTGGCCTCCAGGGTATCGAGCTGGTTTTCCTGGCCGAATGGGACAAAGGCCACCCGCCGCGAACCCCAACTTCGGCGGATTGGAGCCGTACGCCGAAAGCAAGCGTGTCTGAGATAGTGGATCTGTGCTCCGCAAACGACATCGCCGTTCCCGCCATCCACGTAAACAGGGATGTGGGTACCATGCTCTGCTCCCAAAACAGGGAAACCATACTGGAGGGGCAGAGGATTCTGGAAGAGAACTTGTGGGGAGCAGAACGGCTGCAGGCGCAGATTGCGGTGCTGCACTTGTGGGATACCCACGCGGAGCGCCTGGATCTGGGCAGGTTGTTCCAGCTGGCTTGGGAAGTGGCCAGAGACCACAAGGTTCCCCTGGCCGTGGAGAATATACCCATAAGTGCCGAAGGTCTAACCCAAGCCAAAGCGTGGGAAGAGCTGGCCGCCATCATGCCCGAGGATTACGGCTTCACATTGGATCTCAACTGGTGTTCTCTCTACGACAACTTCGCTGAGCTTTCATGGTTTAAACACCGCATACTCAACGTGCATGTCCAGGGCCGCGTTGTTCAAGCCGGCAAAAGTGGCTGGACCTTGGCGCCCAGGGTCGGAAACCTAGATATCATCAAGTGCCTGTCTGAATTCTGCGGTTCGGGCTATGATGGCTACATCACTCTAGAGCTGAACAGCCCCAGGGGAGAAGATGACTTCCGAAGGGCGCTGGAGATCATCACAAGTGCCTAGAACCTGCCTCAGCTGACAGCCCCCCCTGACACAGTCTAACTCGGATGTGAACAGAAGGATTTTGCCATCCTTTGTTGTATTTCCCATAAATCCCAAGCCGGGAAGGGTGCTGAGCTATGAATCAAGGGCAGAAGATGTTTTATGACTTTATCATGGAGCGGGTTTAGGCAGACAAGAAAGAAGCAGTCCAAGCGCTGCTGGAGGAAAGCTTTGCCCGCTACGCTGCGGGAACCTTTGACAAAGAGTATTTCCAGGAAGTCGCGCCGAAGATTCTTGCCGTTGTGAGGCCAGAAGCGGCCGCAGAGGTGCAGGAAGCCATGGAGCACTTCGCTTCGAACTTGTAGTTTGTACGGGCTGGGGTAGCAGTATCCCAGCCCGGGTTTCTTTCGGCGCTCGGCCCACTTACTTGTTGGCTCCGTGAACGCACCTGTGCCGGGAAAGGAGTTGCCAGAAGAGCAGAGAATCCAGTCTCAAGAGAAGAAAGGGTGAAGGGGATGCAGTACGATGTACAGAGCCCTGAAGAGTACCTGGAGAAGTTGGAGAATGGCTGGCGCGAGGAAAAGCTCTTGGAGGTGCGCCGGCTGATCAGGGGCAGCACGGCCCTGAGCTGGAGGAGCGTATCAAGTACAAGATGTTGAGTTACGGCACGGAACAGGGGGATCTTTTCGGTCTAAATGCCCAAAAGGGGTATGTGAGTTTGTATGTGGGTGAGATCAGCAAGATTCCCAACGTCGGCTCACTGTTGGAACCGTTCGATACAGGGAAGGGATGCATCCGGATTCGGAAATCCATAGACATTCCCAGCACCGGGCTGGAGGAGTTTATCTGCGCAGCTGTGGCTCTGTGGAGGAGCGGCGGGGATAGCTCCTGCTAGTGCGGCCTTTTTACCCTGGTTCCAGAACTGCGAGAATTCCTGTTAGCCAAGGAGTGATCCATTCCGGCCACGAAATCCCCGGCAGAGCTGAGCTAATTATCAGCGTGCTGAGGAAAAGATGAGTAGGGGGTTATCAGTATGGACCCAGTCCAGTGGAATGTGGGTTTAAGTAGGCTTGTCCTGAGCGGGATTATGGGTTTGGCTGTTGGCGATGCGCTGGGTGTGCCGGTTGAGTTCAGGGAAAGAGAAACCCTGGCCCGAGACCCTGTGGTTGGCATGAGGGCTTACGGTACATACAACAAGCCTGCCGGCACCTGGTCAGATGACACCAGCATGACCCTCTGCCTAATGAGCGGTCTTGCTAAGGGGCTAGATTACGATGAAATCATGCGCAACTTCCTGAAATGGTACAAAGCGGGTGAGTTCACAGCCGATGGACACACCTTTGACGTGGGAACAACCACAAGTGCGGCCTTGGAACGATTCGAAAGAGGTGTTCCTGCCCTAGAGTGCGGGGGAACCGGTGAGTACGACAACGGCAACGGATCTCTGATGCGAATACTTCCCCTAGTGTTCTATCTCAGTACTGTATATGGGGTGAACTTCCAGGACAGCAGTGAAGCATTTGACATCATCCATAACGTCTCTGCTTTGACCCATGCCCATAAGAGAAGCCAGATTGCCTGCGGGATCTACCTTTCTATTGCGGCCATGCTCCTAAGCGGCTCTGATCTGGAACATGCCATTAAGATCGGAATCCATAAGGCTATGGAGTATTACGAGAAGCAGCCTGAGTACGCTGAAGAACTAGGCCATCTCTCGCGGCTAAGGAGTGAAGATTTCAAGAAGATACCTAGGGAAAAAATCAGCAGCAGCGGCTATGTTGTGTCTTCACTGGAGGCCGCCATTTGGTGCTTGCTGAATACCAACGACTATGCAAGCTGCATCCTAGAAGCGGTCAATCTGGGAGGCGACACCGACACAGTGGCGGCCATTGCAGGGGGATTAGCAGGGCTAGCCTATGGATACGAGGCAATTCCCCAGGATTGGCTTGACGTGCTAGTAAGGAGAGAATACTTGGAAAAAGCCTGTTACGAGTTCAGTCTGGCCTTGGCGCGTCGCGACACGGGTAGCCAGTCTTAGTTTGCTGCCCCACTGCAGTGAAGGCTGCGGTCTTTTTTTGAGGATAGGTGGTCCTATGCTGGCGTGAGGAGGCGCCCCCTCGGTAGTGCAAAACCTATGGCCCTCCAGGGTGCGATCAACCTTAGGGTGGCCCCAGAGTAGGGAGTGATCACGGGCTACGCGGAAAACGGCAAGGTACTCTACTGCCGGACGTACTTCGACAAGGATTACTGGAACGAGAGCCAAGACTATCTGGAAAGCGACTTCTGGCCGTTTTTGATCATGCACTTTGGTGAGAAAAAGGCGAGACCAAGTGATCTGGACAATCTAGTGGCGTCACTGCACACCCTTGTTCAATCCTTTGAGGCGGAGTGCAGCAGCGGGTATTTCCAGGGAGCAGAGGCCTAGGAAAGATGGATAGCCGGACTGCGCAATGACGGCTTCTGGGATCAGAGCAGCTCCAAGGACGACGTTGAAAGGCTGCTGGCCGTAAATGACTACCTGCTGCTCAGCCTGATCGATGCCAGAAGGTGTGCCGTAGAATACCTTGGCGAATGTGTTCCTCTCTTGACAGGTGCAAAAGCGGACTTGCTCACGAAAATGGCGTCACTTTACCGGGGAGTGGCCGAAAGGCTGGGTTCTTTCCGCAACAAGGTGAAGGCCAGCGACGGAGAAGACCTCCGCTACAACGCGATAGGCTTGTGTTGGATTACCTCCCGGAGTTTGTGATGGTGGACGAGAGGTACAAGGAGATCACCGTACGCATGCTCCTCAACCACACTTCCGGCATCCCAGGCACCATCAACAAGGACTCCGCGACGGCGGTGAAGAACAGGGCGTTCGTTCAGGAGACTCTGGAACGGCTGCGGACCACCTCGCTGGTTAACGATCCGGGGCGGATCAGTGTCTACTGCAACGATGGCTTCACGGTTGCCCTGGCCTTGGTTGAGAGGGTTTCCGGCCTCAGCTACGCCGACTTTGTAGAGCAGAACATCTTCAGCAAGCTGGGTATGACCAACACCAGCGCCTACTTAAAAGAGGGCAGCGCAAACGTGGCCAGGGTATACGAGGGGGAGAGTGAGTTCCCCCTGCCCCTCGAGCACTTGAACGCCCTGGCCAGCGGCGGCATAGCTTCCGCCGCGGTGGACCTCTGCAAGTTCGGAGAGATCTTCCAGGTTGGATCCATGCTCACGCTGGCCATGTTGGCAGAGTACACCAGAGCCCAGTATGGGCCGGAAACCGTTCCCGCGGGCGCTCCCCTCATAGATAGTGGACTGGGCTGGGACCAGGTGCAGGTCTACAAGTTCAGGCCCCTAGGCGTTGATGTGCTGGCCAAAAGCGGCAGGACACTTCATTACAGCGCTGAACTGTATGTGGCCCCTAGGAGCGCATCAGCGTGGGGGTGATCTTTGCCGGGACAGCCGATCCCGTAGCGGTGGCAGATGCGGTGCTTGAAGCCGCCTTAGAAGACTTGGGGCTTGCGGAAGGCCCAGTTACTTCAGCTGTCCTGTCTCCGGAAGCGGAGTTCCCCAAGATCTCCAGCAGGCAGATCGAAGGGTTTTACAACTCGCCGCTGGGGCTCTTCCAGGTGCAGCTGACTGAGGACAAGAGCGGGATCGTTATAGCTGTCTTCGATGGAATAGGTTATACACCGTACATCACCGCGGCGTACCGGGCTTATGGCAGGTTCTACACTCCCAGCGGCACCAGCTATCCTTTCTCTGAGGGGGAGCTCGGCAGCGTCATCCTCGGTCATCCGGACAGCTCAGATGCGGGCTATGTCATTTTTGAAAAGCTGATGCCTGAAGCCGAAGTGGATGACCCGGCGTTCGCCGGCAGGACCTGGCTGCTCCGCAACCTGAGCAGGCACGATCTCTTGCCGTGGATGGCCCGGACAATCGCGCTCCCCGAACTGCCGGGTTATGTAGTTTTATTCGACGGCACCTATTACACACCGCTGGCCCTCAGCGACCCAAGCAGCACCAAGATGGCTTTCCCATTATATCCGCGACCAGTTCGAGATGTTTGTGCGGGAAGAGCAGGGCGAGATGCGGCTCTACAATCACGGCTATGTGTTCAGGGACGCGGCTGAGCTTAGCACCATCGGCTCCGGCGCCCGTTTGCAGATAGGATCTGCAGGCGAAAACGAAGGGGGCAGGCTGGGATTTAGCGGCAAAGCTGGTTTTGAGTTTACAGGGCCGGGAAGGGTTGTGGTGTTCTCTGGGGAGCTGGAGGTGGCGTATGACAGCCTCACATCGCCGGAACGCGAGGCCGCTGTGGAGGAAGGGTGGTACCTGCTCTTCATAGGCGAGCCGGGAGCTGAGCTCACGGTTACTGCACCCGGAGATCTGGGCTGAGCAGGTCAGCAGATCGCCCTTTCCCTCGCCTGATTCGCCTTCTGGCACCGCCTTTGGTTAATAAAAGCCGCTGCGGATTACCGCGGCGGCTTTACGTACGAGTATCGCTTTTTACAGTTCATCGGCGGGACAGGCGGCAATGCCCAGCATGCCTTGGCCTCCGTGGACAGCCAGGGAGGCTCCCATTTCGGTGATGAACACTTGAGCGCAGCGCAGGCGCTCCTCGACCCTCTGCTTAAACTCCTCTGCTTTGTCCCGGGCATTGCTGTGCAGCACGGCGACGGTCAGCCTCTCGCTTGGGAAACGCTCTTCCACAAGGGCAATCATGCGCTGCAGGGCCTGCCCGTAGGAGCGTTTTTTGTCCACGGCCTGCACTAGACCATCCCTGATCCCCAAGATGGGTTTGATGGTTAGCAGCGAAGCCACCATAGCCTGCACCCGGCTGACCTTACCGCTGCGGGCCAGGTACTTCAGGGTGGGGACAGCCACAAACACGGTCGTTTTCTCCTTGACCCGCTCTATGATCTCCAAGATCTCTTCCCGGCCCTTGCCTAAAAGGGCAGCCCGGGCAGCGGCCAGCGCGGCAAATCCCTGCCCCATGCTGGCTGATTCCGAATCAACCACGGTGATGGGGATGGGAATGTGTTCCTTCAGGAGTCGAGCCACCTGCACGGTGCCGCTCTGCCTGGAAGTGACATGGATGGAGATAATCTCTTTGGCTCTGTCCACGAGTCTCGTGTAGATGTCGAGGAAATCCCCGGGAGAAGGCTGAGAAGTTGTGATATTCTCTTTTTCCTCCAGCTGCGCGTAGAACTCCTCAGGACTTAGGTCCAGGCCCTCACGGTGGAATTGGTTGTCGATTTGAATGCCCACCGGAACGATTTCCAGCTCAACTTCCCTGGCCAGCTCCGGAGGCACACTCGCGGCACTGTCAGTTACAATGGCGATGCGCTTCACGCTTTCACCAACTTTCAAATAAACTTGCTTCATCTGCAGTTATTCCCTTAAGAAGGCACAGATCCTGCATGGCCTGGAGTGCTTTTTTTATCACAAAGGGAGTATGCCCCCAAAAGCGCCCCGCCCAGCCGTTTCAGCCCCACTGCCGGTGATCACATTTTTTGTTGCCGCTGGGCACCCACAGGAGGAAAAGGGAAAAAAGGGGTGTGCACAACTCTAGTATTGGAAAGGAGTGGCATAAAAAACAGTGTCATCTTACGGAAGCTAGTTCCAGAGACGCTGCTTGGGGTGTTCAGCTTTGCTTGCCCAATCGGAATTCGCTCCGTATCCGCCGCGGGAAAGTGCGGTGAAGACGTTTTTCGCTTTGCCCCAGGCCAGCATGATCGTGATCCAAGGGGAATACCAGCACTTGATCCTGCTGCCATACGGGCAAAACGACCTGGAGAGGGATGTTGCCGAATTCTTGCTGCAGCAAAAGAAGCCGCCTCGCCTGACTGTTGTTGAGGGAAAGCCGCTGCCTCTGGTTCCGTGACACCTTCAGAGCGAGTTGGTCTGCACCGAAATAGCGGCAAAAGGTCACTCCGGGTATCCAAAAGGAAAAAGGGGGAGGAACGGCGCCCAAGTTCCTAGTAGTGTGCTAGGGAAGGGTACCGTCCGCAGCAGGGCGGTGGACTTTCTTGTTGACGAGTCAAAATGACTGAAGGAGTGTGTCAAATCAACATTCAAAGGCTACTTGCCCGTTTGGGTGACAACCGTGAGGAAGTCATCAGGGAAGCGGCGCGCTGCCGTACAGCGGCAGAACTCATGGAGCTGGGGGGAAGCATAGGTTTCGAACTAGAAGAAGAGCAAGCGGGAAAGCTTTTGACTTTCCTGCGTCCCCGCGACGAGGAGCTCTCACCCAGCGAGCTTGATGTGGTGACCGGTGGAGATGAAGAAGAGGAAAAGAAGAACCCGGAGTGCAAGTTGTGCGGCAGCCCCAACACCTTTTACAATCCCCAAAATAGGAGTTACATGTGTGACGACTGCGGGATGTGCTTCTGGTAGGGGAACGGACTCTTCCGCGCTGACCAAAGGTTTGGCGCTAAACTGATGAGGCAGAGCTCTTCTGAGACCGGGAAGAGCGCTGCCTCTTTTCTCATGCAAGCCCTCAAGTGGGATTTGCTGCAAGGGTATGTTTGGGCCATGGAGAAATCTACAACGAAACCCACTTCCTGGCTTTCGCTGAACAGAAGCTGGAGCAGGGTATCCCTCCCGGACGGCCAGGGTGAGGCGCAAGGGAAAGGGGTAAAGCAGAAGGATGGCTTTGTACAAAGTGGTTGACAAAAGCACCATTGCACCGCTTTTTGCCGGCCAGGAGCATACCATGATCCGGTCCTGCCTGGAGGACTGCATGGGCTATGCCTACGCCGATGATCTGGCGCAGCCGCGCTCAGCCGCCATTTACGTTGGGGATTTCTGCTTTTTCGGGGGTAAGGTGAACACAGAGCTGATCGCCACCAAACCCCAGGACTATGTGGGCCAGGGTGTACTCATGGTGCCTCCCGATGCTGACTGGGAGGAAGGCGTCAAGGCGTTCTACGGGGCGCGGGCTGTTCCCTGGATCCGCTATGCCACCAAACAGGACCCCAGCAGGTTTGACCGCGGGAAACTCGCGGAGCTGGCCGGGGGATTGCCCGCCGGCTTTGAGCTGCGTCCCATTGATCAGGGGCTCTACGAAGAGATTTTGGCCCTCCCCTGGGCCAGGTCTCTGTGCGGGAACTTCGCCAGCTACAGCCAGTTCGCGGCTAACGCCCTGGGCGTTGTCATCCTCCACCGCGGGGAGCTGGTCTCCGGTGCTTCCGCCTATGCCTTTTTCCGGGGCGGGATCGAGGTGGAAATCGACACCAGGGTAGACTACCGCCGCCGGGGACTGGCCACCGTCTGCGGGGCGGCTTTGATTCTAGAGTGCTTGAAGCGGGGGCTCTACCCAAATTGGGATGCCCATAGTAAGGAGTCGCTGGCCCTGGCCCAGAAACTGGGCTATGCTTTAGACCGGGAGTATCCGTGTTACTGCCTCTACCCTTGGTAACCAGTGGGGAGCAAAAGGAGTTGGTACCATGCCCAGAGCAGTAATTCTGAGCGCAGTGGTTCTCCTGCTGGCCGGCTGTATTGCACCCCCCGCTGGCCCGGTGGGGAGGGCAGACCAGACCCCGGGGCTTTCCCTGCAGGAAACCTTCGCCCGGGACCTGCGCTTCATCTACGAAGAGATCCGCGACAACTATGTCAACCTCGCCTACAAAGAGGAAATGCTGGGCTTTGACTGGGACGAGCTCTATGCCCGTTACTCCGCTGGCCTGGCCCAGGTGCGCACTGAGAAGGAATTCTTCCGGCTGGCCAGCCGGTTTCTATCCGAACTGCGGGACGGGCACGTGGCGCTGGGGCCCTATCGGGGCCTCCCCGAGGTGGAACGGCAGCTCTACGACTTTGACCCCGCCCTCAAGAACCTTTTCACAGTGCGTTTGGTAGAAGGAGTTCCGATCATTGCCGAAACGAGGCTGCCCCTGCTGCCTGTGGGGTCGGAAATCCTGACGCTGAGCGGGATCCCCTTTCTAGAGCTGTTGGAAGAGGCCAGCCGGCACTTTTTCTACGGGGCCACAGAGCAGGCAGTTGCCGCCAGGGTCCTGGCCAATGGCCTTTATCTCCACTACCTAGCCCTGATCAGCCACCCCTTCCCAGGGGAATTGGAGATCACCTTCAGGACCCCCGAAGGGCGCAGAGGCGACTGCAGATTCAGCGTGCCAAGCGCAGCGCAGGCTGGGCGCGCCCTGCCTGAAGGGGATCCCTACCCTTCTTGCGTCTTAGAAGACGGAATCGCCCGGATCGCCGTGCCCAGCTTTGAAGTGGAGCCCAAGGAGTTCCGCATCCGGCTGGAGCAGATCGCGGCTGAGCTCAAGGGGGCGGACGTGGAGGGCGTGATCCTGGATCTGAGGGGCAACAGCGGGGGAAATGAGAGCTTCCGGGAGCTTTTGTCCTACCTGGTGAGGGAAGAAACCGTAGTGGCAACCTACCGCTACCGGCGCTCTCCCCGTATGGGCCAGGTCTACCGGTTGAGGCCCCTTTATGAAACGCTGCTGGGAAGGCGGATCAGGGGAGCGCGGGAAGAGGGTTACAGCGCCTGGTACTGCTGGAAGGTCAAACCTAGCAGGGAGGAGTTCTTCCGCTCTCGGCCTGTGGTTGTCCTCACCGACAGGCTGGTGTTCAGCTCTGCGGACCGGTTTGTGGGGGCGGTCCTGGAACACGACCTGGCAGTGGTGGTGGGGACCGAAGTGGCCTGTACAGGGCACGGTCTGCCCACGGGTGTGCTGCTGCCCAGCGGTAAATATGTGCTGAGTTACGGCTTCCAGGAACTGCGGGATGCCCAGTTCGGGCCCTTGGAAGGCCAGGTCAAACAGCCCCAGGTCTTTGCCGAGCAGACCCTGGCGGATTACCACCGGGGAGTGGATACTGCCTTGACCAGGGCCATGGACTTACTTAGGGAAAAACGGTGAAGAGGTGCTCTCCCCAGGGAACACCTCTTTTTAGTTGGGTGTCGCTGCCGGGTCTAGGCCGCGGGCAACCAAAACTAACAAAACGTGTGCGCTTTGGTTGGTTTGCAAGGGGGAATACTGCCTGTATCATAGACTTGGGGGGTATGAAAAGAATGAAAAGTTCAAAGGGTAATATCGCGGATAACCTCCGCTATCTCCGCAGCCGCAGCGGACTGACCCAGGAACAGGTGGCGGAGTACATCGGTGTTTCCCGCCAGGCGGTGGCCAAATGGGAGCGGGGCGAGTCCCTGCCCGATATCCTCAACTGCGAGGCCTTAGCGGATCTTTTTGAGGTTTCCCTCACGGACTTGGTGCGCCACGATGCGCAAAAAGAGGGGATGCCCATCCCGCCCCGCAACAAACACATCTTCGGCGTGGTTACCTTGGGGGAGCGGGGCCAGATCGTACTGCCCAAAAAGGCCCGGGACACCCTCAACCTTCAGCCAGGTGACACGCTGGTGGTTTTAGGGGACACCAGCCCCCTGACCAAGGGGATCGCCCTCATCGCCAGTGATGTATTCCTGAAGATGACCGGTGGGGTTCTGACAGAGATCTTTCCCAGCAAGGGGGACTGATAAAAATGCTCGTGGTAAGGAACCTTGTTAAGCGCTATCCCAAGTTTACTCTGGAGGATGTGAGTTTCTCCCTGCAGCCCGGCAGGATTATGGGCTTGATCGGTCGGAACGGCGCAGGAAAGACCACCACCTTAAAGTGCATTTTGAACCTGGTGCGCCCCGACGGCGGTTCGGTGGAGATGTTCGGCCTGGATTTCCGCAGCCATGAGGAGAGCTGCAAACAGCGGATTGGCGTGGTTTTCGGCGGCGTGGACTTTTACAAACACAAAAGACTCACCCAGATCACTGAGGTTACCAAGCGGTTCTACCGAGACTGGGATGATCAGGCCTATGCCCGCTATCTGGAGATGTTCGCTTTGGATCCGGAGAAAAAGGTGAACGAGCTTTCCTCGGGGATGAAGGTGAAATACATGGTGGCCTTGGCCCTATCCCACGGGGCGCAGCTCCTCATCTTTGATGAGCCCACCAGCGGTCTGGACCCCGTCTCCCGTGATGACCTGCTGGGGCTTTTTCGGGCGCTGGTTCAAGACGGTACCAGGAGCATCCTCTATTCCACCCATATCACCTCTGACCTGGACAAATGTGCCGATGACATCAGCTACATCAGAGACGGGAAGCTGCTGCGCAGCGCGGAAAAGGGCGAGTTCATCCGCTCCTTCCAGCACCTGAAGGGAGATGGGGAACAAGGCGAGCTCACCCTGGAGGAGATCATGATCCGCACAGAGAGGAGGAGTTACCGTGTCTAAGCTGCTGTACAAAGAGCTGCGCCTGGCGGCCCACCCCAATCTTTATGTATTCACGCTCCTGGGGGCCCTGGTTCTGGTTCCCGCCTACCCTTACGGCATGGTGTTCATGTTTGGCTGCTTGGGCCCGTTTATTACCATGGGCTACGCCAGGGAGACCAATGATCTCCACTACACTGCCCTGCTGCCCATCGGCAAGCGGGATATTGTGAAGGGCAAATGCCTGCTTTTCGCCGCAGCACAGCTGGCACAGGTGCTCATCTCCCTGCCCTTTGCCTTCTTAAGAGTGAGGGTCCTCCCCGCGGGCAACCCCGCGGGGATCGAAGCCAATGCGGCTTTCTATGGATTTGGCTTGATCATCTATGCCATCTTCAACTTCATCTTCCTCACCGAGTTCTTTAGGACCGGCTTCAAAGTGGGGAAGGCGTTTCTGCTTGCCATTGTCCCAGCCTCGGTAGTTGTTCTAACTATGGAGGTCCTGGCCCACATACCGGCCTTTGCTTGGTTGGACAGCGTGCAGCCCGCGGACCTGCTGCGCCAGCTGCCCATTCTCCTTGCGGGCCTGGCCATCTACCCCACGGCCATGCTAGCCGCATTCACAGTCGCAGCTAAGCGCTTTGAAAAGGTTAACTTGTAAGGGGAGTTGGGGCAGGGATCATGCAGGCTCGGCACGTTTATTTTGCCGCAGTCAGAGCCTGGACCCAGGAAATGGCAGGAGGCGGTTCCGCAGAGCCGAAGTGATCCACAAAAGACCAGGTGGTTGGTGGAAAGTGTGCCCTAGCAATTTGTGCTCTACACCATATTCCCCATGGCGCCGCCTGCCGGTGCATGTCTGCCCTCGAGGAAGGGGTGGGAGCCCTCTTGCCGGAAGCAGCTTCTGAGCGCCCTCCACCCCAGGGAAGCAGGTGACCAGCACCTCGAGATCCGCCGCAGAGTGCACGGGGAGGAAAGAGACTGCGAGGTCATTGGCAGGATGGTTACTAATACTTCCCTCTAGAGCGCTGGTTTTTCATGTGGGTGGACCGGAACTTCCCGGGGAGGGCTGCCCAGTGGGCGGAAAAGTTGAGGATGGCAGCGCTTTGTTGGAAGCTGCCAAGGCGCTAACCTAGGAGGATCTTGCCGAGCTGGTCTCGGCGTTGACGACCAAAGACGATGAGAAAAGGTATCGGGCCCTTCTCCTTTTGCAGAGCAGATCCGCGTTCTCCGCCGATGTCTATCCCTATTGGGACACCTTCCGCAGCAAGCTCCAGAGCCGCAACTCGTATCAGAGAGGCATCGGGCTCATGCTGCTTGCGGAAAACAGGATGGAGGCTGCCCTTGACGAGTACCTGGAGCTCCTCCACGATGAAAAGACCATCACCATCCGCCACTGCATCCAAGGGCTGGGCAAGATTGCCGCGGAGAAGCCGCACCTGGCGGGGAGGATAGCGGCGCGCCTTGTCTGCTTTGACCCCATGGGCGTTAGAGAATCCATGCGTAAATCCATACTGCTGGACATCTTGAGGGTCCTGTGCAGCATAAAAGTGCGCCATCAGACAGCTGAAATTGAGGGCTTCATCGCCAAAGCGCTCACCGGCGGAGTATTGGACAAGGGATCAAAGGGGGAAATAGAGAATCTCCTTCAGCAAGCTTGAACGTCTTCTGGAGGAGGCGCAGAGAGCTGGCTCAGGCCGGTCTTCGGCACCTATCAGCGTGGGGGGTAGAAAATGGCTAAGTACCGCAATCCAATCATTGAGGGTTTTAACCCCGATCCCAGCATCTGCCGGGTTGGGGAAGACTTCTACTTAGTCACGTCCACTTTTGAGTTCTTCCCAGGAGTCCCCATTTACCACAGCAGGAACTTGGTGGAGTGGGAGTTGATCAACTACTGCTTAACCGAGGACAGCCAGCTGAATCTGGAGAACTGCCGCTGTTCCAAGGGTATCTTCGCGCCCACCATCCGCTACCACGATGGAACCTTTTTCATGATCACCACAAATGTCTCCCACCAAGGCAATTTTGTTGTGCACACCAAGGATATCCGGGGGAAGTGGTCGGAGCCGCACTGGATTGACCACAGCGGGATCGATCCCTCCCTGCTGTTTGATGATGATGGGAAAGTCTACTACTGCGGCACTGCCTTGGATGAACGGGGGAAACAGGGGATCGCCCTGTTCGAGATCGATCCCTTTACAGGGGAGAAGCTCAGCAGAACGGAGATGATCAGCTATGGGGCGGGGGGGAAGCATCCAGAGGCTCCCCACCTCTACAAGATCAACGGCTACTATTACCTCATGATCGCCGAGGGCGGCACCGAATATGGTCATATGGAAACCATCTTCCGCAGCCGCAGTCCCTGGGGCCCCTATGAACCCTGTCCCCACAATCCCATCCTTTCCCACAAGGACTTCATGGGCTCGCCCATCCAAGCCACAGGCCACGCAGACCTGGTGGAAGATGCATCCGGCAAGTGGTGGCTGGTCTGCTTGGCGATACGGCCCTTGCCGGAGGTACTGCTCCACAACCTGGGGCGGGAAACGTTTCTCGCCCCCGTTACTTGGGATGAAGATGGCTGGCCGGTGGTGGGGGATCGGGGCCGGATTGCCCTGGAGATGGAGGCAGATCTCCCGGCTCCGGTAACCAAGAAGGCGGCTACCGTGGACTTCGCCGATGATTTTGACCATGAGACGCTCCGCCTGGAGTGGAACTTTGTCCGCAACCCCCGCCGGGAGAACTACAGCCTTACGGCCAAGAGGGGCTATCTCCGGCTGTCAGCCGGCGGGGAAACGCTAAACGATCACCATCCCACTTTTGTGGGGATCAGGCAGCAGGAGTTCGAACTGGAGGCCCGCACGAAGCTCTTGATTGAGCACATGGCCGAAGGACAGCAGGCGGGGCTGGCGGCGTATTACAACATGCATTACCACTATGAGATCTATGTGACCCAAGAGTCCGGCCAGCACTACGTTGTCCTGGCCAAGAAGGTTCATGACATCTACCACATCGCCGAAAAGAGGCCCATTGACTTCTCGGGTGAAGTTGAGCTCGAGATCGAAACGGGGAAAGAGGACTATGTGTTCAAGTACCGCCTGGATGGGGAATGGATCACCCTGGGCACGGGTAAGACGGCTGGTCTTTGTACGGAAGGGACCATGATGATGACCTTTACAGGGGTTTACCTGGGCTTGTTTGCCAGCAGGGGCGAAGCCTATTTCGATTATTTCACTGTAAAGCAGCTTGCTTAAGGCAGTTTGAAGCGCAAAGGGGCTTTCCGGTTAACCGGGAAGCCCCTTTGAGACTTATTCCTCAGCCCAAAATTGCCCTAATTGTAAAGGCCGCTTGCGGAGCAAGCGTTTCCAGTGAAATAGTTCATCTCCGCCCCCGCGCTCACTCTCCATAGTCATAGATGATCTCCACTTTCTTGGGGGAGGCCGCCTTGTTCATGAGCTCTTTCAGCAGGGCTCTGGTGAGCTTGTTCAGCTCATAGTGGTCAATTTCAGTCAGGCTGATCCAGATGTACTCCTCCGCTTCTTCGTTTAGAATCACTTGGGAGGAGTCCGTTCTGCAGGCGAAATCCACAAAGACAAAGTGCTTTTGCTCCTGAAAACCGGCACTGTAGATATTTTCCTTCAGCCCTACCAACTCCAGGTCATAGATCTCCAGGCCCGTTTCCTCCAGGATCTCCCTGCGCAGAGCCTCTTCCATTTTCTCGCCCCACTCCACATGGCCCCCTGGAATGACATACTCGTTGTTCCACTTGTGGGACTTCAGGAGAAGCACTTTGTTCTTCGGGTTGAAAATGACAGCCCCAACCGCCAGCTCCGGATACTTCACGGACCACTCCTCCTCGGCCTTTTGGCCCTATCCTTCCACACGGCCGCCAGATCACCTTCTGGATGGGTCTGTCCGCGGCGCGGAGTTCCATTGATTTTTTTCATTCTGGACAAAGGAAGGACAGAGGGTTGTGTCAAAATAAAAACATAACGAAGATAAAAAATGTATTATGAAAAGCGTCCAAAGTTGGGGAGAGGGGCGGCGTGATGTACAACTGCCCCAAGACCGCTGAACATGGTGAGCTGGAGGTTGTGGGTGCCTTTACAGGCATGCATATAACTGGTGATGAGAAGTTTTACCGGGTGAGGTACTGTTCCCACTGCGCTGCCTATTATTTCTACGTTTCCATGGAAGCAACTGTCAGCTACGGCAAGAACTACTTCGCCTTCTACATCGAGCTCACGGAAGATGAGGCCCGCCAGATGCTTTCCGTAATGGAGAAGGAAGAGGACGACGATCAGATTGAGCGGTACCTCAACGATTTTGACTGGAACAACCAGGAGCGCTGGGTAGAGCGGCCTTAAGGTGGTGTTGGAGGATACTAAATATGCAGAGATAGTCATTGCTTTTGCAGCGGTGTCCTATGTAAAGAGAAGAGGGATTCCAAAGATAGACCCTTCCAGTTTACACTTTATCAACCAATTTGGCCCTGCTTTGCTTTTATCTGGCTGCTGTACAGCCCTTCCTTCCGATTTTCGTACGCTTTGAGTTGACAGGGAGCTGTGAGGGGAGTATTATTTATAAAAAACAGCCTCGGAAGACCAGGCATATTGTTGGAAGCATCTAGACGTATTGGAGGTCCACATAATGACCATTTCCGCACTGGCCAGGGAGCAATACACTGACCCCGGCCCAGGTACAGACGTTTTGGCACAGGATGTCCTTTTAGGCATAAGGGATTTGCATACGTACTTCTCCACCGATGAAGGTTTTGTCAAGGCCGTCAACGGTGTTTCTTTTGATATAAAAAAGGAATCCGTCTTCGGTGTCGTTGGCGAAAGCGGCTGCGGCAAGAGCATCACCGCCATGTCCGTCATGCAGCTGCTGCCCAAGCCCCACGGGAACATCCACTCGGGGCAGATTTTTTTCCGCCAGCGTGATGGAAAAGTAGTGGATCTAGCCCAGCAGGATCCCACGGGTCCTTTGATGCGGCGGATCCGGGGCAACGAGATCGCCATGATCTTTCAGGAGCCCATGACATCGCTGAACCCAGTGTATACCGTGGGTCAGCAGATCGTAGAGGCCATTACGCTCCACCAAAAAGTGACGGAGAAGCAGGCCTGGAAAATGGCGGAAGAGATGCTGGCTAAGGTGGGGATTCCCATTCCGGGTCAGCGGGTGCGGGAGTATCCGTACCAGATGAGCGGCGGCATGCGCCAAAGGGTGATGATTGCCATGGCTTTATCCTGCAATCCGTCGCTGCTCATTGCCGACGAACCCACCACCGCCCTGGATGTGACCATCCAAGCGCAGATCCTTGAGCTGATGCGCCGCCTCCAGGAGGAGTACAAGATGTCCATCATGATGATCACCCATAACCTCGGTGTGGTCAGCCGGATGTGCGATGAGGTGGCGGTGATGTACTTGGGTAAGATCGTTGAACACGCCAAGGTTCGCACCCTTTTTCACAACCCTGCCCATCCCTACACCCAGGGACTGCTCAACTCCATACCCAAGCTGGGAGGGCGCAGGAGTAGGCTGGTGCCCATTAAAGGGGTCGTGCCCGATCCCCGGGCTATTCCCGAGGGCTGCAGCTTTAGGGAGCGCTGCCCCGTAGCCATGGACAAGTGTGCTCAAGAACCGCCGGTGATCAACATCGAAGAAAACCACTCAGTCCGCTGTTGGCGCTTTGCTTGAGAAAGTATGCCGGAAAGGAATGCTCAGTGATGACGACTGCAAACACAGGGGAAATATTGTTAGATGTTCAGGGCTTGCGGAAGTACTTTCCGATCACCAAGGGCATATTCCGTCGCACGGTGGGCTATGTGAAGGCTGTGGAGCGGGTGAGCTTCCAGGTTCGCAAGGGCGAAACCCTGGGCGTTGTTGGTGAAAGCGGCTGCGGCAAGACCACCATGGGCCTCTGCCTGGTGCACCTGATCCAGCCAACAGAGGGCACTATTCGCTTAAACATCGATGGTGATTGGACTGAGGTCAACTCCCAGACCATCCGCGGTCTGCGGGATAGAATGCAGATCGTGTTCCAAGATCCGTTTTCCTCCCTCAACCCGCGGATGCGCATTCGGGATATCGTTGCCGAGCCTTTAGAGGCCCACGGCATAAAAAACCGCCGGGAGCGCTATGAACGGGTGGAGGCCATGCTCGAGGCGGTGGGATTAGGCCCCCACCACATGAACCGCTTTCCCCATGAGTTCAGCGGCGGGCAGCGGCAGAGAATCGGCATTGCCCGGGCGCTGGCCTTGAATCCTTCGCTGGTGGTCTGCGATGAACCCGTATCGGCCCTGGATGTATCGGTACAGGCGCAGGTTTTGAACCTCCTGGCCGACCTGCAGGAGCAGTTTGGCTTGACCTACTTGTTTATCGCCCACGATCTCTCTGTGGTCCAGCACATCAGCGATCGCGTGGCTGTGATGTACTTGGGACGCATCGTGGAGATGGGTGATTCCGACACGCTCTTTGCCAACCCCAAGCATCCCTACACGGAAGCACTGCTTTCGGCCATCCCCGATCCGGACCCCGACATTGTGCGGGAACAGATCATTCTCCAGGGGGATGTCCCCAACCCGGCGAATCCCCCTGCGGGCTGCCATTTCCATCCCCGCTGCCGCTATGCCCAGGAGCGCTGCCGCAGGGAGATTCCAGAGCTTCTGGATGTGGATGGCCAGGGGCATTTCGCAGCGTGTCACTACGCCCAAGAACTGGATTTAACCGGTATTTCCCCAGGAGAAAATGCTTAGGCAGTGCCTTGGGGGCCGGTTGAGTTGCGCCAGGGCATTCAGGCCTGGCAAGAGAGAAAAGAAAAGGAGGAGAAGAGTTGAAGGCGAAGGTCTGTAGTTTAGTTGTCTTGTTGTTGCTGCTCACTTTGTCGGTCTCTGTTTTCGCTTTTGATCCCGAGACGTGGGTCTACGTCGGCGGTGCGGGTGGTCCCCAGACCCTCGATCCGGCGGCGGCCTATGACACCGCTAGCGGTGAGATCATCCACTACGTCTACGACAACCTGTTCGAGTATGTAGGTGGGGATCTGGACAACATCGGGCCCCTGCTGGCCACCGAGGTGCCAACGGTGGAAAACGGGCTCATGTCGGAGGATGGCCGCACCATCAGGGTACCCATCCGTCAGGGTGTCAAGTTCCACAACGGTGCGGAACTCACCGCTGAGGATGTGAAGTACTCCTTCCTCCGGGGTATGCTGGCTGACCCCGCGGGCGGCCCCATGTGGATGTTCTTTGAGCCCCTCCTGGGTGTGCAGACCATGCGCGATGTGATCGCCATGGCCGGTGGGCCCGACGATTTTGTGGACATCTCCGAAGTTGATCCGGCCATCCTGCGAAAAGCCTACGACTTGGTGGATGCCACCATGGAAGTAGATGGGAACGACCTCATCTTCCACCTGGCCAACCCCTATCCGCCGTTCATCAACATCCTGACCAAAGGCGGCTCCTGGGCATCCATCGTCTGCAAGGATTGGATGATCGCCAACGGCGCCTGGGATGGCAATCCCGACACCTGGCCGAAGTGGTATGACCAGGCTTTGGAAGAGATGACCCTCTACGACAAGGCCTGCGGTACCGGCCCCTTCAAGCTGGATACTTGGGATAAGAGCGGTGCACAGGTGCTGCTCAGCCGCTTCGATGATTATTGGCGCGGGCCGGCAGCCCTGAAGAACGTGGTCATTAAGAACATCCCTGAGTTTGCCACCCGCCTGCTCATGCTGCGGGCCGGTGATGCGGACGCCATCTATGTGGGACAGCAGGATCTCCCGCAGGTACGCACCATCCCCGGTGTGACCGTTGTGGAAGATCTGCCGCAGATCACCAATACAGTGCTCTTCTTCAGCTTCACCATTCCCGTGGAAGGCAACGAGGACCTGGTGGGCAGTGGTAAGCTCGATGGGAACGGCATCCCCAGCGATTTCTTTGCTGACGTCAATGTACGCAAGGCGTTCGCCTATGCCTTCGACTACGAGGCCTACTTGAACGAAGTCGTGCTTGGCGCAGGCCAGATTCCCAAGGGCCCCTTCCCGCAGAGCCTGCCGTATGTGAATACGGAGCAGGAGTACTTCTCCCATGATCTGGCAAAGGCCACTGAGTACTTCAAGCAGGCCTTTAACGGAGAAGTGTGGGAGAAAGGCTTCAAAGTCGGTATCGTCTACAACACAGGTAACGATGCTCGCAAGACCGCTCTGGAGATCCTGGAGTTCAACATCGAACAGATCAATCCCAAGTTCCAGGTGGAGGTTATCGGTCTGGAATGGGCCACGGTGCTGGATAAGCTCCGCTCGTCTTCGCTGCCCGTGTTTGTCATGGGCTGGCTGGCGGACTTCCCGGATACCCACAACTTCGCAGTTCCGTTCATGCACTCTACCGGAACGTTTGCTGGCTACTGCGGACAAGGCTTGATTGACCTGGCCAAGGAGCAGTTCGATGCGCTGATCGACGCTGGTATTAAGGCCACCGATCCGGCGGAACGTGAGAAGATCTACCATGAGCTGCAGAGACTCTACGTTGAGCAGGCCATTGCCATGCCCTTCATGGAGGCCACGACACACAGGGTCATGCGCGATTGGGTGCAGGGCTTCGAGTACTGCCCGGCCTACGCTGCTAACTACGATCTCTACAAGATCAGCAAAGTACAGCAGTAGTTGGGCAGCTCGTTCGTGAACAGGAGTAGGATTGCCCTCGGGCAGTCCTACTCCCACATCTCGCTAGGTAAGGGGTAAGCATATGTTAACCTTCATCGCCAGGCGGCTGCTTTTTCTGCCGGTTGTCTTAATAGGGGTCACGCTGCTCATTTTCGTGGCCATGTCCCTTCTTTCACCCTATCAGCTTGTCAGCACCTACATCAAGAGCCCGGAGGAGCTGAAGAACCAGAGCCTTGACGATCTGGTCCGCAAATATGGCTTAGACCAGCCGGTGCATGTGCGCTATATCAACTGGGTCAAGAATCTGCTCAAGGGCGATCTGGGTTATTCCGTTTCCGCGAACATGCATGTGGCGGAAGCCATCGCCAAGCGGTTTCCCGCAACCCTCGAGCTGGCGCTCTTTGCCATCATCCCCGTGGTCCTGGGCGGAATCTGGCTCGGTACGATATCCGCCAAGCACTACAACAAGCCGCTGGATCATTTCAGCCGCGTCTTTGCCATTGTGGGCTGGTCTTTACCGGACTTTGTCTTTGGACTCATTGTGCTCATGATTTTCTACGGCGTGTTCGGTTGGTTCCCTCCCGGCCGGCTCTCCATGTGGGCTGATTCCATTGTGCTGACGGGGGATTTTGTCCGCTACACCGGAATGAACACCGTGGACGCTTTGCTCAATAAGCGCCTGGATATTTTCTGGGACGCCGTTCGTCACCTGATCGCTCCAGTCATCACCCTCTCCTATCTCTGGTGGGCCTATCTTTTGCGGATCACCAGGTCCAGCATGCTGGAAGTGATGAACAAGGACTATGTGCGCACGGCTAGAGCCAAGGGTCTGACCGAGCGGGTGGTGATGAACCGCCACGTGCGCCGCAACGCCCTGATTCCCGTGGCCACAGTTTCCGGCTCCATGGTGTTGGGTCTTTTGGGCGGCGTGGTCATTGTGGAAACGGTCTTCGACTACAAGGGGATCGGCCTTCTGACCGCCACCGGAGCTCAGCAGCTGGATTACACGCTGGTTTTGGGCACCACCCTGTTTTACGGTTTGCTCCTTGTTCTGGTCAATTTAGTAGTGGATGTTCTCTATGCGATCATTGATCCCAGGGTGAGATTGGAGTGATCAGAGGATGGTAATGAAGAAGCTGCTGCGCAACCCCCTGTCCATGGCCGGACTGATCATCTTACTGGTTTTCATCCTGGTGGCGGTGTTCGCACCTTGGATAGCCCCGGTACCAGATATGTACGCGAACAACCCGAATCACGATCCCTACCGCGTACCGCGCTATGGCTGGGGTAACACCCCCCAAGCACCGTCCAAGGAGCATCCCATGGGCCTGACCCACGGGAAGTATGACATTTTCTACGGGATCGTTTGGGGAACCAGAACGGCGTTTAAGGTAGGCCTGATCGTAACCGGGGTATCCTGCCTGGTGGGCATTGTGATTGGTTCAACCAGCGCCTATATCGGTGGGAAGTTCGATGAGGTGGTCATGCGCTTTGTGGACGTGTTCATGAGCTTTCCGTTTCTGATTGCGGCCATCGTGATCACCACCATTTTAGGCAGGGGTTTGGATAAGGTCATCTTTGCCCTGGTGCTCTTCCGCTGGACAGGTTATGCCCGCCTGATCCGGGGTAATGTGCTCCAGGTCAAACAAGAGGAGTATGTGATGGCTGCCAAGGCCGGTGGAGTGTCCCATGCCAAGATCCTGATCCGCCATATTCTGCCCAACACCATCTTTCCTGTGCTCATCCAAGCGTCCATGAACATGGGGTCTATCGTGGTTACCGCTTCCACCCTGAGCTTTCTGGGGCTTGGCGCCCCGGAGGGCTATGCGGACTGGGGGCAGATGATCAGCTTTGCCCGGAACTGGATTTTGGGCACGCCGGACAATCCCTTGGCCTACTGGTACACGGTGGTGTGGCCGGGTTTAGCCATTGTTCTTTTTGTACTGTCTTGGAACCTGATCGGCGATGCCTTCCGGGATATCATGGATCCCCGCATCCAGGGATGATGCCGGTGTAGAAAAGGCGTGCCGCTTTCGGCCTACGAGACTGCAGCAAGTTGGTCTGCAGTCTTGCTTTTGAGCCTAGAGGTAGGTCACGTCGAAGTAAGTGGGCGGCTTGGGCAGGGGAACGTCCTTAAGGGGCAGGGCAAAGAGGTGATACCTCGGCCGCACCCAGGCTTTTTTCGCCACCTGTTCGTAGCCCCTATCTCCAGCGCCTAAGGTGATCACCAGGTAATGGATGCCCTTTTCCACCGCGGCCTGCCGGACCCTCTCCAGGAGGGGGTCTAGGTCAGCGGGGTCCTCCAGGACCAGATCGAAGAGCTGCCACACTTTGATCTCCTCGCCCAGTTCGGGAATGTGGGGGAGGGGCAGCAGTTTGGAGCCGGCCTTGACGATGGGCCGGGCCAGCTTAAACAGGCGGGGAATATTCAGGACCCGCTGGGTGTATTCGTCCGTGGTATCCCAGACTTTGACCGATGATCCCCTCAGGCTGAACTTCCCGAACAGGTAGCGTTCCCGCTCCCTGCCGGTGGCCTCCCGCTGTTTCTGATCCGGGAAGAGGTCCAGACTGCCGAAGGCCGCTTCCACGGCTTTCCTCTCCTGTTCCTCGTCGGGGCTGGCGGTGAAACTGACCTTGTCCACTTCTCTAGGGCGGCGGCAGAAGCGGGCGTGCAGAGGCATGGTGAGGAAATCCTTGCTTTCCACCACCTGCGCACCGTATCTGGTGATAATGCCCATGGAGCGCTCGTTGTCTTCTTTCACATAGCCAAAGAGGAAGTCCAACTCCCTGCGGAGTATTTCCCGGTGTACAGCCTGCCAAAGCCTGAGCATGTGCCGGGGCAGCCCCTTCTGGGCCAAGGGGTTGGAGCGCCAGTCGAACACCAAGCCGCCGCGCCGCGCCTTGCCGTCTAACTGAACCAATACCGGGCCTACACCCATGATGCCTAAAATCATGTCTTCCTCTTCATCTTCGGCGACGAAAAAGATGGGGTCAGCGAACTTTTTGGCGCGAAAGAAATAGTCTTTGCGTTCACTGACCAACTGAATCTGCCCACCCTGGGGGGTGGTTTTCTCAATGGCAATCAGCTTTTCATTATCGGCGGCAGTGGCCGGTCGCACGCGCAACTCCTCATCTCCCCTTACCCGTTTGTAGGCTTAGTGGAAAAGTCTATCCTTCCCTACTGAGATGTGATATTATGAACCTGCTATGCTGACTTAATTATAGACTCATAGGTAATCGGGGGCAAGTCTAATGAAAGCATTAGTAACCACACCAGCTTCGCCCACCAGTCTTTTTGTGGTCCGCCGCCTCAAGGAACTGGGCTACAAAGTGACCGTGGTGGATTCCCACAGCCGCAGCTTTGTTTCGTATTCCAACGCCGTGGACAAACGCCTTCTGGCACCTTCCCTCCTATACGACCCCCAGGGTTTTGCCCAGACGGTCATCGACGAGCTTAAACGGGGGGACTACAGCTTCTACTTCCCCGTTTTAGAATGCGGTTTCTTGATGTCTTACTACCGGGACATCATCAGGCAGTATACCAAGATGATCTCCATGTCCTTTGAGGAGATCACCTATGCCCACAATAAAGGTGCCATGCGCGAGTATGCCAAGGCCGCGGGGGTGAGAACACCGCTAACGGCAGCGCCCGACTCGGTCCAGAGCGCCTGTAAGCTGCTGGAAGAGCTGGATGCGCCTGTGGTGATCAAGCCCCGCATCGCCTGCAACGCGCACGGGCAGAAGATTGTAAGGGATCCCAAACAGGCCGTGTGGGAGTACCGCAAGATCGTCCAGAAGTACAAGCTGGAGGAGCAGCCACCCCTGATCCAGCAGTACATCAAGGGCCCCCTCATCTGCACAGTCAACCTGGCGGTGGATGGGGAGATCAAAGGCAACGTGGTGTTCCAGGCCCTGCGGACGGTGCCCACCAGCGGCGGGACCAGCTCCTACCGGATCACGGTGGATGCACCTGAAGCGGAGCTCTTCGACGCCCGCCTGATCAAGCACTTCAACTGGACAGGCTTTATCAGCTTCGATTACATGCAGGATGAAGCCACGGGCCAGCTCTACCTCATCGACTGCAACCCGCGCATTGCCCCCGGTGTGATCCTGGGCCATTTTGCCGGCGTGGATCTGATGGGTGCCTTTGTGGATCTGATCAATGGCAAGGAGATCCAGCGCCTACCCAAACAGAAGAACGGAGTCCGCTGCAAACTGCAGTTCCTGGATCTGGGCTGGCTGCTGTACAGCTTAACTGACAGCACCCTCTCCGGGAAAGAAAAATGGCAGCGCTTTAGGGAGTGGGCTAAAAGGGAGCCCACCCACCTGGACATGGAAGATATCCGAGACATGAAGCCCTGGTTCGCCCTGTGGGCCTTTCTTTTGCGCAATCTAGGCAAGCTCCTCAGCCCCGAAGGGGGAGAGATCTTCCTGGAGCATTTCCTCTTCGATGAGGAGAAGTTCCGGAAGGAAGTTGTCCAGGTGGAGGCGGCCTTAGCCGCGGAAAGATCCTTGGTTCAGCCTTAAAGACACCCCATCCCCAAGGGTTTACAAGACCGCCGTTTCGGCGGTCTTGGCGCGCAGAGGCCGCTGCATCTTGACACCCTTTTCCGGTCTTGGTATACTTGTGCCAATATTCACCAAGGGAGGTCTTGGCGGTGGCGGTAATTGACGTAAAAGACCTGCAGAAGGTGTATCGTACCAAGACCAAGGAGCCGGGTTTGCGGGGCAGCATGCAGGCCCTGCTGCGCCCGAGTTACAGCGAAGTTACCGCGGTGAAAGGGATCAGCTTGGCGGTGGAAAAGGGGGAACTGCTGGCCTTCATCGGCCCCAACGGCGCCGGCAAGAGTACCACGATTAAGATGCTCACAGGCATTCTTACCCCCACAGCGGGAACCGCTCAGGTTTTGGGTCTGGTACCGTGGGAGGCCCGGCGCCAGCTGGCCTACAAGATCGGTTCGGTTTTCGGACAGAAGTCCCAGCTGTGGTACCATCTGCCCGCCCTGGACAGCTTCCGCCTGCTGGGGAGCATCTATGAGATCGACGGCGGGGAGTTCGCCAAACGCCTGGCGCAGGTGGTGGAGCTCTTTGAACTGGAGGAGTTCATCAAGACACCTGTCCGCAAGCTTTCTTTGGGTCAGCGGATGCGCTGCGAAATCGCGGCCAGCATCCTGCATAGGCCGCAGGTGATCTTTTTGGATGAACCCACCATCGGATTGGATGTGGTGGCCAAGCTGAAGATCCGGGAGCTGATCAAGCGGCTCAACGAGGAAGAGCAGACCACCATCTTCCTCACCTCCCACGATGCGGGGGACATCGAGCAGCTCTGCAAGCGCGTCATCGTGATCAACTACGGCGAGATCATCCTGGATGCCTCCACTTCGTATCTCCGGCACAACTACCTAACCACGAAGATAGTGAACGTGAAGTTCGCCTCACCCTGCCCTGAGCTCAAGCTCTCTGGGGTTGAGATCCTCAAGCATACGGAAAAAGGGGTCAAATTCCGGGCTGATACCAGGTCTAGATCCATGGAGGATGTCTTGACAGAGCTGTTTTCCCAAGTGGATGCCGCGGATATCAGCGTTGAAGAGCCGGCCATGGAAGTGATCATCCGGGACATCTATGCCCGTCCCGCCGGGGAAGGTGAGCAGCATGCAGCTGGCTAGAGGGGGAGCGGTGCGCAAGTATCTGCGGGTGGCGGAGATCAGCTTGACGAACAGGCTCGCCTATCTGGCCGATCACCTGGTGAGCAGCATCTTTCTCATTCTGATCTTGTTTATCTTTTCCCAGCTCTGGAAAACCGTGTTGGGGACGGAAGGTCAGATCGCTGGGCTGGACAGCACCCGCATGCTCTGGTACATGGTGTTCACTGAGGTGATCGCCCTTTCCACTCCAGGAACCCACAGCCTGGTCAGTGAAGAGGTGAAAAGCGGGGATATCGCCTACAAGCTGGTGCGGCCCTATTCCTACATCCTCTACTATTTCTCCTCCCACTGCGGGGAGTACGCTGTTCGCTTTGTCACCAACCTGCTGGTCGGGTCGGCCTTTGCCTACCTCGCCATGGGTCCGCTGGCTGTCCCCTGGGCCAAGCTGGGCTGGGTGCTGCTTGGTCTTGCCCTGGCGGCTGCCATCAACTTCCTGGTGTCCTTCTCCGTGGCTCTTCTGGCCTTTTGGCTGGAAGAAAACCGGCCCTTTTTCTGGATCCTCAACAAGATGTTGTTCATTTTCGGCGGTCTCTTTATCCCGGTGGAGGCCTATCCCCAGGGCCTGCGGCTTGTGTCTTACCTGCTGCCGCTGCGCTACAGCATTTCCGGCCCGGCCCTCCTTGTGGTCAACTTCGACTATGCTTTCCTCTGGCAGCTCCTCGCTGGCCAGCTGGTTTGGGTGCTCCTTTTGGCAGCTTTGGTGACCGCGATGTTCAGGAAGGGGGTGCGCAGGGTTCATGTTCACGGAGGTTAAGCGCCTGATCAGATTTGCCCTCCACTATTTTTCCGCCAACCTGCAGTCGGCCATGGAATACAGGGGGGCCTTTCTGAGCCAGGTGGTGTTCATGTTCATCAACAACCTCATGCTGCTCTTTTTCTGGTGGGTGCTCTTCAGCAAGATCGAAACGCTGAACGGCTGGAGTTTTCGGCACCTCCTGCTTTTGCATGCCTTGGTGGGCGGGGCCTATGCCTGCCAGGCTCTGCTCTTTGGCGGTTCCTTTTCTTTGAGCAGGTCCATCGCCGAAGGTGGGCTGGATTTCTACCTGACCCTGCCCAAACCGGTGCTGCTCCATGCCCTCATCTCCAGGTCTTTTGCGGCGGCTTGGGGCGATCTGGCCTTTTCCCTCGCGGTGTTCTTCTTGACCGCGGCCCCATCTGCCGGCCTCACGCTGTGTTTTCTCCTCCTGTGCTTTGCTGGGGGAGTGGTGATGACCAGCTTCGCGGTTTTGGCCCATTCCTTGAGCTTCTGGCTGGGGCGCAGTGAGCGCCTGGCGAATCAGCTCTCAGAGGCCCTGCTGTCCTTTTCACTCTACCCCGAGGGCATTTTCTCAGTCACCACCAGGGTGGTTCTTTATACTCTCATTCCCGCGGGCTTCGTGGCTTACCTGCCTGTGAGAATTCTGGACGAGTTCACCTTGGCCCGGGTGGGTCTTCTACTCTGCTTTGCTTTGGCCCTGGCCGTCCTGGCCCGCTTTGTGTTTTACCGGGGCCTCAAGCGCTACGAGTCGGGCAATTTGGTGGTGGTCCACGCCGCTGACTAGGGTGAACCTTTTCCAGCGGTTCTAGGCTGAGCGGAACCAGCAGGACTTGCCGTAAACAGGGGGAACTGTTAAGAGGGGGACTCTTGTTAGAAAGTGCACAAGAGAAAAGAGAAGCTTGCCGCAAATATGTTGCCAAAGGGAGGATAATTAGTTGCCCGGTAAGTACAAGCAGACCATGTACGCCTGCTACCTCGGTCTAGTTAGCCAAGCCATTAACATCAACCTCGCCCCTCTGTTTTTTGTCATCTTCCATGAACACTTCGGTTTGTCCTTTGAAATGCTGGGACGTTTGGTCCTGCTCAATTTCGGGACGCAAACGGCGGTTGGCGTTGTGTGCCTCAGGTATGTGGACCGCTGGGGTTATCGGGCCTCGGCCGTTTGCGCCCATCTTATGTGCTTCCTGGGCATCACCGGCCTGGGGATACTTCCCCTGGTGATCCCCAACACCATGCTGGCGCTGGCCCTGGCGGTGTTTTGCTCGTCCATTGGCGGAGGCATTTTGGAGATTGTGGTCAGCCCCGTCATGGAATCGCTGCCCACCAAGGCCAAAGCCGCATCAATGAGCCTGCTCCATTCCTTTTACTGCTGGGGACAGATGGCGGTGGTGCTGGTTACCACCCTCATCCTGTGGGTTCTTGGCAAGCACATCTGGTATTACGTCCCCCTGTTTTGGGCCCTCATTCCGCTGTATAACGCCGTGAAGTTCACCCGGGTTCCCCTGCTTACCCTGGTGCCGGAAGGGCAGAAGATGACCATCTCCGAGCTGTTTGGCTCGCGGGTCTTTCTCCTGGCCCTGCTGCTTATGGTCAGTGCCGCGGCCTCGGAGCTGACCATGTCCCAATGGGCCAGCTTGTTTGCGGAGATGGGTCTAGGTGTTCCCAAGGTGGTGGGGGATTTGGTGGGTCCAGCCCTCTTTGCCTTCTTCATGGTGGTGGTGCGTACCGCCTACGGCCTGTGGGGTGACAGGATCGACCTGCACAAGGCGCTGAAGGCCAGCAGCTTGCTGTGCATCCTGTGCTACGCCCTGGCCGTGTTTTCCACCGCTCCCCTCCTGTCTCTGCTGGGGGCCGCCTTTTGCGGGGTAGCCGTCAGCCTCATGTGGCCCGGCACTCTAAGCTTGACCTCGGCCCGGTTCCCCAGGGGCGGAACGGCCATGTTCGGTTTGTTAGCCATCTTTGGGGGCTTGGGCAGTTCTCTGGGTCCTTGGCTCACCGGCTTGGTTTCCGACCTGAGCCAGCGCTCCGCTGTGGTGCAGAGCTGGAGCTCAGCACGGGGCTTCTCGCTGGAACAGGCGGGATTGCGGGCAGGTCTTCTGGTGGGTATCATTTTTCCCGCCCTGATGTTTGTGGGAACTTCCGCCCTGCAGAGAAGAACCCAGGAACCCAAAGCAGTCCCTACCTCAGCCCAGTGAAGGAAAAGAAGTGCAAAAGAGGTGCTCTTCCGCGGGGAAGGGCACCTCTATTTTGTGGAGAAAAGAGCTAAGCAGCTTCTTACTTAGCGCGGCCGCCGAGCCAGACTTCGGGGGCTACTCTGCACCGGGTGGACGGCCGATTCGCTATCGTAATATATGGACCCCACATGCAGCCCGCCAAAAGCAGGCCAAGGCCAAGAGTACCCGAGGGAATGTGATGCTGCGCTTCACCATCATACCCCCAATCTAGAGCGTTTGGATATGTTTGCCATATTTATACTCCACAGCTTGTCCACTTCTTTGCCAAATCATGATGTTCTGTGAGAATTTCGCCATTTTCTGCCCTTTAGACGCCACGGGGGGCAGTGACAGAAGACAGAGCCGCGGCTTGGCGCTTCAGGCCGCGGCTCTGTATTGTCGTTTTGCTTCTGCCCCGGGCTTTCGCTTAGCCCAGAAGGTTCCAGAAGGTTGCAGTGTTGGCTGCGGTGATCATGGTGAACAGCAGCGTGTTCAAAAAGGCAGCCAGCCACACATGGCCTGTTTTCTCAAACACCTTGCGGGCGTAAACGGCCGCAACCCCCAAGAAGGGCGTGAGGGCGAAGAGCAGGATTCCATCCAAGGTTACAGCCGGGTAGCCCGCGACACCCGTGGCAAACAGCTTACCGTAATGGTAGAGGAGCCAGAGGGCCAGACCGCCGGCATTGAGGATCACCGCCACCGCTACGCTCCAGCATCGGCCCAGTCCCCTGGTGTTGGCGTTGAGGGCCACCGTGTTGCTCAGGTAGAACACGAAGAAGAAGGGCAGGTAGCGCAGGGCGGTACGGAAGTGCTCCACTCTGAAGGTGCGCACGGCCAAGGTCCAAATCCTGTAATCAACCTTGAAGATGGCCTGGGTGATCCAAAGCACGATGTAGCCGATGATCACAGCTGTTAAGGCCGTAGCCAAACTGGCGGCGATAACCATGGGCTTAAACAGGAGGCCGTAGCTGGAAAAAGCCGTGCCTGTCGGCTTCCTGTTTACATAGTAGACTACCACATTGACCAGGGCGGCAATCAGTCCGCTGGCCACAGCCCAGTAGGCGATTTGGTTGGTGGTGGGCTGGTTGAAGTAGGCCCCTAGATTAAGGAACCAGGCGGGCTTTGCCAGCCAGAGGATGAGCAGCACGGCAAAGATGGCGATGGCGATGCAGCCAGCCCAGACGTTTTGCCCTTCCTGTTTCTGGCTGGCCTTGTAGAGCAGCCAGATGATGCTGAGCGCCCCGACGATGACGGCACCCCAGACCAGGGGCCGCATGCCCGCGGCGTTCTTGGCAAACAGCTGGGGGAAGAAGATGGCCGGCAGCCAGGCGACCACAAAGGTGATCACCCAAGCCAGTACCCTGGCACCCTGGCTCTGGCCCAGGGAGATCGCCTCAGGCACAGGGGCCACCGCGCCCTTGAAGAAGGGCAGCGTGAGCAGGAGCTGGACCAGGGCGGGAATGAGCAGCAGGAAGCCGATCAAAGCCACGAAGTTGAACAGCTCCTTGAGCCACCAGATCTGGTTGTGCGGGCTCAGGTCGGCTTTGGTCTGCCCTGGGGAGGTGACACCAGCAAAGGCGGTGGTGTAAAACTCAATGAGGTTGGCTGTGGTTTCTCTGGAGAAGTGGTTCCAGGGGTGGATCTCCGAGGGTGTGTAGATGATGCGCCGTCCTTGTTGGGAAGGCCGGACTTCCAGATCGTTGACGGTGACCGGCCCTGAATCCACGGTGTAGAACCTGCCGGCTTCACCCGCAGGATCGCTGGGATCTAAGCCCAAAAAGGCCTTGCCGGAGTTGGTTGCCGGGAAGTCCTTGTAAACCACTGTTCCGGTGATGGCTTTTTCTTCCGCCGTTTTTTCCGCTTCTGACTTGTTGAAGAAGAACTCATCGTAATGGGCGGCGATCATGCCCACCGTCCGGGAGCCGAAGGCGGCCTGGAACTGTTCTTGGCTGGCCACTGCCTGGGAGAAGGAGAAGTCTGAACCGACGGAGATGCCGGAGTAGATCATGCGGTAGCCGTTCTGCAGAGCTGCCATTTCATCCATGTACATGGCGATAAACGATGAGAAGCCGCCCATGGAGTGACCGCTCACGGCCACATAGGCATTGCCCGCGGCATCTTTCTTCGTGAAGGGCTGGTCGTAGATGTACTTAGCGGCATCGAACTGGGAGTAGATCCAGAAGGTGCCGAAATGACCACCTGGAGGAATGGGCTGGGTCCAGCGGGAGTCCCCGTGGTCGTACATATCCAAAGCCAGGACGATGTAACCCCGCCGGGACATCTCAACCGCCGGTGCATCCTGCATTTCCTTGGAGTTGAGGTAGCCGTGGGTGGTGATGATCACCGGTCTTGGGTCCGCAGGTCCTGCACCTTTGGGCATATAGAGCAGGCCGGTGAGGGTGCCCCGTTCCGTTGGGAACTGGATCCGCTGTATTTTCACCGCATAAAACGAGGTGTGGAACAAACCTGCCAAGAAACTGCCGAGTACAATGAGGACCAGGGCGGCAATGAGCAGCCCATACGGCTTTTTCAGCAGTTCTGCCCGCCTGTTCATAACTAACCCCTCCAATTTAGTTATTTTTTCATCAATTTAATTCTATGTTATTGTTTGGTTACCTCCTTATGCCTGTGGGAAAAAGAAAAGGAGCAAGCTCTATGGACTCGCTCCTTGGAGATACCATTTCCGTGCCTGCCTACTCGTAGCCCTCAATTAGGTCAGAGGGCACCTTGATGTCCTCGTTATCCAGGACAGACTGGGAAAACTCACGGAAATTCTCATCCACCGCCAGGGCCAGGGCCGCCAGTTCATCCATCACCGCGAAATCCTTTTCCGTCCATTCATCGATGGGAAGGGTCTTGTAGCCCCGCCAGCCGTCCCACGGCTGCATGGGCATTTTCAGCAGAGCGTTCACATCCAGGATCAGATTGCAGGAGAGGTACACATAACCCCACCACTGGTAGATGCCGAAAAGGTCTGGATCCGCTTGGCCCCGGCGGCAGGTCAGCCAGGCCTTGGGCCCCGTTAAGAAGTGCTCTTCACCGACATCCAGGGGATCGAAGGAAATTCTAAGGGTTCGCCGCTGCAGTTCATCCAGTTGGGGATCGACCATGACCCACCTCTGCTCCACTTCATTCCAGTATTCCAAAACCCAGTGGTCGATGTATTTGCCCGGCTCGAAGTAGGTGGCAAAGCCGCACCTGGCGCGGGCGGGAATCCCCGCTTCACGGCAGAGGGCGGCGGCTGCTACGGAAAAGTCGCGGCAGATGCCGATCATCTTGTCTTGGAGGGACCTCTGGTCAGAAACGTGCTGAAAACCGCGCCGGCTTAGGAAGACCAGCTTTTCCTCAAAGCTGCGCAGCATAGGCTCCCGCCGCCTTTCCTCTGTGAGTTCCACTCCGTAGGCCCTGCTCCAGTGCGAATGCAGCAAGATGCGCTGGACGTAATCCACGATGACCGCGACATCCGGGGGGATATCCGTCACCATCTTCCGCATCGTCTTGACTTCGGTCATGGGGCCGTGTTCTCGGTAATAGGCAAGCAGATCGGACTTCATGGCTTCACTCCTGACTGAGAATGGCTGAGGCTCGTATAGCATAGTATGGAAATAAATGGAACGAGCTGCACTTACTTACTACCAAAAAAAGCAAACAGTATTATTTTGCACTAATTATCTAAAGTGCAATAGCAAATGCAACGGCTAGCCAGAAACCCGTTCTATAAAGCATTTCACAGTTGTGTTCAGCTTCGATAGTTCCTCCTGGAAGAGCTCCAACGGTGTGCGGTAACCCAAGATCTTCCGAGGTAGGTTATTCACCAAGGTCTCAGCTCTTCGGATGTGGTCTGCGCTGAAGGACTTGATGGGCTTC
>Ga0209720_1000686_pt1 | contig 33274 bp, 33 predicted proteins | sample AD_JPNMR3_MetaG_FD_184426 | JGI IMG/M metagenome (GOLD analysis project Ga0209720, IMG submission 184426) | Active sludge microbial communities of municipal wastewater-treating anaerobic digesters from Japan - AD_JPNMR3_MetaG (SPAdes) (version 2) | ecosystem: Engineered > Bioreactor > Anaerobic... | reverse complement strand
CATCATACTACAACACCAAAATAATACAAAATTTTAACAAAAAAATAACCGCTTTTTGCGGTGTATTATTGCCTTTGGTAATTTTTCTTTTAAACTATAACTGCAAAAGAAACGTTGATTTTTTTATTGACAGCAACAAAATGTTGCTGTAAAATAAAGTATGTACTAAATACTAAAGACACGCTTAGAAAGAGAACTTTTTGCTAAGAACTACTAAAAACATTTTAACACATATATTAGACAATAAACAAGTTTTATATCGAACTTTATTATTTTTAAAATGCAGTTACTTAAATAATGTAATCCATTAATATTAATTTATATATATTAATAAGATTGCTGGGAGGGGGATGTCTTGGACAAGATTGAGTATTTAAGACAAAAACTTCATAATGTAATTGAATCCGGTGATCATCATGCCATCCTAAGAGTCAGTCAGGAACTTGACGTATTGATTGTGAGGCATATGATTAATCAATTACATCCAGGTGAGTAATTTTAAATTTTTTATAAACGATTTATGTTTTTATGTAGTACAAGCATTTTATGAAATGCTAAAATTGAAATTTTGCTTAAATTCGTCATCCTGCACAATTTTATATATAAGTCTTTTAGTTTTTGTACTATGTTATTTATACATAGTACATTTTTTTATCTAAAAAAGCCCGAGGAACCGATGTCCCTCAAGCTTTCCGTAACTTAGACCTTCTATTTTCCCTTTTTCGTCTATTTTTTATTTTTTTCAACAAATCTCTTAATTCTCTTCATTGCCTCAATTATATTGTCCATGGAGCTGGCATAACATGACCGTACATATCCTTCTCCACAATCTCCAAAGGCTGTTCCCGGCACTACTGCAACCTTTTCCTCCATTAAAAGTTTCTCCGAAAATTCATATGAAGTCATTCCGGTTGATTTTATGCACGGAAAAACATAAAAAGCACCCAACGGCTCAAAACATTCAAGTCCTGCACTCCTATAGCCTTCAACCATAATCCTTCTTCTTCTGTTGTACTCTCTCACCATATCTTCCACATCATCATCACTGTTTCTTAAAGCCTCTATGGCTGCATATTGAGCAGTTGTAGGAGAACACATTATGGCATATTGATGTATCTTGTACATTTGTGAAATCAAATCGGGATGCCCCAGACAATAGCCCAGCCTCCATCCTGTCATGGCATAAGCCTTCGAAAAACCGTTAATAACCAATGTCTTATCCTTCATCTCGGGAAATGATGCTATGGAAACATGCTTAATCCCGTAAGTAAGCTCAGAATAAATTTCATCGGAAATAACAATTATGTCTCTGTCCTTAAGTACCTCAACAATAGCTTCCAAATCCTTTTTTTCCATAACAGCGCCTGTAGGATTGTTGGGATAGGGCAAAATCAATACCTTAGTTTTTTCAGTAATTGCCTTTTCCAAAAGTTCGGGAGTCAATCGAAATTCATTTTCCGCAGTCAAATTAACTGTCACAGGAGTAGCTCCAGTAAAAATAGTACATGGCTTGTAGGCAACAAAGCAAGGTTCCGGAATAATTACCTCATCTCCAGGTCCGACAAGAGCCCTTAAAGCTATGTCAATCCCTTCACTTCCCCCGACAGTTACAATAACCTGAGTTTTTGGATCATATTTTAAGTTGTATTTCCTCTCCTGGTATCTGCATATCTCTTCACGCAGCTCCACAAACCCTGCATTTGGCGAATAGTGTGTATGCCCCTTTTCCAACGAATAAATACCTGCCTCACGGACATTCCACGGAGTTACAAAATCTGGCTCACCTATACTTAAGGATATGGCATCCTTCATTTCGTTTACCAAATCAAAAAACCTTCTAATCCCCGACGGAGGTACCTGCCTGACAGACGGCAAAACCATTTCTGCAATATTCATAGTACCACTGCCTCCCTGTCATCTTTTTGCTTTTTTTCAAAAATAGTTCCCTTATCCTTATACTTTTTCAGTACAAAATGGGTGGAAGTACTCAAAACCGACTCTAAAGTAGACAGTTTTTCAGCAACAAACAGGGCAACCTCCTTCATAGTCTTGCCCTCAACAATAACCGTCAGGTCAAAACCTCCCGACATAAGATAGCAAGCCTTCACTTCCGGATATTTGTATATCCTTTCTGCAACCTTGTCAAATCCTTCTCCCCTTTGAGGTGTAACTTTTACTTCTATCAAAGCGGTTACGGATTCTTTACTTGTCTTTTCCCAGTTTATCAAACTGATATACCCTAAAATAACATTGTCCTCTTCATACTTTTTGATAGCTTCCCTTACTTCTTCGACGCTCTTATTAACCATTACGGCTATTTCTTCTTCACTTATTTTATTGTTTTTCTCCAATATCTCCAAAATCTCTTCCATACATCTCCACTCCTTTGAACAAGAAATAATATTTAAGTAATATATAATATTAAAATATGTAATAAAAAACTCCCTCATCCACAAACAAGGGACGAAGGAGTATTCCGCGTTACCACCCTAATTAGCACCATAAAGGTACTCTCTCTGCCGGTTCTTATAACAGTATATTATGTAGCATACTGCCATAAACACCCTCCTCTATAACGTGAGGCTACGTCTTCCTCTAATATGAGAGTCTCCGCGTCAGGAATACTCACATTTCTCAAGGAGAAGCTCAAGGGCTGCCTTCCATACAGACACTTTGTCGGGCTTCCACCATCCCCGACTCTCTAAAAAAGCATCCAAATGTACTCTTCCCTGTCATCGCAGTAAATTGCTATAAAATTATATTGAATTATACTATATTTTTTGCCAATATGCAACTATTATTTTTCCATATCTTGCAACAAAAAAAATTGGCCCCGCAAATCCCATTTATGATTTTAGCTATTGGATTTGCCCGCATACTCTTCCATAATTTCCTCAAGAATCACATCCGTTATTTCGTCATCATCTTCAGAGTTGCTGTTTTTTGCATTGTCTTTGCTCATGCTATCCGCATTTTCTATGTTTTCACTGGCAAACTCCACAACTTTCTCAAGGTCAAACTCGTACTTTTTCAATGTCTTCGTTATTTCTTGCTTTAACGCCTTTATCTCCCTCTTCATATCCACGAGCTTTTCCTTTTCCTGCTCAGTGAGCTCGGACAATTTCTTTCTTTCTTCGTCTGCTTTTTCTTTTGCTTCCTGCAATATCATCTCCGCTTTCTCTTGGGCCTTTATAAGAACATCGGCGATTTTAGCTCTGTCAGCGCTGATTTGCTCGGCTTTTCTTGCAATATCCTCATATTTAATTCTCAGTTCCCTGCACTGATTTTTCAAAGCGGAAATTTCATTGTCTTTTTCTTTAAGCTTCTCATCAAACTCCCTTAAAATCTTTTCAATATATGAATTTACATCGGTTTTCTTAAACCCGAACAATGAAGTTCCGAACCTTTTTTCTCCAGCCATTTATGGTTCCTCCTAATTGCAAATAATAGAGATTTATATATAAAAATTACATAGTACTATTCCTTATATATTCAATCTTTTTTCTAAAAATCCTTCTTAAATTTAGAAAAAATTATTGCTCCAAAAAGCAAAAACCATACATTTTGAAGTAATGTATGGCATATATGAAGCGAACACCTGAAATTACAGATGTTCACCATTAACCCCATGGGTTTGACAGTAATTATAAATGTTTGTCAATGGCACTTGCAAGCTCCGATTTTGACCTTGCTCCTATAAGTTTTTCCACCATTTCTCCGTTTTTAAATACCATTATTGTAGGAATATTCATAATTTTAAACTTTTCAGTAACTTCACCTTCACTGTCAACATTAAGCTTTGCAACTTTTGCTTTGCCGTCATATTCCTCTGCAAGCTCATCAATTATGGGTGCCACCGCTCTGCACGGACCGCACCATGGAGCCCAAAAATCAACCATAACCACTTTGTCCGAATTTAATACTTCCTGATCGAAGTTTTCTTTTGTCAAAATTACAACTTTCTCTCCTGCCATTATTTTTCCTCCTAAACGTAAGTTTTTCGTTGTTGTCTGCGCATATTCGCAGACAATTCAATATGTACAAATTTCAACCTCAGCATTTCACACTACATAGTTTATATCACTAATAATGTTCATAAACATGTTATTTTATTCTTACCCACAATAGAAAGAACAAAACATCAATCGATAAAATTTTAAAAATTTTGTATAGATAAATTATAGCCATAATATTATAATTTCTCAATATAAAATAATTAAAAATCCGACACCTCATTTTTTTCAAGGCACCGGATTTTCGGGTATGTCTCGACTCCTTTTCTGCTATGCAATCTTGTAAATATCAAGGGTTTTATGAATGCGCTCAAATATCAGTCCCGCAATAAACCATGCAGGAGCATAATCAATCCTTACGAGATTGTCCACTGCAAACGGCCCGGTATAAAACCAGGGGGCAGCTCCAAAGATATTGGTCAGAATAAGTCCGCTTGCATACTCTATTCCCCAGATAATTACCACCCAGATAAGTCCTCTGATTTGCCACCTCCATTGCTCTATAATATCGTGTATTGGCTCTAAAAAAACAGCACATCCATATATAAAGAACATCCAGATACTTGTATAGCCCTGCAGCTTCATATCCCCCGTCAAAAGCGAGTGTAGTCCGGTCCAGACTATTTCCATGCCCCATCCCGTGATTCCATAAATAAAGAAACGCTTCATCATAGATTTATTTTCTTCACCTTACATTACTTTTATTAGTAGAAAATAATTGCTATAAATGAAAATCATGATAGTTATTTCTTGATTTTAAAACTTCTAAAAAACCATGGAATAATTACATCTTTCTTTGCCAATTATATATACAAACATTTTAAATGGCACTTTTAAAGGTTTTAAATGTGCTTATTAATCTACACAAGTTACATTAAATTATATTATTGGCAAAGAGGTGTTTATTTGACTAAGGTAGCGGAATTTAAACTAAACAAATTCAATTCTTTTTTTATAAACCTGATAGCATTATTAATTTTTATATTAGGTTTTGGAATAATACTGCCCATAATCGGAAAGGATAAATGGCTGATATACATTGAATCAGCAATTTATAACGGACAAATATTAGGGCTCTTTACAACCCTTTTGGGAGTTGTCGTGTTCCACGAGCTCCTTCACGGGCTGGCATATATCATATTTGGAGCAAAACTGAAATTCGGTATAAAATATTTAAATATTTATACGATGGATATATCAGGGACATTTTATACACCTTTTCAGATGGCTGTTATATTGCTGCTTCCGTTTTTTGTCCTGACAGGTTTGCTTTTATTGGCCGGGATCCTTTTTCCTGACTTGGTTTATTGGATGGTAATCGGGATGCTGTATAATGTATCCGGTTCTTTCGGTGACATTTTTATGCTGTGCTTTATTCTATATATGGGCAAAAACTGCAAAATCAAGGATGAGGAGTATGGATTTGGAGTATATACATAAGCATAAAGAAAAAATATGAAGAAAATTTTTCAAAAAACTCTACCAAAAATAATTTAATTGTGATATCATATTAAATAAGAATCTATAGGTAATCATATCCATATTCCAGGCCATTTCACTGTGTGAGATTCGGCTAAAAGCAGGAGGGGATTAGTCTTTCCGTGCTTTTATAGTAAATGTCTTGCAGGTATCACGTTGAAACTGTTAGCAACAAATTCAAAATATAATAAAGTGTAAATTATTTAGTTCGTTTATAAAAATTTCTATAAAATAAATATTTATGTTATTTATTATTCAGAAATGGATAATAATATAACATATATTAAAATGGAGGGTGCCTATGTATCTTTTTGGAAAAATTACTGTAACAGCTGTAATACCTGACGAACTATCTAAACTGAAAGACATTGCGTACAATCTGTGGTGGTCATGGAATTCCGAGGCTATCGACCTTTATAGGGAAATTGACCTGGCTTTGTGGGAAAAGCTCGGGAAGAACCCGGTAAGATTTCTCAAGGAAGTAAGCCAAAAGAAGCTTGAAGCAAAGCTCAATGACCCTGACTACATGCAAAGATACAGGAAAGTAGTCGAAGATTACGAAAAATATATGAACGAAACCGATACATGGTTTTCCAGAAATTTTCCCGACAAAAAAGACCACATGGTGGCTTACTTCTCTGCTGAATATGGATTAAATGAAGTACTGCCCATATATTCGGGTGGCTTGGGCGTATTGTCGGGTGACCACTGCAAATCGGCAAGCGACCTTGGAATACCTTTTACGGCTATAGGCTTGTTCTATAAAGAAGGATATTTCAGCCAGCATATAAACTCCGAAGGATGGCAGGAAACAATATTCACTCCTTTAAACCCTTCAAACCTTCCCATAAAACCTGCTTTAAATGACCAAGGTGAAGAGGTAATAATAAGTGTAGAGCTACCCGGCAGGGTTGTATACGCAAAAGTTTGGGTAGTTCAAATTGGCCGTGTAAATCTGTACTTAATGGATACGGATATCGATAAGAACAGTCCTCATGACAGGGGCTTGACTGCCAGACTCTATGGCGGTGACCAGGAAACAAGAATACAGCAGGAAATTTTCCTTGGAATAGGCGGCGCAAGAGTACTTGACGCTTTAGGCATAAAAGCTACCGTATATCATATGAATGAAGGACACTCGGCTTTCCTCGGCCTTGAGCTTATCAGAAAGCTGGTACAAAACCATCATATTCCTTTCAATCATGCCAAGGAAGTCGTTGCTTCTTCCGTTATATTTACTACCCATACCCCTGTACCTGCGAGTAATGATGTATTCCCGTTGGAAATGATAGATAGGTATTTCGGAAATTATTGGCCGTCTTTGGGTATAAACAGGCATGAGTTTTTGGATTTGGGATTAAAGATAGGAGAACATCACAACTTCAATATGACTGTCCTTGCATTGACACTGGCAGGACAGAAAAACGGAGTAAGCGAGCTTCACGGTGCAGTATCCAGAAACATTTTCAAAAATGTATGGCCGGGAATACCTGAGGACGAAATACCGATTGAACATATTACAAACGGTATTCATACTCTTACATGGCTTTCTCCAAGCATTAAGTATCTTTATGACAAATATCTCGATAATGACTGGAAAGAACGTCTTTATGATAAAGAAGTATGGGATAAGGTCGATGACATTCCCGATGAAGAGCTTTGGAAAACCCATTGCGTCTTGAAAACAAAAATGATCGGATATATACGTGAAAAACTTAAAGAGCAACGGGCGGCAAACGGCGAATCCATAGAAAGAATCAAGGAAGTTGACACTCTGCTTGATTCCAATGCTTTGACCATCGGATTTGCAAGAAGATTTGCAACTTATAAAAGGGCAAACCTTATATTCAGAGACCTTGCCCGAATTCAAAAGATTTTAAACAATCCAGAAAAGCCGGTGCAGATAATATTTGCCGGAAAAGCCCATCCGGCAGACGGACCTGCCCACGAAATCATAAAACACATTAATGATATCGCAAAGCAGGAAGGCTTCAACGGCAAGGTTATCTTAGTTGAAAATTACAACATGACCCTCGCCCGCAACATGGTTCAGGGAGTGGATATTTGGCTCAACAATCCGAGAAGGCCCCTTGAAGCCAGCGGAACCAGCGGACAGAAGGTGGGTATAAACGGTATAGTCAATTTCAGCATACTGGACGGTTGGTGGTGCGAAGGCTACAACGGCAAAAACGGTTGGGCAATTGGCGACGATACCTTCTATGATAACGAATATCATCAGGATAACGCCGACAGTGAATCAATTTACAATATACTGGAGAAGCAAATTATACCTGCTTACTTTGACAGAAATGAAAACGGCGTACCGGAAAAGTGGGTAAAAGTAATGAAGGAATCAATAAAGTCTATTGCTCCCGAGTACAGTACCCACAGGATGGTTCAGGATTATACAACCAAGTATTACATTAATTCAATGGAAAGATATGATAAGATTATGGCAAGCAATTATCAATTTGCCGTCAACCTTTCCGAATGGAAGAAAAAAGTGTCACAAATGTGGCCTCAGGTACAAATAATAGCCGACAAATCGGCAAACCAATTGAAGGAAAGAAACTTTATATCCGGTGAAACCATCCCCATTTACGCCACTGTTATACTTGGAGGTCTTGAGCCTTCAGACGTAAAAGTCCAAGCATACTACGGAAATATCGGAAGCAACAACACTATTGAAAAACCTGAAATAGTGGATATGAAAATGGTGGAAAAGAACAGTGACGGTACTTATCTCTATTCTGCAAACATCACTTTGTATGAAGGCGGAGAGTATGGATATACCTTCAGAGTAATTCCGCATAATCCGGATATCATCAATCCGTTTAATTTAGGACTTATAAGATGGATTGTACAATAATAAAAGCTCATAAATAATAAAAACTCATAAATTCATTAAAGGCAGGAAGGTTTTACACAAATCTTCCTGCCTTTTTCAGTATCACAAAAAAATAAATAGTACCAAAGTACCAAATCTATATCACGCCTCTATTTTTCCGTATATACCTCCGCCGCCGGCTTCAATGGAAAGCTTCCCTTCCCTTGACAAAACAATATTTTTGGCTATATCCTCGTTTACCGCCTTTGTCAAGTCATCGTAAGAAGCATAATGCAGTACCTTCATTTCACTTCCGAAAAAGTCTATAAGTTTGTCTATCGTTTTAGGGCCCACTTTTGGAAGGAACTCCAACGGAACCTGATAAAAATAAGGAGGTCTTGCATCCATCATGGGGTTTTCCCTGTCCCGTATTATCATCAATCTGTCCTTTACCCCTACCACCACACGGTGCTTGTCTGAAACGGGGCATTTTAATACAGGCGGGGCCTCTTTTATCACTGAGTCGCAAACCAGGCAATAAGTCCTGTGATATTTTCCAAGTTTGGGGTCTAATCCGTAATTAGCCTTGATTTTTCTTCCGTCGATTCCTTTAAAAGCTTTTAGAATTTCCTCATAAGTCGGTTCTTCCATTTCAAATATATTGTATTCCCTGCCCATCTTTGAAAGCGAATGGGCATCGGAGTTGCTGATAAAAGCTTTGCCATCAAGCTCCCTAAGCTGGGACGCCATCATCGAATCGGCACTAAGTCCCAGTTCCACTGCAGGAATTTTCTCAAAAGACTTCTCGTCGAATATCTCCAAAAGGCTGTCACAGCAGTTGCCATAAAAGCTCTTGAAGGGAGTGAAAATATGGGCAGGAATAAATGTCCCCCCGTAAAAATCAACCATATCTATAAGCTGCTGGGCTGTCAATCTGCACATATAGGAGCAGTTATAGATATTCTTTATGTAATCCTTTATGCTCTCTGCAAAGTCTTTAATCGATTTTAGTGTGGGAAAAAAGCAAAGCGAATGGGAGCTTCCGCCCTTTTTTTCATGTGTCTCAAGCTCAGCTCCCAATATCAATACCTGCCCCTTTTTGTACTCCATTCCTCCGCCCTGTTTCTCCACCAGCTCTCCTCTATCCGCAAGCTCTTCAATATCTTCAATAACATAAGGAGACAAACAGTCAACCACACCAATAACATCTATACCTTTTCTTGTGTAGGATTCATATGCTATGTTTTCAAAAGTGAGATTATTGGCAGTTGCTTTCTTTATCTCCATTCCTTTTGAAGACCTTCCGATATGAACATGAAGATCAACAAAATATTCTTTCATAAAATCCCCCTTTTTTACTTATGCCCTGCCTTTAATACTAAATGAAAATCCTTTTATTTTCAACCAGCTGTCAGCCAACACTTTGATTCTCCCTCTTTACAACAGACCATTTTCCGCAGCGGTCTCCCCAGCATGCCACAGCTTCATCATTTGACAGTATTTCAATTACTTCGCACATATTGGAGCAGCCACTGCATTCAATGCTTCTGGCTCTAAAGTCGTTCTGGGTATTTTCAAATCCAAAGAAGTTGGTATCTTCCCCGTTTTTGAGCATCTCTTCTTTTGCTATGAGAGCTGCTCCATACGCTCCCATTACATCATAGTATTGAGGTATTATTATCTTTTTCCCTATTGCCCTTTCAAAGGCAGCCACAATTCCTACATTTGCGGCAACTCCCCCCTGAAAAACTATGGGCTCTTCGATATCCTTGCCCTTTGCCAGGTTGTTCAGATAATTTCTGACCAAAGCTTCGCAAAGGCCGTTAATAATATCTTCAACACTGTGTCCGGTCTGCTGTTTGTGTATCATATCCGATTCCGCAAATACTGCACACCGGCCTGCTATCCTCACAGGGGTCTTGGATCTTAATGCAAACGTTCCGAACTCTTCAATCGGTATTTCGAGCCTCGCAGCCTGCCTGTCGAGGAAAGAACCTGTTCCCGCCGCACAGACGGTATTCATGGCAAAATCATAAATAATGCCGTTTTTAAGAATGATTATTTTTGAATCCTGTCCTCCTATTTCTATTATAGTCCTTACATTGGGAACTAGCTTTTGTGCTGCAATAGCATGAGTTGTAATCTCGTTTTTGACAATGTCGGCTCCTACAATTACACCGGCAAGCTGCCTTCCGCTTCCCGTAGTTCCTACTGCCCCTATATTTACATCCTTGCCAAGCCTCTGAAAAAGAGTCTTCATACCGTTCTTAAGTGCGTTTATAGGCTGTCCACTTGTTCTTAAGTAAAGCTTTTCAACTATCTCATCCTTTTCATCGATTACCACTAGATTGGTGCTGACCGAGCCAACATCAATCCCCAAATAATACGAGGTCTTCAACAATGTCCACCCTCTCCTTTCTTTTATTAAGCAAGTCTACAAAGGCTTCCACTCTGGTCATATATCCTGCTTCCCCAGTCATTTCATCAATAATAAGGGTAAGTATGGGTATTTTATAATCCATTTCCACCGCAGGAAGTATGCTCTCTGCCACAATCTCCGGCATACATGTCAACGGATAGATTTGAATTATCCCGTCAAAACCGCCTCGTGCATAAAGTATTGTATTTCCTATAGTTTCCTGGGCATGGCCCCCTATCATGGTGCCGAGATAAGGTTTTGCAGCCTCAGCATATCTTTTGTCCTTTGTAAAAGGAACAACAGCTTTTAGTATATGCTCGATTATCCAACCGCTGATGGTGTTCGCCCGGTATACTTCCACACCCATATTGCCCAATATCGAATCAATATTAAAACTGCTATAAGAATCTATTGTTGTATAAATTTCTCCGACAATACCAATCCTCAAAGGCTTGAAATTCTTGTCTATTTCCAGTTTCAGCAGCTGATTCTTGGTATCCTCCACCAACTTTAGAATCTCCAAAGAGCCCTTTACATCAACCACCCTTTTTCGAAAGCCCTCATAGATTCTGTCGGTACTCCCCTTTTGAAGCTCCCTGGGCCGGATTTTAAATACCAGCCGTTCAAGCTCATCCACACTTTTAGCCACAAGAGTTGTATTCTTTATCACCTTTAAAATTTGGTACATATTCAAGCCGCCGGCAAGTTTTTTGATTTTGCCGATAAATTTAATAATATCGCCATCCGGAGGTTCCAAAACCACCACGTCCATGCCATATCCGTTGTCGCAAAGTATTTCCCTGCTCATCTCACAGTAATAACCGAACCTGCAAGGCCCCCGTCCTCCGGCAATCAGAATTGTATCCGCTCCTTGTTCATAAGCCTCAATATAATTTCCAATATTAATCTTAAGAGGCAGGCATGCCATTTCAGGAGCATACTTTGTTCCTATTTCCATAGCGCGTTTGCTGTTTATAGGAGGAATAACATACTCTGCTCCGATGTCGTCCAAAAGCGCTTTAACCGCAATATATGTATTACCCATATGCGGAAACGTTATCTTCATTTCTATACCTCCATCTAATCATATCTATAAACGCCTCAAGTCTTGTATCCATACCTGCCTGTCCGGAATGTTCATCCAAAGTCAGAATAATAAAAGGAATATCTTTTGTTTTTCTTATTTTTCTTTCTATCAAATCACAGACAAACGAATCTATTCCGCAGCCAAAACTCATTAAATATATTATTCCGTCTATATCCTCCCTTTCAAGAAAATGCATCGTGCTCCCAAAAGCCCTGCTGCCGAAATTCCAGAACATCCTCTTTGGAAGAGTACATGCATTTTTTCTTATTATATCTTCCTCAACCATATCAATGGTTGTTATTTGCGCTCCCTTTTTTCTCAGCTTTTCTATCATATCCATATTGATAAAGCTATCGTACAGGTTGTAGACATGACCTATTACCAAAATGTTTAGCAAAGGCTCATTGCTCTTTTTAATTACATTGAACTTTCTGTCCAAAATGTCCGTGGCAAGCATGCCCTTCTTTATTTTTTCATCAAATTCCCCAAAGCTTTTCAAAGCCTTTTTATATGCATTTTTTATTTTTCTTTTATCCTCCGTAAAAAAGCTGCCTATTTCCATTGCAGCCTTTATGGCATTTTTTTTTGATTTTCTTAAGTTAATTTCCGTATCAATCAACGGCGGTAAGTTCTTTATACTGTTTCTTATCATATCGGGCAAGCCGCCGAATTTAGGGCAAATATACTCTTTTTTTGATATGCTTGTAAATCTGGGCACGAATAAATAATCAACCTTGTCCTTGATATTCATTACATGACCGTAAAAAATTTTTACAGGCAAACAAGCTTCAGCAACGCATGCTTTTGTACCCTCATCTAAAATTTTACTTGTGGTATCATCGGATAATACTACTTGTGTATTAAGCTCCTCAAAGAAAGTTTTCCAGAGGGGATAATACCGATAATAAAATAAAGCTCTGGGTATTCCGACTTTTACGTCCATTTTCAACACCTCAGAGCTTATTATTTACTTCAAAGACACTGATTATTCAAAATTATGTTTTTTGTCCTTTTAGTTTCTCGGCTATTTTTTGAAATTTCTCATCAATTCTTTTGACATCTTCGTCAAGTCCTTGACTTTCATACATTTTTCGAATGAGATCGAGATAATACGTATTGTCTCCGGATTTTTCCTCAGCTTCTTTCATTAGCTCTCTTGCTTTATTCCTGTCACCGCCTTTAAACTCTCCCTCAGCCTGATACAAATAATATTGGACATACGAAGGATTGTCTTTAATCGCCAGCTGACCCGTTTCAATCAGCTTGGACCAATTCTCCGCAAGCTTGTATGCCTCACATGCCTGTTCAATATAGTAGCCGTCTTTTTTAGCCAAATAAAGTTCTTCGTAGCATTTTGCCGCTTCTTCATACTGTTTCTCCCTGAAAAGCCTGAACGCTTTCATTGCCGGGTCTGTTATCTCTATATCATAGTTTTTCTTGTATTCTTCAAACCATTCCTTATATGCATCGGACTGCATAAACTTTTCCACTGTAAGAAGCTCTGCATATTCGTCCCTGGTTCTGGAAAAATCCGTAACTTTGTCCACATACACAATTTCGTATCCTCTGGCAATCTCAATAGGCTCCAACAATTGCCCCGCCTCTGAAGTAAAAACCGCATTGTCAAAGACCGCCTCATTAAAGCCGGCTCTAAGTTCCTCTATCACACCGCCGGATTCCCGAGTTTCCTCATCATCGGAATATTGCTTTGCCAAAGCTGCGAAATTTTCGTTATTCTTAAGCTTGTCATAAATCTCGTAGGCTAAGCTTTTAGCCTCTTCCTTGCTCCTTTCCTGGCTTGAAATAAATATGTGCTTTATATTGACTTTTTTGTTTTGAATCTTGTGTTTTTCATACCCTTCATCAAGTTCCTGTTCCGTCAAAGTCACATTTTTCTCTTTTGCAGCCTTATACAAAGCTTTGTGCCTCAATATGTATCCCTTGATGCCCATCTTCATCTCTTCTTCGTTTGCATAACCTTGGGAACTCATAAACGTACCGAGAGAGGAGTCCGAGTATCTTGCTTTTATAAACCTGTTTATGTAATCTTCCACTTCGCTGTCCGTTGCCGTTACCCCGGATTTATTGTTTACATAGTCTTCGAGCAGCATCCTTTCAATTACCTGGTCCAAAAACATATCATTACGCTCATGATCATTCATTCGCAAAACTTCTGAATTTCTTTTATACTTTTCAAAAAATTTATTGCTTTCTTCCTGCATAATATCACTGCTCACATAGGAGCCGTTGATTTTGAGAACTTCAAATCTTGAGTCATCATTTGGGTCCTGGCGGGCATTTCTTTTGGAAAAATAATTATATCCGTATACCGAGGCAATAATTATTGCAACGCCTAAAACAGCTATAGCGGTTATAACAGTTATTTTCTTTTTACCTGTCATATCTAAAAACCCCCATATAGAATTTTTATTTACATAAATCTCATTATTCAAATCCATTGCCATGTCTTAATTCAATATTATCACACTTTTTGCTCTCAGTTCAACGTTATTCAAAAAAGAGTTCCCAATAGAAAAAGCCCAGAATCATTTCATCTGAGCCTGATATCGGATTTAATCCTACCATAAAATCTTAAATCCCGGAAAATATTTAAAAAGAGCCTTTCCAAGGATTTTTTCCTTCTTTACATATTTATTTACCCATTCTCGCGAATCCGTCGATCCGTTTCTATTATCCCCCAGCATAAAATAGCCTCCTTCGGGGACCTCATAGGGGCCAAAGTCACCCCATGTCTCTTCTTTAATATAGGGTTCTTCCAAAAGCTCTCCATCAATATATACTTTCCCTTGCTTTATTTCCACTGTTTCATTTGGAAGCCCGATAACCCTCTTTACATAAAGCAATTCTTCATTGTCCGGAAACTTGAACACTACAATATCTCCTCTTTGAGGCTCGGAAAAATAATAATGAATTCTGCTTGCAATGATTCTATCCCCCGGCATAATTGTGTTCTCCATCGAGCCGGTAGGAACATACGCATTTACTATTACATACTTTACAAGCAAGAGAGCTACCACAAACGCCCCCAGCAAATATAGAGCCCAGCTGATAACTTCTTTGAAAACCTCTTGCTTCTTGTTATTGCTTCCATTACCAATAGTTTCAAGATTGTCCATATTAGCATTCATGCCTTTCTCTACTAAAATGTTTATTGGTAAACATAAAAGGTGAAGGTCCTTAATCGACCTCCACCATAATAAAATGTTTAAATATTAAGCTTTTCCATCGCATCCGAGAACATTTACAATTTTATGCTTAACCATCTCTTTAATTGCGCTTCTTGCAGGTCCTAAGTATTGTCTTGGGTCAAAGTGTGACGGATTTTCAGCAAAGTACTTTCTGATTGTCCCTGTCATAGCAAGTCTCAAGTCTGAGTCTATGTTTATCTTACAAACAGCCATGGAAGCAGCCTTTCTCAGCATATCTTCAGGCACACCCTTTGCTCCCGGCATATTTCCGCCAAACTTGTTAATCATTTCAACATATTCAGGCATAACTGAGGATGCACCGTGTAAAACAATCGGGAATCCCGGAAGTCTTTTTTCGATTTCTTCCAATATGTCAAATCTTAATTTTGCTTCGCCTTTAAATTTGTAAGCTCCATGGCTAGTACCAATAGCTATAGCCAAGGAGTCAACGCCTGTTCTTGAAACGAACTCTTCAACCTGATTGGGATCGGTATATGCTGCATCTGCTTCAGACACATTAACATCATCTTCTATACCTGCAAGTCTTCCCAACTCTCCTTCAACAACAACACCCTTTGAATGTGCGTAGTCAACAACTTGCTTTGTAAGCTTTACATTTTCTTCAAAAGGTAAATGTGAACCGTCAATCATAACGGATGTGAATCCACCGTCAATACATGATTTACAAAGCTCAAAGCTGTCACCATGGTCAAGATGCAAACAGATGGGAAGTCCTGTTTCTTCGATAGCAGCTTCAACAAGTTTCACCAAGTATGTATGGTTTGCATACTTTCTTGCACCTGCGGAAACCTGAAGAATCAATGGGGCATTAACTTCCTTTGCGGCTTCGGTAATACCCTGGATAATTTCCATGTTGTTTACATTGAACGCACCTATAGCATATTTGCCTTCATAGGCCTTTTTAAACATTTCGGTACTTGTAACTAATGGCATATTTTCAACTCCTTATATTAAATATAGTGTATTAGTATTATAGCACTCTTGTTAAGTTTTTATCATAATTATTTTACCAAATTGAAATCGAAAATCAAGGATAAATTAAAAATTAATTCATATTTTTGGTTGATGTAGAATTGCATTTCAAAATTAATTATGTTATATTTTTATTTAGTTGTGTTTAAAATTAACTTATAAAAGAGCACATACATTTTACATATTTTAAGGAGGTTTTAATATGAGCCGTTTAGAAGGTGCATGCATATTCGGACAATCCGGCGGTCCAACATCAGTTATCAATGCAAGTGCTGCCGGTGTTATCCAGGAAGCATTAAAGCAAGATTGTATTACAGCAGTTTACGGAGCAGCTCACGGAATCAAGGGTATTTTGGAAGAAAACTTCTTTGATATGAGCAAAGAAGATTCATATGAATTGGATCTTTTAAAAACTACCCCTTCCTCTGCTTTAGGTTCTGTAAGATACAAGCTTAAAAATGCAGATGATGATGAAACAGATTACAAGAGACTTTTGGAAGTATTCAAAAAATACAATATCAGATACTTCTTCTATAATGGCGGAAACGACTCAATGGATACCTGCAACAAAGTCAGCAAATACATGCAAAAAGTTGGCTATGAGTGCAGAGTAATGGGTGTTCCGAAGACAATAGACAATGACCTCTGGGGAACTGACCACTGCCCGGGTTACGGAAGTGCTGCAAAATACATTGCAACATCCACAATGGAAGTTTATCACGATGCAAGAGTATATGATACCGGAATGATAACAATACTCGAAATCATGGGAAGAAATGCAGGTTGGCTCACTGCCGCTTCAGCTTTGGCTTCATACAAAGGCAACGGACCTGATTTAATATATCTTCCTGAAGTTCCTTTTGATATAGATAAATTCATTGAAGATACAACTAGAATCTACAAGCAAAACGGAAAAGTTATTGTTGCAGTATCCGAAGGTATAAAGGATAAAGACGGAAAATATATTTCCGAATACGGTTCAGACCTTGCAAAAACAAAAGACTCCTTCGGGCATGCACAATTAGGTGGTCTTGCTTCCACATTGGCAAACATCGTTAAGGAAAAGACCGGTGCAAAGGTTCGCGGTATTGAGTTCAGCCTTCTCCAAAGATGTGCTGCTCACGTTGCTTCCCTTACCGACGTAAACGAAGCTTACCTTGCAGGTCAGTCAGCTGTACAATATGCTGTTGAAGGAAAAACAGACTACATGGTTGCTTTTGAAAGAGGAGAAGGTCCTGAATACAAGTGCAATATCAAGCTCTTAAATCTCAGTGAAGTTGCAAATACTGAGAAAAAAGTTCCATTGGAGTGGATTAAACCTGACGGAACAGGTCTTACACAAGACTTCATCGATTATGCTCTTCCTTTAATTCAGGGAGAATCAAGACCTCCTATCGAAGATGGTCTTCCGAGATTTGCAAAACTTAAAAAGGTTCTTGCAAAGAAATAAATATGATTTAATAAAAGTAATGCCGACCGTCTGGGTAAAGCTCAGGCGGTCTTGTTTTTACTTTCGCATTTTTCGTCAATTTTGTTATAAAGCTCATACAACCTTTGAACTCCATTCTCGAGTTTATAATAATGAGCAATATAAGGTATCAAAAGTATTAATATAAGAAAGGAAACAAGCAATATTTCAAGCTTTTCGGAAACTGCTGCAGCGAGAAAAGATATTAGGAAGAAGAGGCCGAAAAAGAGTGTTACTAATAGATGTACCAGCCGCTCATGCTGCAAAAACTCAATTTGTGTTTTATGGTAGCTCCTCAAATCCTCCCAGTCGGAAAAGCTACTTCCGGACAGAGCTTCCTTCACCAGTTCCTCCTGCCTCTTTAAATATTTAACCATTTATGGAGCACCTCCCCATTTCCGTCTTAGGACAATTTTTTCATATATTATTATTATAGATGGAATCTACGCAAAAGTCCAATCGAGTCTTCCGGATTAATGGCAAATCAGAGGGATAGTTTTCATAAAAAAAGATATAAATGCATGAAATATCGCGAAAACTTGCATCCCGCGGAGAAAACGGTCATAATTTCTTGATAACTTCAAAATTTCATTTTATAAAGTAAATGATTTCCCTTTTTCGGTTATGGACGCAGGTATAAAATAATGTTAAAATGTTATCAATGTGTTTAATAAGATTGATTAAAATGGGGGAAAATTTGTTACATAGATTCATTGCTTACAACTTTTTTAGCTTTAAGTTGCAAATTTTCACTAAACCTCGTTAAACACATGTATGTTTAATGATAATACCTGTGGGCCTAATCCACAGTTTAAATTTAAATAAGCTCCAATCAACAAACGAACTAATTCGTTAAATATATTGGGCAATTGAAAGGAATGGTATGCAAATGGTAAAAAGTAAGTCAAAAGTTGCAATCATAGGTACTGGTTTTGTGGGTGCATCTGCAGCCTTCACAATGGCTTTGCAGCAAACAGCAAATGAATTGGTTCTTATCGACGTTTTCAAGGAAAAAGCTATCGGTGAGGCTATGGATATCAACCACGGTCTTCCTTTTATGGGACAAATGTCTTTATATGCCGGTGACTATTCCGACATCAAAGACTGCGATGTTATTGTAGTTACAGCCGGAGCAAACAGAAAACCCGGTGAAACAAGACTCGATCTTGCAAAGAAAAACGTTTTAATTGCCAAAGAAATGACTCAAAACATTATGAAACATTACAACCACGGTGTAATACTTGTAGTATCCAACCCTGTTGACATTATTACTTATATGATTCAAAAGTGGTCCGGTCTTCCTGTCGGAAAAGTTATAAGCTCAGGTACTGTACTTGACAGTATCAGATTCAGATACTTGTTAAGTGAAAGATTGGGTGTTGACGCAAAGAATGTTCACGGTTACATAATAGGTGAACACGGCGATTCACAGCTTCCGTTGTGGAGTTGTACACACGTTGCTGGCAAAAACATCAACGAATATATCAAAGATCCAAAATACGACTTCGCAGAAGAAGACAAGAAGAAAATTGCCGAAGATGTTAAGACAGCCGGAGCAACTATCATTAAGAACAAAGGTGCAACATACTACGGTATTGCCGTATCCATTAACACAATAGTTGAAACACTTCTTAAGAACCAGAATACAATAAGAACAGTAGGAACCGTTATAAACGGTATGTATGGAATAGAAGACGTTGTAATCAGCCTTCCATCCATCGTTAACTCCGAAGGTGTTCAGGAAGTTCTCCACTTTAATCTGACTCCTGAAGAAGAAGAAGCTTTAAGATATTCAGCGAATCAGGTTAAATCAGTATTGAACGAAGTTAAGAATTTATAATTGTGCATGAATATCCGCAGATATTTAAATAATATAATTTGGAGGTAGAAATTAAATGGATTACAGAAAGGAATCATTAAGGCTTCACGGCGAATGGAAAGGCAAAATTGAAGTTATACACAAAGTTCCAGTTGACAGCAAACAGGATTTGTCCCTTGCTTATACACCTGGTGTAGCAGAACCATGTCTTGCAATTCAAAAAGACGTTAATCTTTCCTATGAATATACAAGACGCTGGAATCTTGTAGCAGTTATCACTGACGGTACAGCAGTATTAGGTCTCGGCGACATAGGTCCTGAGGCTGGAATGCCTGTTATGGAAGGTAAATGCGTACTCTTCAAGAAATTCGGTGATGTAGACGCATTCCCTCTCTGCATCAAATCAAAAGATGTAGATGAAATTGTAAACACAGTTAAGCTTATTTCCGGAAGCTTCGGAGGTATAAACCTCGAAGATATATCTGCTCCAAGATGCTTTGAAATCGAAAGAAGACTCAAAGAAGAATGTGATATTCCGATTTTCCACGATGACCAGCACGGTACAGCTATCGTTACTGTTGCTGCAATGATCAACGCATTAAAGCTTGTTGATAAGAAAATCGAAGAAATAGAAGTTGTTGTAAACGGTTCAGGTGCTGCAGGTATAGCTGTAACAAGACTCCTTATGAGCATGGGTCTTAAGAAGGTTATCCTCTGCGACACTAAAGGTGCAATTTATGAGGGCAGAGATAATTTGAACGGTGAAAAAGCTCTTATGGCTAAAATCTCAAACCTCGAGAAAAAGAAAGGTACTCTTGAAGACGTAATTAAAGGTGCTGACGTGTTCATCGGACTTTCTGTTCCGGGAACAGTTACAAAGGATATGGTAAGATCCATGGCTAAGGATCCGATCATATTCGCAATGTCAAATCCGACTCCTGAAATAATGCCTGACGAAGCAAGAGAAGCAGGAGCAAAAGTAATAGGTACAGGAAGGTCCGACTTCCCGAACCAGATAAACAACGTTCTTGCATTCCCTGGAATATTCAGAGGTGCGCTTGACGTAAGAGCAAGTGACATCAATGACGAAATGAAGATAGCTGCTGCAAAAGCAATAGCTTCATTAGTAAGTGATGAAGAGCTTAATCCTGATTTCATTCTTCCGCTCCCATTCGATCCGAGAGTTGGAAAGACAGTAGCTGCAGCAGTTGCTGAGGCTGCAAGAAAGACCGGAGTTGCAAGAAAATAATAAGAAATCCAATTAACGAATTAAAGATATTTAAAAAAGGCAGACAAGGTTTTTACCCTATCTGCCTTTTTTATTACTTGTCCTTCTTCTCAAAACCTTCTTCTTTTTAGTTATCGAATACCCAAAATACCCTAATGATTTTTCCAAAGACCAGTACTCCCCATGGGAATAACATATAAGGTCTGCTTTTTCCATGCAAAGCCTTCCGTTTTTATCAATAATGGATTCATCCACATTTATGGCTTCAATCTCTGCAATAAACATATCGTGAGAGCCCAACTCAATTATATCTTTCACTGTGCACTCAATATTCACAGGGCTCTCCTTTATCATTGGCACATCCACCACAGAAGCCTTTTCGCAAGTCAACTTCATGGCTTCAAACTTATCAACGTCCCTGCCGGACTTCACACCGCAAAAGTCAGCAGCAAAAGCCAGTTTTCTGGTGGTAAGGTTTATTACAAACTGTCCTTTTTCCTTAATTAAATTATACGAATACCGCTCTTTCCTTATGGATATTGAAACCATAGGAGGTTTCGAATTAATTGTCCCGGCCCAGGCGATAGTAATTATATTGGGCTTTCCTTCCCTGTCGCAACAACTTACCATAACCGCCGGAACCGGATTTAATATAGTTGATGGTTTCCACAGTTGTTTTGCCATTGTTCTACCTCTTTTATATCAATTTATATTAGTTTTATCTTTACCTCGAATTTTAAAATCAATCACACTATTTCATAAACCAGCACCGCATTTTTTGCATATGCTTTCTAAAGGACACGTTTTACAGTCCGTTTTTTTTCCATTGCAGTGCTTGTTTCCCACTCCGACTATTTGGGCATGGAAATCGTTAAACAGCTTTGTATCATGCTCCAAATTATCCATAAAGAACTTCTGCATTTGACCGTAAGTAATGTCCTCTTTAAAATAGCCAAGCCTTCCAAAAACCCTTCGGGTATAAGCATCCACAACAAATATGGGCTTTTCGGCAGCATACAGGATAATGCTGTCCGCCGTTTCCTCCCCTATACCATATAACGAAAGCAGCTCATCTCTTAGCTCGTAGATATCCTTATCAAAGAAATTATCCAAATCAGCATTGTATTTTTCTTTGACATATCCACAGAATTCTTTTAATTTTCGCGCTTTCTGTTTATAAAACCTTGTGGACCTTACAAGCTCCTCCAGCTTTTCAGTTTCTGCATTGCAGATTCCTTCTATACTGAGTAAATTCTCCCTTTCAAGATTTTGAATTGCAGTTTCGACATTTTTCCATGAAACAAATTGGGCTAATAACGCCCCAACTACAACCTCAAACTGGGTATCAGCGGGCCACCAGTTTTGAGAGCCGTTTCTTTCATACATAAGATTGTATATTTCTTTCAGCTTCCTGTTTATCTCTATGTCCAAACCAATATACCTCCACCGGAAAATCAACTCACAACCGTTCGATAAAAGCATTTTGCAAAAAGGTCAGGCATTATGTGCCTGACCTAATTATATCATTTATTTAACCTATTCGACAGAATAGTTTTTTTGTGTTTGATTTATTATTCAACAGGATAGTTTTCTCTCTTCGCATAATGAGTATGCAGAAGCTCATGAGCCTTGTGACCTCCCGGCTCTCCAAAGTATTCATCATACAGCATCTTTACCTTTGGATTTTCATGGGATTTTCTTATGGGCAGAGCCTTATCCTCATCGTAAATTGCTTTTGCCCTCTCACTTCTCAAATCTGTCCAGCTTCTTACCACTGATGGCTGTATAGGCTGTCCTCCGCCGTTTACGCAACCTCCGGGGCATGCCATTATCTCAATAAAATGATAATCTGCCTCTCCAGCCTTTATTTTGTCAAGAAGCTTTCTTGCATTACCCAAACCGTGAGCAACAGCAGCTTTAAGAGTAATGCCTTCAAGCTCTATGGAAGCCTCTTTTATGCCCTCAAGACCCCTTACCTCAGTATACTCTATATTGTCTGCAGGTTTGCCGCTCAATACTTCACTGACAGTTCTGATGGCTGCTTCCATAACTCCTCCGGTAGCTCCAAAGATAACGCCTGCTCCGGATGCCTCACCCATAGGATCGTCAAATTGCTTATCCGGAAGGGATTTAAAGTCAATACCCGCTTCTTTTATCATTCTTGCCAGCTCCCTTGTGGTAAGAACAACATCCACATCAGGATAACCTGTTGAAGAGAGCTCCGGTCTTTGAGCTTCAAACTTCTTTGCTGTACATGGCATTACCGATACAACAAATACCTTTGAAGGGTCAATTCCGTTTTTCTCTGCATAATATGATTTCAAAACTGCCCCAAACATTTCTTGAGGTGATTTACAGCTGGACAGATTATCTAAAAACTCAGGATAATTATGCTCGCAGAACTTTATCCATCCCGGGCTGCAGGATGTTATCAAAGGAAGCTTTCCTCCGTTTTTGATCCTGTTTAATAGCTCGGTACCTTCCTCCATTATTGTGAGGTCAGCAGCAGTATCGGTATCAAATACTTTGTCAAAGCCCAGTCTGCTTAATGCCGATACCATTTTGCCGGTTACTCTTGAACCGATAGGCATTCCAAACTCTTCTCCCAATGCAACCCTGACTGCAGGAGCTGTCTGAACCAATACATGAAGCTCCGGATTTGCAAGAGCATCCCAAACCTTGTCGACATCATCCTTTTCCCTCAATGCACCCACAGGACATACATTGATACACTGTCCGCAGTTTACGCAGGGTACTTCACTAAGAGGTTTGTTAAAGGCTGTTGATACGGTAGTGCGGAATCCTCTCTCGGTAACTTCAATAGCTCCAACAGTCTGAACATTTTTACACATGCTGACGCAACGTCTGCACAGAACGCACTTGTTCGGATCCCTTACAATAGAAGGAGAAAGATCGTCTATCGGTAAATTGCTCGATTCACCTTCAAATCTGATATCTTTAACATTCAAATCTTTTGCCAATCTCTGCAATTCACAATTTTCGCTTCTCACACAAGTCAAGCATTTCTTTTCATGGTTTGACAGAATAAGCTCTAAAGTAACTTTTCTGGCTTCTCTCACCGCAGGTGTCTGAGTGTATATTTCAAGTCCTTCGGACACCGGATATACACAGGCAGCCTGAAGGCTTCTGGCACCCTTTACTTCCACAACGCACATACGGCAGGCACCCACTTCATTTATATCCTTGAGGAAGCAAAGCGTAGGTATGTCTATATTAGCCTGTCTTGCAGCTTCCAGCACGGTATAATTGGCCGGTACCTGTAACTTGCAATTATCTATAGTGATATTTACCATTTGCATTTCTTAACATCTCCTTCCCTTAGGCTTTTTTAGAAATGGCCTTAAACGGACATTTCTCCATACAAACGCCACACTTGATACATTTGTTTTGATCTATAACGTACGGAACCTTCTTTTCACCGCTTATTGCCTTTACAGGACATTGTTTTGCACATATTCCGCAGCTCTTACATTTTTCCGCCTCTATTTCAAAGTGCATCAATGACTTACAAACTCCTGCAGTACACTTCTTATCCCTAACGTGTTCAATATATTCGTCCCTGAAATATCTTAATGTGCTGAGAATAGGATTTGGAGCTGTCTGACCCAATCCGCACAGAGCCGATGCCTTTATATTCTTTGCCAGGATCTCCAGCTTTTCAATATCTCCCTCTTCTCCTTTACCTTCAGTAATTCTTTCAAGGATTTCATACATTCTCTTCGTTCCTATACGGCAAGGCGGACACTTACCGCATGACTCGTCAACGGTAAATTCAAGGAAGAACTTTGCAATATCAACCATACAAGTATCTTCGTCCATGATTATAAGTCCACCGGACCCCATCATTGAACCTAATTGGATTAATGAATCATAGTCAATCGGTGTATCAATATGGCTTGCAGGAATACATCCTCCGGAAGGACCTCCTGTCTGCGCAGCTTTAAACTTCTTGCCGTTTGGTATTCCTCCTCCGATATCATAGATAACCTCTCTTAAGGTTGTACCCATAGGAATTTCAACCAAACCGGTGTTATTGATTTTACCTCCCACCGCAAATACCTTGGTACCTTTGCTCTTTTCAGTACCAATGCTTGCAAACCATTCGGGACCTTTTAGAATAATCTGCGGGATGTTTGCATAGGTCTCAACATTGTTCAATATGGTCGGCTTTTGCCACAAACCTTTCACAGCCGGGAATGGCGGTCTTGGTCTTGGCTCTCCTCTGTGTCCTTCAATAGATGTCATAAGAGCAGTTTCCTCACCGCATACGAAAGCTCCGGCACCAAGTCTTATCTCAAGGTCAAAGCTAAAGTCTGTTCCAAATATGTTTTTGCCGAGAATACCATAGTCTTTTGCCTGCTGTATGGCAATGCCAAGTCTCTTAACGGCAATCGGGTATTCGGCTCTTACATAAACATAACCTTGATTTGCGCCTATGGCATAACCTGCAATCGCCATAGCTTCAATTACAGAATGAGGGTCTCCTTCAAGAACACTTCTGTCCATAAATGCACCGGGGTCTCCCTCGTCGGCATTACAGCAAACATATTTCTGGTCTGCCTCCTGCTTCATGGCAAACTCCCACTTAAGTCCTGTTGGGAAGCCTCCGCCCCCTCTTCCTCTCAAGCCGGATTTTTTAATAACATCAACAACTTCTTGGGGAGTCATTTCAGTCAATACTTTTCCCAATGCCTTGTATCCGTCAAAAGCAATATACTCGTCAATATTCTCAGGGTTTATAACACCACAGTTTCTTAAAGCAATTCTGTGCTGTTTTGCAAAAAAGTCGTTGCTATCGGCTGAAACATTTTGGTCCTTGTTACTTGCGCCGGGAAGAAGTCTTTTTACAATCCTTCCCTTTACAAGATGCTCCTCAACTATTTCCTTTACATCTTCAACTTTGACCATTGTATACATTGAACCTTCAGGATAAACCACAATAATCGGGCCTTCCGCACAAAGTCCAAAACATCCGGTCCTTACAACTTTTACTTCGTTCTGTATTCCGTTTTCGGCAATCTGTGCTTCCAACTCGGTGATTATTTTGTTGGAGTTTGATGAAGTACAGCCCGTACCACCACAAACCAGAACATGTGCTCTATATAATTGCATTTATAACCCTCCTTAACAAAAATAAAAAGTAACTATTTATCTGCCTCCGCAATGGTATATTCAGTGCAAACCCTTCCGTTCACTATGTGCTCCACAACAACACGGGCAGCCTTCTCAGCAGTCATCTTAACATATGTGACTTTGCTGCCGTCTTTGTCAATTACCTCAACAATAGGTTCAAGTTTGCACATGCCGATGCATCCGGTCATTGTAACCGCTACATTGCTTAAATTCCTCTTATTGAGCTCTTCAACAAACGCATTCATAACCGGTCTTGCTCCTGCAGCAATACCGCATGTAGCCATACCTACAACAACTCTGATATCCTGATTGTTAGTCCTTAAATTTATTTGATCAAGAGTTCTTTTTCTTATTTCTTCTAATTCAGCTAAGGATTTCATCTAATATCCCTCCAAAAATAGTCTTTACACCATCATTTACATATTCGCCAATCCACTTTATCACTTCAAAATGAGTTATCGGAACCTCTCCGAGTCTCCTCTTTATATCAGAGGAGTTGAAATTAAACCTTTCCTTTTTATTGTCAAGGGTAAGATCATATTCAATATCAGGCCTTGCAATAATAAGGCTTTCCATAGTCTGAGCCAAATCTCCCAACGGGAGCCGGTCAATATGCGATATCTTGAAGCTTGCTTTTACCGTAGTACCAATAAACTTTTTCGAAGTAATTTCAAGTCCCCCGGAAGCCATCTTTGCAGAAGCTTCCAAAAGCGGTATCCCAAGGCCTACTTTCCTTGTGTCCCTTGTAGTGGTAAAAGGATTGGTAACATCTTTCAGAAAGTCGTTTTCCATCCCTATACCGTTGTCCTTTACTTCAATCTCCAAAAGATCCGACTCTCTGTCCCCGCATATTAGAATGCTAATTCTAGTCGCCTTGGCAGTTATTGAGTTCTGAATTATATCCATCAAATGTAAAGATAAGTCCCTCATTATTCCTTATACTTTTCAAGTATTCCTTCTACGTCATCCGGTACAAGTCTGCCGTATACATCGTCATTAATCATTATTACCGGCGCCAGTCCGCAAGCTCCTATGCATCTGCAAGCTTCCAGAGAGAATTTCCCGTCACTGGTGCATCCTCCCACATCAATCTCCAGCTTTTCTTTGAACTTTTCCAAAATGGCTCCGGAACCTTTTACATAACATGCAGTACCCATACAAATCTGGATTTTATATTTTCCTTTTGGATTCAAGGAAAACTGGGTATAGAATGTTACAACTCCGTAAACCTCTGACAATGGTACGTTAAGTCCTTCAGCTATCTTTTTCTGTACCTCCAGAGGCAGATAGCCGTATACTTCCTGTGCTTCATGAAGTACAGGAACAAGGGCTCCTCTTGTATTCTTGTATTTCTCGATTATTTCCTGCAGCTTTTGATCTCTAGAATCTACTCCGCCGCAGCAGCAGCAACCATTTGCGCTCATTTCTTTAATAACCCCCTAACCAGACGTTTGATTTCACTTTCAAAATGCATGTTAACAATTTAACAATATCGCTTTAATTATATCAGATATTTACACATTATTCAATACTTTTAGTATTACATTTATTGTTCTCATGAGAGTTTAAATGCTTTTATTATCAAGGATTCTGGGAAATTTAAAAGACAGAAAAGGTAATGTCGAATTGTATACAGTATCCTTATAAAGCGTCAAATACAATATATGGCATTAACACATTGTCATTTTTTTAGTGTCTCAATAAGGCACTCAATACTTACTTCCTCAAGCTCTAAGAAGTTCTCTCTCTCCAATATATCCCCTAAGGAGTGGGCATCGGAAGACCTGATAAAATTAAATTTGCGAAGATGGGAATTTGGGTCAAGGTATTTTGATTTGTCGCACTGTTTGGAAATTTCCAGATATTTTATTTCAGGAATGTCGGGAACAACTCCAAGATTTGAGATAATGCTATAAGAATCGCGGTCCACATGGGCAGGAATTACAACACCTCCCAGCGTTCCGACATGGGTGAACACATCGTCAACGCTAAGGCTCGATGCAGTCAAAAGAAGTCTGTCTAAATGCCTTAAAACGTTATCTTCGGCATCCATAACAAGCTGCTCTCCAAATATATCCGGCCGGTTTTTTAAATCCGGAAGCGCATTATACACTATTTCCTGCATGCTAAGAGCCTCATCAATACCCGGAAAAAGGCATATGAGGTGAACCTCTTCCCTCGTCTCAAGCTCCATGCCGGGAACTGCAACAATTCCCCTTTTTTTTGCACACTCAACCACTGCAACGCAGTTCTCCGCCGAATTGTGGTCGGTCACTGCAATTATGTCAAGCTGTTTGAGGAATGACATGTTAACAATATTGTTGGGTGTCATTTCATTATCCGAGCAGGGGGATAATGCAGAATGAATATGCAAATCCGTATACACTATCATAACAGTTTTCCTGCTTCACATGCTATTTGATAAGAGGTTTTGGATGTTCTCAATATGGCAATATCCTCTTCGGAAGCTTTCTTTATGGTTGCCTCCTCCACTTCGATCCCCTCGGGAATAATGATACACGGTATATCAACCATTAGAGCAACTGCCACAATATTGACATGAGTATGCACTGTAATCCATGCATCTCCTTTTGCAGCGTGGGACATCACCCAGCTTAAAAGGTCGCAGATATACATACCCTTTATTTCTTTTTCCAGACCTTTTTCCCCGGTCAATATTTCCATATTCAATTGCTCGGCAAACTCCCTAACCTTCATCAAGTATCTCCCCTTTTCTTTGATTTGATTTCCGAAGTTTCATCTTTATCCAACACAGGAGGCATCTTTGCTTCCAGCTCCATCATCTCAATTGCAAGGCTCCTGACTTTTTCCCTTAGTTTAAATATGCAATCCGTCTCATTGGCATTGCCCCTTACTATGTCTTCAGCAAGGGACCTGCAGCTTGGAGCACCGCACGCACCGCAATCCAAACCGGGCAGTCCGTTGTTTATGACATGGAGGGTCTCCAGTTTCTTCATTGCTATATCAAAATCCTTGTCCAGCTTTAGTATTGGTCTGTACTCAACTTCTCCCGTCCACACAATATCATAATGGTAGTCTTGGTTTGAAGTCGTTTCTAATCCCTTTTCCTTTGCTTCGTCAATAAACTTCTTAATTATTGCTCTTGCAACATACATATTTTCCACAGCAAGAGGACCTCCAAGGCAACCGCCTTGGCACGCCAAAGCCTCGACAAAATCTATGTCCTCCAGCTTTTCGTCCTCTATTTCCTCAAGAATCGTAATTACATTGTGTATGCCGTCAACTGCAAGAAATTTGTCCGTTCCAAGGGCCATACTCTCTCCTCCGGAATTTGCCCATCGAACACCCACAAAACCGGCCCTTGAAAGCTTCTCAACTTTATCAATTTTACCCAAGCAGGAAAGTATTCTTAAGTAAATATCCGCAATTGAAATCGCTCCGTCCACAAAGGATTTTTGCTTGTCTAAAGGAGCTTTTATGCTGGTCACTTTTGCGGCACAAGGAGTAATAAAAAATACGCCGATATCTTCCTGGCGAATTTTCTTGTCTTTCGATATTTCGTCCTTTGCAATCTTTGCCGCAACCTCCATTGGAGACTTTAGTTTTAATATATTATCGATAAGATTTGGAAATCTCACCTGTATAAGTCTTACTACAGCGGGACATGCAGAAGATATGAGAGGCTTTTGAACTTTTTGTTCGGCAAGTATCTTTTTTGTCTCGTTGGTAATAATCTCAGCCGCCCTTGCTACTTCAAAAACGTCGTCAAAGCCGCACATTTTAAGCGCTGTGAGGATATGGTCCCTCGACGACGCAGACTTTAGCTGCCCGTATAGGGTAGGAGCAGGTATGGCAACCTTGTATTTATAGTCATTTATAATGGAAACAGGGTCGGTAATAGCCTTTTTTGCATGATAAGGGCAAACCCTTATACACTCACCACAATCTATACACCTTTCATTTATGATTCTGGCTTTGCTCTTTCTTACCCTGATTGCTTCTGTGGGGCATCTTTTTATACAGTTGGTACAACCTTTGCATTTGGCCTCATCAAGAGTAACCGAGTGGAAGTACGGACTCATGTTATCCCCCCAAACACGTTAATGGTCCTCTTTCTCATTATCCGTTAAAAACACGGTAATCTCAACAACAGTTCCTTTTCCTACCTCCGTTGCTATTTCAAGCTTGTCAGCATATCTTTTCATATTGGGTAGTCCCATTCCGGCACCGAATCCCATCTCACGGATGCTATCCGGAGCGGTAGTATATCCTTCCTGCATAGCCAGCTCCAAATCAGGTATTCCCGGGCCTTCATCCTTAATTCGTATAAAGACTTTGTGCCTGTCAATTTCAACTTCCGCCACTCCGCCATTGGCGTGAATGACAGCATTTAACTCGGCCTCGTACATGGATATGGCTGTTTTTTTTATTTTATGCGGATCTGCACCAAGCTGTATAAGCATTTTCTTGACGCTGCTTGATGCTTCTCCGGCAACTGTAAAATCGTTTGCAGGTATAACAAAGCTTTTCCTTATTATACCATCACTCAATCCCAAACACCTCTTTCTGTTATACCTGCACTATACAACTTTCCGCACGCGATAAACATTGGGTCATTTGTGGTCATGACGGCTATGCCTTTTTCTTTTGCCATTTCTATAATTTTATCTTCAGGCCTTTTTCCCCTGATGAAAACTATCAGCTTTATATCCATCATTTCTGCAGTCCTAACCACTTGAGGGTTGACAAGTCCCGTCAATAAAACCACATTTTCTTTGACATAAGCCATAACATCGCTCATCAGGTCCGAGCCGCAGGCTGCTTTAAATTCCATATCAAGATTTTCTTCTCCCGTTAAAAGCTCAGCATTTAAAATTTTCAAAATTTCTCTAGCCTTCATACACACACCTTAACCTTTACATTTTATATCGACCAAAAACCATTAATAGTTTTGCACAGTTATATTATTAGTGATAAAAGCAACTTCCACCGATAAACTCCCGTATTATTGAGTTGGCAGGAATCTCTTTCGTGTCTATAGACAAGAAATTGCTCAAAAACTCTATAAGTCTTCTTGCCTCGGAGTATTCCGGCTCAGAAGAATCTATTTCCATGAGCAGCGGTTCGGCATACGTCTTTAAGACTCCCAGCTCAAACATAAGCACCGAATTGAACATTACATTCGCCTCTTCCTGGAATGGGAAAATATTTCTTTCCTCACCCCTTCTTACCGAAGGCCAACGCTTTATAGTGTCTGCCGCACTGCAGCCTCTGAATTGGAAGTCCCTCACGATTCGTCTAATGATTCTTGTATCCGTAGTAGGTATACGATTGTGTTCATCAATATTCATTGATGTAAGAGCGCTTACATATATCTTGAATTTGCTCTCCTTTGGAATTGATGCTGTAAGCTTCTCATTGAGCCCGTGTATGCCTTCAATTATAATTATCTGGTCTTCATCAATTTTAAGTTTTCTGCAAAAGCTTTCCCTGCATCCTTTTGGAAAATTGAAAATCGGAACATCCACTTCGTTTCCTGCTGTGAGCTCCGCAAGGTGTTGGTTAAAGAGCTTGATATCAATAGCCTCAATGGCCTCAAAGTCATATTCCCCATTTTCATCCTTTGGAGTAAGGTCCCTGTCGACAAAATAATCATCCAGGGATATGGTTACAGGCCTCAGACCGTTTACCCTAAGCTGTATTGAAAGCCTATGGGCAAAGGTGGTTTTTCCAGATGACGACGGGCCGGCAATCAAAACAACTTTTTTCTTATGCTCATTAAAGGCTATCATATCCACAATCTGTGCAATTTTCTTCTCATGCAAGGCTTCCGCAACTCTAATAAGCTCATTTATTTTGCCTTCCTTGACAATATCATTCAGTGCCCCTACATCTTCAACTCCAAGTATTTTTCCCCATTTCTTGTATTCAGAAAAGATGCTGAAAAGCTTCTTCTGCTCTTTAAACTCCGGTATTGCGTCCGGTTTTGTTTTCTCCGGACTCATCAATATCAAGCCCGGATGATAGTATTTTAAATCGAATTTATCCAAATAACCCGTATGAGGCACCATATATCCGTAAAAATAGTCTTGAAAGCCATCGCATTCGTATATAGTTACATAGGGCTTTTTTCTGTGCTCTATGAAACGGAACCTGTCCATTCTTCCGATTTTCCTGAAGACCTCCCGCGCCTCATCAAGGGACATTATTTTCTTTATGAAAGGAAGCTTCATGTTGACAAGTTCCATCATTCTCTTTTTTATCATGTCTACTTCTTCAGCAGTAAGAGGCGTATCGCCTTTAACCTCACAGTAAATCCCCTTGCTGATGGAATGGCATATCACAACCTTTCTATCGGGGAAAAGATCATTTACAGCCTTAATGAGAATAAAGCTGAGACTCCTTTTATATATCCTCATTCCGTCTTCATACGTAAGGTCGATAAACTCCACCCGGCAGTTGTCATTAAGACGATAGCTTAATTCCTTTATATCGTTGTTCACCTTTGCTGCCACAATAGTCGATTTATATTCATTTTTGCAGCTTTCGCCCAATTCCTGCAAAGATATTCCTTCAAACACTTCTCTTTCACTATTATCCGGAAATACTACTTTAATCATATTTAGATTGCTCTCTCTCATACTCCAAATAACTCCTTATGCAATATTTTGTAGTTAATTACTCCGTGCCTTATAAAATTATTCTATAAACAAATGCAAAATTCCTCTTTTAAATATGAAAAGTAAACAAATTAAGATGCTTCTGCATAAATTTTGATTTGCTTATTCTAATATCCATCATCGGGATTATCGCTAATTTTCCGGTAATATTCTCCGCTAATCAACAGCTTAATTTCCACTCCAAGCCTATTTTGAATTTTTACATATAAATATAATACTATATTTTAGTCACGTTATCACCTTTTCTGTATAAATTAAGCAGGAGAATATTTTAAATTTATTCCTCCTGCTTATGCTGCATACATACTTTTGATTTCAAAAGGTTTTATCCGTATTTTTTATTTCTCTTTTTTAGCCTCCCAAAGCCGAATGCGTTCTTCATGACTTACTTCCCTATGTATTTGGTGCAGCATCCACTGATAGCCGAAGGGGTCGAAAAATATGGCATTTGACAACCCGTAATCAGGCATTTCGGTCACCGGCTGTATCTGTGTACAACCCGCATTTACCGCCTTTTCAAATGTTTCCTTAATGTCAGGTACAGCTATGTTAAACCAGATTGTATTGGGTTTATCAGGGTCCGGTGCTTTTAGACCGAATTTCAGATTTTCATCCAGCATGTGAAAGCGTACTCCATACAAAGTAAAAACAACTTCATTTTCACCTTTAGGAAGATTGGACACCTCAACCCGCTCAATATCAAATATTTTTTCATACAATTCCAACGCTTTCAAACTGTCTGCCACAATCATATCAATTTCTACTCCAACCATTACAAACCCATCCTCTCCCGATAAACTATATAGTTTAGACTTTTATAAATATAATTACATTATATTACCTGTATAACACCAATAGTATTATGAGTTATCATAATATCAGAACATATGTATATAGAAAGGCTCTGATATTATGA
>Ga0209720_1000685_pt1 | contig 33276 bp, 32 predicted proteins | sample AD_JPNMR3_MetaG_FD_184426 | JGI IMG/M metagenome (GOLD analysis project Ga0209720, IMG submission 184426) | Active sludge microbial communities of municipal wastewater-treating anaerobic digesters from Japan - AD_JPNMR3_MetaG (SPAdes) (version 2) | ecosystem: Engineered > Bioreactor > Anaerobic... | reverse complement strand
TTCCACGAGGCCGGCGCTCCTGTTGGTCCTCTTTACCGTTATCGTGAACATGTTTTTTGCCGAAGGGGAAGAATTGATCAGGATTTCTTTCATATCGATTACCCGGGAAGGTCTTTTGACCGGCATCAAGATGGGCCTCCGGCTCTACTTCTTGATCATATTCGCCAACATGACCATGATGACCACAAGCCCTTTGGAGCTGTCGGACGGCATAGAATCGCTGCTTTCTCCCTTCAGGCGATTTGGCGTGCCTGCTCACGAGTTTGCCATGATGATGACTATTGCCTTGCGCTTCATACCCACCTTGCTTGAGGAGACGGACAGGATAATGAAGGCTCAGCTGGCGCGCGGGGCAGATCTGGACAGCGGCGGAATCGCAAAGAGGCTTAAGGCCTTCATACCCGTATTGGTGCCGCTTTTTGTCATAGTATTTCAAAGGGCCGACGAGCTGGCCGTGGCCATGGAGGCAAGGTGTTACCGCGGCGGCATCGGGCGAAGCAGGATGAAGCCCCTGCATTGGGCTTCAAGGGACTCATTTTCCTTGGTCGTGGTATCGATGATTTGTATTGGCGGCGTGGTGTTAGACCGATGGATATCTTGACGAGATACGCCGCGCTGATATCCTATGACGGTTCTGCTTTTCACGGCTTTCAGAGGCAAAGGGGTTTACCGACCGTGCAGGAGGCCTTGGAAGATGCTTTGAGCCTCTTGAACAAGGGGATGGTCAGGGTGACCGGAGCCGGCAGGACTGACCGCGGCGTTCATGCCCTTGGTCAGGTCGTTTCTTTCGACATGTTTTGGCCCCATGGCCCGGATGTTTTAAGGAAAGCCCTGGAGGCTAATTTGCCGCCCTCCATAGGGATCTTTGAAGTGGTTCCCGTGGATGAGGGCTTCGATGCAAGAAAAAGCGCCCTTTGGCGAAAGTACGCCTATTTCATATGGAAGGGTGATTGCAGGCTTCCCCACCTGGACGAACACCTTTGGCGAAACGGAAAGCCCTGGGACATGCAGAAGGCAAGGGCCTTTTTGTCGATGATAAAGGGCCATCACGATTTCAGCGCCTTCTGTAGAAAGGCCGATCTCCCGGACAATGCGTGGCGTACTATAATTGATGCCAAACTGGAAAATATCGGTCACATGATAAAGGTGACTATAATAGGTAGGTCATTTTTGACGAACATGGTGAGGATCATTATCGGTACAATGGACGAGGTAGCTGCGGGGCGAAGGAGTTTGCCTGAAGTGGAGCTTCTTTTGAAAAGCGGCTCCCGCGAGGAGGCCGGGCCGACTGTGCCGGCCAATGCCCTGTTTTTGTGGGAGGTAAAATACGACCCCTCGCCATGGACGAAAGGAGGTTACCCTTTGTGTTGGGATTGGATATAGGCATAGATTTGGGCACTGCAACGATATTGATTTACATCAAGGGAAAGGGAGTAGTGATGAGGGAACCGTCGGTTGTTGCCATAGACCAGAACACGAATAAAATTCTGGCCGTCGGTTCCGAGGCCAAAAGAATGTTGGGGCGCACGCCCGGCAACGTCATTGCCGTGCGTCCGCTTCAAAGCGGGGTCATAGCAAACTACACGATGACGGAAGCCATGATACGCCATTTCCTCAAAAAGATCATGTCGGGCGTCAATAGGCTGTTGCGGCATCGCGTGATGATCGGCGTGCCGTCGGGTGCCACCGACGTGGAAAGAAGGGCTGTCCTTGAAGCAGCCCTGGAAGTGGGTGCAAAGGAGGCCTACCTCATAGAGGAACCAATGGCAGCTGCCATAGGTGCCGGACTTCCTGTGGAGGAACCGCGGGGCAACATGGTAGTGGACGTAGGCGGAGGCACCTCCGACATAGCCGTCATATCCTTGGGTGGCCTTGTGGTTGCAGAATCCCTGCGGCTTGGAGGCGACGCCATGGACGAGGCGATAATAAGGTATGTCCGCAAGAAGTACAACCTCGAGATAGGTTCCCAGACCGCCGAGCTTTTGAAGATATCCATAGGAAATTGCCGCAAGGTCTCAGGGGACGAGCTGAAGTCCATGGTCGTGAAGGGCCGAGACATCATCTTGGGCCTGCCAAGACAGGTAGAGTTGACGACGAACGACGTACAGGAAGCGATTTCGGAGATAGTCTCGTCGATAATCAGGAGCATAAGGCGAGTTTTGGAGCTAACGCCGGCGGAACTTTCTGCCGATATTATTGACAGAGGGATAGTTTTGACCGGAGGAGGAGCGTTGCTCCAGGGGCTTCCAGAGCTAATCTTTGAACAGACGGGGATAAACACTTATGTGGCCGAATCGCCCTTGGAGTGCGTAGCCTTAGGCACCGGCAAGGCGCTTGAGGAGCTTAGCGCCTTGAAGGAAGCGGGAGCAGTCTATTCCTCCATTAGGAGAATTTCGAGCCGCTAGAATCTCAAAAAAGAAAGGTGGACTTCCCGGATGTATCGCGGCATATACGGCGCCTCATCGGCAATGCTGGTTCAGGAAAAGACTATCGACGTGGTGTCCAACAACTTGGCCAACGTCGATACCGTGGGCTTTAGAAGGCGCATCTCGGTCGAAAAGACCTTTCCCGAGGTGTTGATACAGCGCAGGGAATCCTTGGCTCCCTTTGAGGGGGCGTCGTATCAGCCCATTGGCCTTTCGGGCCTAAACGTGGTGCTTTCGCAGACTGCTATGGATACTTCCGAGGGTGCGATCGAGGTGACTGGCAATCCCCTGGACGTCGCCATTTCAGGAGACGGTTTTTTCGTCGTAGGCGACAGGGCCGGCAACGTCTTTTACACCAGGGCCGGCAACTTTACCCTTGATTCGCGCGGCAACCTGGTCACCCAGGAAGGGCTTAACGTTTTGGGCAGAAACGGAGCTCCGATCAGCGTGGCCAACGTTTCCTTCGTGGAGATCGACGAAGGAGGGTCCGTGATAGCCGACGGCAATGTGGTGGGCCGGATTGGGGTTGTTACCTTTCAAAATCCCACGTACTTGAGGAATGTGGGGAAGAGCTTGCTCCAGGCAAGCGCCGAATCCGGAGGAGCCCAACCTGTGGGGGCAGCCAGGCTTGTGCCAAGGGCACTTGAGAGGTCAAACGTCAACGTGGTATACGAGATGGTACGTCTTATAGAAGGCCAAAGGGCATACGAGGCGGCCGCTCGAAGTTTGAGCATTCAGGATGAACAGACGGGATCCTTGATAACGACCTTCGGCAGGTCGTGATTCTCGATTTTTGGCAAGAGGTGATAGGAATGATACGCGCCTTATGGTCAGGAGCTACGGGGATGATCGCCCAGCAATCAAACCTTGACGTCATCTCCAATAACCTTGCAAACGTCAACACCACGGGATACAAGAAGATGAGGGCGGAGTTTGAGGACCTCATATATCAGGTGGCCAGGGAACCGGGAGCGCCCGTAGAGCCCGATTCAATGATACCTACGGGCATCCAGGTGGGTTTGGGCACCAGGCTCGTTGGTACCGGTCGCATAATGAGCCCGGGCAACCTGCAGGTCACGGACAATCCCTTGGACATATCCATAGAGGGGGACGGATTCTTTCAGGTGACCCTGCCTGACGGCACCATCGCCTACACTCGAGACGGCAGTTGGCATCTGGATGGAGACGGACAGATAGTCACTTCCGACGGCTACCTCCTGGAGCCGCAGATCACAATCCCCGAGGATACCGTGGAGCTCACCATAAGCCCGACAGGCGAGGTCTACGTCAGACAGCCGGGCGATGTGGAGCCAAACCAAATCGGCCAGATCGAGCTGGCCCGTTTTGTCAACCCCCAGGGATTGAGAGCCATGGGCAAAAACCTCTTCCTGGAGACTCCGGCCAGCGGATTTCCCATACTGGGACAGCCGGGCGAAGAGGGCTTGGGCACTCTTCGCCAGAGCACCCTTGAGATGTCAAACGTCCAGGTCGTCGAAGAGATGGTGGCCATGATAGTCACCCAACGAGCCTACGAAGCCAATTCCAAGACGATACAGACGGCCGACGAGCTGCTTCAAATTGCAAATAACCTGAGGCGATAATTCATGCCGCGGCGCAAAGCGGTTTTTGATGTTTTATTTTGCATCCTCTTTGCGTCCGCCCTGGGCTTCATCGTTGCTAGAGCGGCCCTTGCAGCGCCTGACGTGATGGTGAAAATCGACCAAGTCGTGGTATTGCCCTCTTCCTCTGCCGTAAAGCTTGGTGCCATATCGAACATATCAGGAGATCCCAGGCATTGCATGGCTGTGGCAAATGTACCAATTGTGCCGTCAAATTCCAACGTTACAAAGGGCCTCATCCTGCAGTCCATTAAATCCTGCGGGTTGAAGGACTTCACCATCTCCGTGATCTTTCCGGGCGACATGAAGGTCGCAGCTGAAGACCCCTACCTAAGCGCTATTCGCAGCCAGATAGCCTGGCCGTGGAAGCTTGAGGCCAAATCATGCGATAAAATAGACGGAGAAATACTTGACGTCTCCAGGGTCAAAGCCGGGATCAAGAACGTATCCGTCAAGGTGCGCACCAAGGACGGGTCCGTGCGCTACAAACGTTTCCAGCTTCGATGGATCGCGCCCATGTTTACGGCGGCACGCCAGCTTGAATTCGGCAAGATATTGGAGCCGGACGACGTAAGCTTTATGACTTCTCCCTGTCGCGACGAGAGGATCCCCGGTTCTGCGGATGACTTATACGGCCGAAGGCTTAAAAGGCCCCTTGAGGCGGGTGAACCCATATGTGGATGCGACGTCGAGCCCGTCTTTTTGGTAAAGAGGGGAGAAAAAGTGCGCTTCTATTCCAGGGCAGGGACGGTGACCATTGAGACGATCGCCAAGGCCCTAGATTCAGGAGCCCTAAACGACGTGATAAGGGTCGTCAACCCGGACAGCCGCAAGGTGATCACGGGTCAGGTCGTAGGCGAAGGGGTAGTCATGGCTAAGGAGGAAAACTCATGAAAAGACATATTGTAATTGTAGTTGTATTCCTTATTTTGCTTTTGGCATGCCTTGGCGGGCAGGCAAGGGCTCAGTCCCTCTGGCAGGACGGCTCAAACCTGTATGCCGATCCCAAGCCTTCCGGAGTGGGGGACATCGTCACGGTGATAGTCGAAGAAAGCATTGGCGCCAGCGACAAGGCCAAGACCGACCTCACGAAGGACATAGAACATGAGGTAGACGATGGTACGGGCATATTTGATTTCATCCGCAAATTTGGCGTCGAGGCCAATACCGACATGTCCGGGGACAGCAGCTCGTCGAGGACGTATTCCCTAAAGACCAGGGTCAGCTGTATAGTTACCGAGGTGCAGGACAACGGCAACCTGGTGATAGAAGGCTATAGGGACCTTAAGACTCACGACGAAAACCTGAAGCTCACGCTCAGGGGCGTCATAAGGCCTCGGGATGTATCCTACGACAACACCATATCCAGCACCAAGGTGGCAAACCCCGAGCTTCTTGTCGAAGGCAAGGGCTCCCTGTCCAGGGTGCAAAAACCAGGGCTTATAACCCAGATACTTCAGGCACTGTTTTAAAAAGAGGTGTGTAGTCATGTTTAAGCGATTTGCCGCAATTTCCGTGTTGTCTTTTGCGCTTGCCGCGCCTTTTTGTCTTCCTGCATTAGCTGCGGAACAGGCCCTTTCTCCCGTTGTTCGAGTTAAAGACATAGCAGCCGTTGAAGGCGTCAGGGCTAACCAATTGACGGGCATGGGCCTCGTCGTCGGCTTGCCCGGCACGGGAGACAGGACGGGAATAGCAATGCGCATGATCAGAAACATGGCCGAACAGTACGGCCTTGCGCTCGATACCAAGGACATCCGCTCGCGTAACGTTGCCGCCGTTTCCGTGGTCTGCAATCTTCCTGCCTTTGCAAGGTCAGGGCAAAGCGTCGATGTATTGGTCAGCGCGCTTGGTGATGCCAGAAGCCTGGAGGGGGGTGTACTGCTTCAGACGCCACTTAAGGCCGCAAACGGCCAGGTTTACGCTGCGGCGCAGGGCCCTGTCACTACAGGTGGTTTTTCTGCCGGTGGAGCGGCTGCGCAGGTATCAAAGAACATCACCACAACCGGCAGGATTCCAGGCGGAGCCATAATCGAAAAAGACGTCTCCATGGAATTTGCCGACGGTTCCAAACTGACTCTGCTCCTTCGTCAGCCCGACTTCACGACGGCCCAAAGGCTTGCCTCTTCCATAAACGCCAAGTTCGGCCAGGTAGCCATGCCTGTGGATGCGGGTAGGGTCGAGGTCGCCTTTCCTCCTGCCTACTCACAAAGTCCCGCGAGTTTCGTGGCATCCCTGGAGCAGCTTCAGCTTAGGCCGGACATGACGGCGAGGGTTGTCATAAACGAGCGGACGGGCACCGTAGTCATGGGCGGGAACGTGAAGATAAGCGCCGTCGCCGTGTCACACGGCAATTTGACCGTTGCCGTCGCCGAAGCGCCGAAGGTCGTTCAACCGGAGCCCTTTGCAGGAGGACAGACGGCAGTGGTACCGCGCACCCAGGTCGCGGTGGAGGAACAAAAGGGACAGGTGGTGTCGATGCCGGCAAGCTCATCGGTCGAAGATCTTGTCAACGCCTTGAATTCCATAGGTGCCACGCCGCGGGATATAATAACCATTCTTCAGGCGATCAACGATGCCGGTGCCCTTCACGGCGAACTGGTGGTGATGTAGAATGTCGACTGTAGATCGTCTTTCCTTCGATAAAGGCATTTACGCAGGAAAGGCGGATGAGGCCCTGCGTGACAGAGAAAAGCTGCAAAAAGCCTGTCAGTCCTTTGAGGCTTTGCTGTTGGCACAGATATGGAAGCATCAGCTGGCGGCGGCCAAGGCCTTGGGCCCCGGCGCAGAGGAGCCCTTCCATCAAATGGAAGACGTTGCCCTTGAAATGGCGAGCGATCAACTGTCTCGCCTTGGTGGCGTGGGCCTGTGGAAGTTTCTGTATGAGGAGATCGTGAAACAAGGTGATCAAACAAGAAAATAAACGATGGTGGAAAGACGGTTTATATTTTTCATGCAAGGGTTGCGCCGCCTGCTGTGGCGGACAGCCCGGCTTTGTGTGGTTAAATAGGGTCGAGGCCAAAAGGATCGCCCTCCTCCTGGGCTTGGACGTCGATGTGTTTTTGCGAGGCTATACCCGCAACGTATTTGGCCGCATAAGCCTAAAAGAGAAGGAAAATGGGGATTGCGTGCTCTTGGAGGCAGGAAGGTGCAGGGTCTACGAGGCAAGGCCTCTTCAATGCAGGCTGTATCCCTTTTGGCCTTCGTTACTTGCAAGCCCTCGCAGCTGGAAACTTGAGGCAAGCAGGTGTCCCGGCATAGGAGAGGGCAAATTTTGGCCTCCCGAGATCATAGAAAGCCTGTTGGCCCAGGCTTCCCCCTTGGGTCTTTGATTAAGTTACCCATGCCTAATTTGCTTGTATATATTCCTCCTTGGCGTTAGAATGTAAATATAAACTTGTGCTACTTGTGAGTTAATGATCATTACAATAACAGGAGGCGTTAGGTATGGCTAATGTCAGATGGGCGGTTACCCCAGAAGAGGTTTTTCCGGTGTTGGAGAGGTGGATCCTTCGCGACGGCTTTAACATAGTCATCGATATGGAAAAATCTCAGGGAAGTTGGATTGTAGATGCGCGAACCGGAGAAAAGTGGCTGGATTTTTACACCTTCTTTGCCTCGGCTCCTTTCGGCATGAACCATCCTAAACTTACGACAGATGAGTTCAAGGAAAAGATCTTCAGGGCTGCCATAAACAAGGTGGCAAATTCCGACATCTACACCGTTGAGATGGCCGAGTTCGTGAAGACCTTCTCCGAGGTAGCGGTGCCAAAGGGCTTCAACCACCTATTTTTCATAGATTACGGTACCCTGGCCATAGAAAACGCCTTAAAGGTGGCCATGGACTGGAAGGTAAGGAAGTTGTTGGCCCAGGGCAAGATCACCAAAGGTGCGGCCATGGACGGCAAGAAGGGGACCAAGGTAATACACTTCAGGGATGCCTTCCACGGAAGGAGCGGCTACACCCTTTCCCTGACCAATACCGCCGATCCCAACAAGCATCAGTACTTCGCCAAATACGATTGGCCCAGGGTGCTCAATCCCAAGATAACCTGGCCGCTTGAGCAGCACATAGAGGCCGTAAGGTGGGAGGAGGAGGTCTCGGAAAGCCAGATATTAAAGCACCTCTGGGATGACCCCGACGCCTACTGCGCAATAATCATAGAGACCATCCAGGGCGAGGGCGGAGACAACCACTTCAGGACCGAGTTCTTCAAGAAGCTTCGAAAGATTTGCGACGAATATGACCTCATGCTCATCTTCGACGAGGTCCAGTGCGGCATGGGGATCACGGGAAAGATGTGGGCCTTCGAGCATCACGGGGTCACCCCCGACATAGTTGCCTTCGGCAAGAAGGCCCAGGTCTGCGGCATCATGGTCGGCCCCAAGGTCGACGAGGTCCCGGAAAACTGCTTTACCGTATCTAGCCGCATCAATTCCACCTGGGGCGGCAACATATGCGATATGGTAAGGTCCACCCGTTACCTCGAGATCTACCGCGACGATAACGTCCTGCACTATGTGGCAACTGTTGCAGGGCCTCAGCTTTTTAACGGGCTTCAGGCCATTGGCGCCGAGTTTCCCAACCTCGTATCCAACGTGCGCGGCAAGGGCCTTATGTGCGCCTTCGACTTCCCCTGCGCCGACATAAGGGCAAAGTTCTTAAAGAAGATGCAGGAAAAACACGTCCTGATCCTCCCCTGCGGGACCCGTTCGGTGAGGTTCCGTCCGGCTTTAAACATTGCCCCCGAGGAGATAGATCGCGGACTTTCCCTGGCGAGGGAAGCATTGGCCGAAATTAGCAAGGAAATTTAAATCTCCTTTGAAACTTACTTTGAAGGCAAAAAGGCGGGTTACGACCCGCCTTTTTTAAGTTTTCCTGTGGCAAATTTTGAGCTTAAGTGATATGTTCTAATGGGGGGTGGGCCCTTGCAATACGGACTGAGCGAGCTCAACTGGGAGCTGGTCGTCTCCTTGGTCGTCATAAGCGCCCTAGTTGCCTACATAGGCGATATCTTGGGCATGAAGCTAGGCAAGCGGAGGATCAGCCTCTTTGGTATGAGGCCAAAATACACATCTCGTTTCATCACCGTGGTGACGGGTATATTGATAACCCTGGTCACGCTGTTCGTCATGGCCATGGCGTCCGACACGGTGAGAGTGGCCCTCTTTAACATGAAATACATCCAGCGCGAGATATCCACCTTAACCGACGAGTTGAGCAAAAGCAGGGGCGAGCTTGAGTCCCTTCAGACGGATCTGTTTAAGAGCCAATCGGAGCTTTTGGCCAAGGAAAGCCAGCTTCGCGAGGTGGAGTCGAGTTTGGCCGAAAATTTGGCAAAGTTAAAGAAGGTCGAAGCAGAAGTGGCGAGGCTTGCCAAGAGGGCACAAACCCTGGAGCGTGACCGCGAAAGGCTGAGCAAGGAGCTTGAGGCCATGAGAAAGGAAAGGGATAGCCTGGAAGCCCAAATTGCCGACCTCAAGGCTCAAGCCGATGAATTGAGGGCAAATTTGGAAAAGATGAAGGAAGGAAAAATTTTAGTCCTGGCTGGCGAGCTTTTGATGCAGATGCCGGTGGATCCTTCCGGGCTGACGGAAGAGGAAGTTAAAGGCATCCTCGATAAGCTCAAGGCCAACGCCAAATTGGCCCTCTCGGTGCGAACGGGCCTTCGTCCCGAAAGGATAGAGATCTTCATAAGTCCCGAAGAACTGGATAGAGCCTTGCGGAAAATAAAGGAAACTAAAACGCGTAAGGTCATCAGGTTGGAGGTCGCCTCCAATGCAGTGATCGGCGAGAGGATAGACTGCAAGATAGAGGTGCACGACAGCGTCCTGGTCTACAGGAAGGGCGAGGTGCTGGCAAGTGAGTTCGTCGCCAAGTCCTTAAACGAGGCCGAGGCCGAGCAGGCACTTTACAACCTGCTCAGGCAGGTCAATCTCAAGGCTCAAAGGGACGGCGTGATACCGGACCCCATAACCGGCACGGTCGGCAACATCGAGGCCACGGAATTTTTTGACGTCGTAGACGGCCTTAGCGAGACAAAACCTCCTTTCACCATAAGCGTCATTGCTGACTCCGACATCTACACAGAAGGGCCGGTTCGCGTTAAAATAGAAATTGACTGACGGAAACAGTAATGGGGAGGCGCTTGATCCATGCTCATAGTGGAATGTCAGGTGTGCGGAGAAATAAAGGTCTTAGCCGGAGATCCGGACTACGACGGCATGGCCAGGGCTACGTGGATTTGCTCCAAGTGCGGTACGGGGCAACTCGTTCAGTTGCCTGTCAGCCATGACGCCAGAGGCCTGGATCTGAGGAAGATACTGCGAGGCATGTCGGTTCACTCTTCTTCGGGCGAGTACGTCTCCATAGTCAACCGCGGCTAAGACATGGATTTAAGCGAATACACCTTTTACGACAACAAGCTTGCGATCGCCCCGCACGAAGTGAAGGCGCTTTACAGGTTCATATGGTGGGGTAAAAGTCGCACGGACGAGGGCATAGTTCGCATGCTTGACAACAGCAGTATGTGTTTTTCCGTGCGCTATAAGGGACAGTTGGTCGGCTTCTGTCGCATCATAACCGACTTCGTCTATAGAGCGTCGCTGTGGGACATCATCATCCATCCGGACCATCAGGGGCAGGGCTTGGGGACGGCCCTGATGAACTACGTGCTCGGACATCCGGCCATCAAGGACATACCGCTCATAATAACTTACACCAGCGATCTTTATCCCTTTTTGGAGAAGTGGGGCTTCGAGCAGCTGCCCGGAGCGGTGTTGCTCTTGCGAAGCCCGATCGAATATTCTTGAAAAATTGGACTTGACAGAAAGGTCAATTGCGGGTTATAAGAACATGCGCCTTTGTCTTATGCCCATAGGGGCCCTGATGCTTTATCCAGCTTTGGCATCGGGGTCCAATATTTTGATATCCGGAGGTGGAATAGATGCCAAAAGAGCGAATGTTGCTTACGTCGGAGTCGGTGACCGAGGGACATCCCGATAAACTGGCCGATCAGATATCCGACGGGATCTTGGATGCCATTCTTGCCCGGGATCCCATGGGAAGGGTGGCCTGCGAGACCCTGGTTACGACGGGCCTTGTCATGGTCGCCGGCGAGATAACGACCAGCTGCTACGTCGACATCCCAAGGCTGGTCAGAGGCATAGTAAAAGACATCGGTTATACGCGGGCCAAATACGGATTTGACGGCGACACCTGTGCCGTCATAACTGCCATAGACGAACAGTCTCCCGATATTGCCCAGGGCGTCAACAGGGCCCTGGAAGTGAGGGAGTCCAACATGACCGATGACGAGATAGACAGGATAGGTGCCGGCGATCAGGGCATGATGATAGGTTATGCCTGCGACGAGACGGATGAGCTGCTTCCCTTGCCCATATCCTTGGCCCATAAGCTTGCCAGGCGCCTTGCCTACGTCAGACGAGAGAAGATACTTCCCTACCTTCGTCCGGACGGCAAGACCCAGGTGACGATAGAATACGACGACGACAAGCCCGTGAGGGTGGATACGATCATAGTTTCCGCCCAACATCACCCTTCCGTGGAACAGGACCAGATAAAGGCCGACATAATAGAGCACGTCATAAATCCCGTAGTGCCTCCGGAGCTCATGCAGGACTCCCCGAAGGTCTTGGTCAACCCCACGGGGAGGTTCGTCTTGGGAGGACCCCTGGCAGACACGGGCCTTACTGGTCGCAAGATAATTGTAGATACCTACGGCGGCGTTGTGCCCCACGGCGGTGGGTGTTTCTCCGGCAAGGACCCGACCAAGGTGGACCGCTCCGGTGCATACATGGCAAGGTACGCGGCTAAAAACGTGGTGGCCGCAGGCCTTGCGCGCAAATGTCAGATACAGGTGGCTTACGCAATAGGCGTGGCAAGGCCCGTTTCCATTTCAGTTGAGACCTACGGCACCGGCGTGATCGCAGACGACAGGATAACCGAGCTGATAAGAGAGCATTTTGACTTCAGGCCTGCCGCCATCATTAGGGACCTCGACCTTAGAAGGCCGCAGTATTTGCCCCTGGCAGCCTACGGCCACATGGGAAGGATCGACTTAAATCCCCTTCCCGCATGGGAAAGGACCGACAAGGCCGAGGAATTAAAAAAGGCCGCTGTGTAGCTTCTGATTTTTCGGTCATGGCGGGGATAGCGTCTCTGTTTTGGCACGTCCTTTTTCCCGTAGCCTGTCCGGTTTGCGGAAGGGCGGGCTCAACGGGTTGTCTCGGTTGCATAAAGGGAGTGCTATCCCCAAGCGGCCCTGTGTGTATCGAATGCCTGAACTGTTATCCCTGCGACAGGCACACATTGGCCTTTCCCCATTATTTCGGCGCCACTCACAAAGGCCCCGCAAGGCAATTGATTCACCTCCTAAAGTATGGACACCACGGTGCACTGGGCATATCCATGGGAAGAGCCTTGGCTGCCTGCTTAAGTTTTCCTTTGCCGGATGCCCTTGTGCCGATACCGCTTCACAACGAAAGCCCCAGGTTTTTCAACCAATCCGAGAAGATCGCTCAGGGTTTGTCCCTTGAGCTTGGCGTGCCCGTCATGAATTGCCTTTCCTGGAACGTGAGGATCCATCCGCGGGCGCTGACCAAGTCGTACGCTAGAAGCAAGCTTCCCGAAGGTGCCTTTAAGCTTGACGAACGTAAGTTAAAAGCAGGCATTAGGACCGTAATGATCTGTGACGACGTGTGCACCACCGGAGCCACCATACTTGGGGCAGCCGAGACCTTGGCCAAAGGAGGGCTGCAGGTCTTGGGGTCCGCGAGCTTCACTTTGGCCAAGGGCAAAAAGTAAAGCTCCTTTATTTTTTTGCCGATAAACTTAATGAGAGGTGATGGCCATGGTTGAACCCGTCGAACCGATAAAGAGGGCACACGAAGCGGAGCCTGTAAAGAAGGTTCGTTTGAATTTTAAAGATTCAAGGCTGAGCGAAGGCGACCAATTCCAGGTAAGCTACATTGCCAAAGTTCTGCAAAAGGCAGTTGAGGAGGCAAAAAAGATCCCGGAAGTGAGGACCGACAAGGTGGAGCTAATAAAGCAGAAGATAGCCGACGGTAGCTACAAGCCCGACCTTGACGCCTTGGCCCGAATACTGCAAAAAGCAGGCCTAAAGGGATGACTCTGCCTTGATCGTCGAAGGCGATTTGACATTTAGAGAGTCGGCCCGAAAGTTGGCCGACGTTATTGAGGCGATGGCGCTCAAGCTTGAAGGTACGGCCGGCCTGCTTAAGAAGGAGCGCCTTCTTTTGGCCGGCAAGGACTACGCCTCATTGCAGTCCCTGCTGAAGGAGCTTGAAAGGAGCGTGTCGGATTTTTTGGGCCTTGAGGCCGAACGCGACCGCCTGGCAGGGCAGCTGGCTTGCGTCCTTGGCTGCGATCCGAAGATGTCCGAGATAGCTTCAAACCTGGAAGAAGAAGCCTCAAAGCCCTTGGTCGATGCCGCAGACAGGCTGCAGCGTTCCATAAAGGGCTTGAAATCGGAGTTTGAGATCACCTCCCGACTGCTTGATGAATCGAAAAAGTTGGGTGATCTGGTGTTGTCTCAGCTGCGAGGCCTGACGGGCAGCGGCTTTAGCGTGAGGGGATAGGGGAGAAGAGCGATGATCAATTCCTTCTTTGGCTTGGAGATGGGCCGAAGGGCATTAGACTATTTCAGAAGGGGAATGGAGACGGCCGGACACAATATATCCAACGCCGACGTCGACGGCTACTCCAGGCAAAGGGTCGAGGCTGGAAGCTCAGCTCCTTTTGCTGATCCTGCACTTAACCGCCCCGCCACGCCGGGCCAAATCGGCACGGGCGTGCAGATAGAGGCGATAAGGAGGTTGCGGGATGCCTTCCTTGACGCTCAGTACCGCGAGGAGATGTCTACCTTGGGGTATTGGGAAACGATGGAGGAGGCCGTAAACAACATAGAGCTCTTCGTAAACGAGCCTGCCGGTGAGGGGCTTAAGACGGCATTGGATAATTTCTGGTCCTCCCTTGAAGAGTTGTCCAAACGGCCCGACAATGCTGCCGCCCGAGAGGGCGTGATTCAAAACGCCAAGAACCTCACCGTATTTTTGGGGCAGCTGTCCAAGAACTACGAACAGTACAGGACGTCTCTAAACCAGGACTTAGGATCGCTCGTTACGGAGGCCAACTCCCTGATTGACCAGATAGCTGCCCTGAACGAAAAGATCGCACAGGTCAAGGGCGTGGGCGGCAACCCCAACGACCTGCTTGACAGGCGCGACCTGCTCACCGAGAAGCTGAGCGAGCTTGTGGACATATCCGTGTCCACTCCCGTTCAGGAAGAAGATGGAGACTACAAGATAGACCTCCACGGCAAGGTCCTTGTGCAGGGCACAAACACGAGGCACCTGGTGCTCGTTCCAGTGCCCGGAAACGACGGCTTTTACGACGTCCAGGTGGAGGACAATTTGTTTAGCGTCGTTGACAACAGCGACGTCATTTTGGCCAGGATTGAACAGGAAGCATCAAAATCAGTGCATTCGGTCATCGTAAGCAGACTTGCAAGCGAGACCGCCTGGAAGGTAGGTTTTCCGGGCAGCCTGTCAAACGCAGTCAGTCCCGACCAGGCGCTGAACCTTCACGGCGCCTTTTCCCTTCAGGTAAGTTCAGGCGGGGTAGTTAAGACCTCCGCCCAATTTTCTGGCGGCGTGTTGCCGCCTCCGGCAGCAGGCGACCCGCAGCAGTACAGCTTTCGCCTGGCTTCCGGCGGATTTGAAAGCGTCATTTCCGTAGTTTGGAATGCCAGTGCCTCTCGGTGGGATATAAGCGATATTTCCGGGAACACTCTGCAGGCTGCCGCTCCTTCCCTTTCCCTGCAGGATTTATCCGACTTTATAAACGCAAACTATTCTTCGTATTTGAACGCGTCAGTCACATCCGATAACCGCCTTACCATAGACTCGTCGGACAAGCATTTGATCTCCCTTGTCGATATCAAGGGCAACCTGACAGATACCATGGGCATTGCCGACCAAGCAGAGACCGTATCCATAGACGTCACCGAAGAAGACACGTTGAACACCATAGCAAATAAGATAAACGGTTCCTACATGAGCGAAGGAGGACCGTCTAAGCCCGAAGATTGGCTTAGGGCTTCCGTCGAACAAGCCTCTGACGGCACTTATTATCTGACCCTTGAAAGCCAGGTCATAGGCGAAGCCCAAAGGATTAACGTTTTAGGCGACGAAAACGGCGGGCTTTACGTGGCAAAAAGCCTTGGCCTTTTAAGGGATAACGGGACCACCAACTTCATGACGACGGCGGAAGATGCCCTGATCTCCTTCGACGGTGCAAGCTACATCTCATCGGTCAACGATTTTTCAAGCGGTAGGCTCATTACGCCCTCCGACGGCTACGCCGCCGATAAGATGAGCGAGATATCGAAGGGCATATTTCTAAAGCTAAGAGGAACGGGAAAGGCCTCCATAACCGTCGACCATCACGTGCAGGGCGGCAAGATCTATGCAACCATGGAGGCTCGCGATGATGTGATCCTGTCTCACCTTGCCTCCTTTGACGAGCTGGCTTACAGGCTGGCCCTGGAGATGAACGCCCTTCACTATTCGGGCCACGGCATGGGCGAAAACGCTGACGTGACGGGGACGGCCTTCTTTAGCCCCATGGCCAAACGCGACGGAGCAGCCGCCGGACTTGAGGTTAACCCCCTGGTCGAAGAGGACTCAAGCTTAATCGCCGCTGCAGGAGACGACGGTACGGGCAAGACGTTAGGCAGCGGCGATGGCACCAAGGCGCTTGCGCTCGCACAGCTCAAGCAAAACAAGGTCATGTCGGGAGGAAGCCAGAGCTTTGAGGAATTTTACCTGAGCTTCATGGCACGCTTGGGAGCGCAGGGACAGAGGACGACGACCATGGCAGAAAACCAGAGATCACTGACCGATCAGATCAACGCGCAGAGACAGTCCGTCATGGGCGTCAACATCGACGAGGAGATGATGGACATAATCAAGTTTCAGCAGGCCTTTGGCGCCATGGCGCGTTATATTACGACCATTGACGAGATGCTTGATACCATCATAAATCGCATGGGCACCGTCGGAAGGTGACCTTTGGAGGGATAAAGATGAGCCGTGTCACCAACTCCATGATGAACCAGGTCTTTTTGGCCGATATGCACAACAATTTGACCCGCATGCTGCAGATGCAGCGGCAGATGTCCACGGGAAAGCTGCATCAACACCCTTCAGACGACCCCTTGGCTGTGGGAAGGGAATTATCTCTTTCTACCACCATATTTGAAAACGAGCAGTACCAAAAAAACCTTGACGACGGCATCATGTGGTTATCCAACACCGATGCAGCATTAAACCAGATAACCGACGTAATGCAGCGCATTAGGGAGCTTGCCGTTTATGCAGGAAACGGCACGTTCAGCGAGACAGAGTACGCGGCCGTCGCAGAGGAGATATCTCAGCTTCAGGAGGAGCTGATGAACACCGCTGACTTTTCCGTGGAGGGCAGATATCTTTTTTCGGGACTAAACGCCTCACAGAAGCCCTTCGTGCGGGATTCCAGCGGAAAAATAGTGTACGCGGGAAACGAGCTGCACGTAGAATACGAGATGGAGCGGGGCGTAAAAAGCCAGGTGTCCTTTCACGGCCGCGAGGTGTTTCCCGTTGGCTACCGACAATATACGTTGGAAAGCTACGAAGTTCCCCTGTCCTTTTCCTGGACGGGCAGAAGCGAGATACTCCAAATCACAGTAGGCGACAGGACGGCCAAGGTTACGATCCCCGAAAAATGGGCCGACGATAATAAAAATGGCTTACAAGACGTGTCCGATATGAACGGCTTTCGAGACCCGGGAGAGCTTACGGGCTACAGCTTAGACGAACTGGCAAGCCTCATAAACGAAAATTTGGCCATGGGAGACGTGGGAAAGCTCGTGTCCGTATCCGTCGAAAAGGACACGAACCGCGGAGTCCAAAGGCTCGTAATAAAAAGCCATACGGGTGAACCCCTGTCGGTCACTTCATGGCCTGCCACGGACTTCGAGCCTCTTCCAAGCGACGAAAAGGTCAGCAAGCCTTTAGACCACAGCCACATAGGATTGGCCTCCTATTTGGGCATTGAGACCTCGCTGAAAAGCGTCGAATTTCCGACGGGTCAGGCCATAGACCCCACAAACAGCCCAATTTACTGGAGGCTTGAAAGCGGAGATAACTTTGCCGAAGTGCGCATAGACGGCGGGCCTGTGCTTTCCCTTCAGGACCTGGCAGATAAGCTCAACAGCGCTGCGGGAGATTGGTTGCAGGTTGTCGTTCAAGGCGACGGGGAAGAATCGTCGGGTTACGATTACGAAGCCCCCACCCAAAAACTAGTCTTTCGCACACTGGACGGGTCGGCTTTAAACATTTACGATCTCAACCCAACAGCAAGCTCTACGGCCGCCGACCTTGGTTTACAAACGGCATTGGTCATGGATGACGCAAATGCCGTATTTCCCCTGGACGGGCTTGATCTCAACATGCCCGCCTTAATCAACGTCGAAGTTGGAGGGCAAAGCTATAGCGTAAAGCTTTACCGCGACCGGATAGGCACCCTTTCGGGAGGCACATGGAACGTGGATGCCCTAAAGGTCGCCGAGGCCGTACAGTCTCAAGTCGGTGAGGATTTGATCGGCTACCGAAAGCTTGAGGACGGCCGTGTGGCCCTTTATTCAAAGACGGGGCAGGCGCTAAAGGTCACCGACCTTCCCTTCGGCGATCCGCAGTTTTCCGATTACACGTCAGGCATCGCCGCAAACTTGAGGGTTCATTCAGGCATTACCGGAGACGAAATTAACGGGACGACCGCGCCAAGCGACGGCGTTATCCGCATCCGTTCGGGCGGCAGCACGGTCGACGTCGCCGTCTCGGCGGGAGAGACTGCCGAAGATATTGCCAAAAAGATAAAGGGCCTCGCAGGTTCCTGGCTTGACGTGAGCTTGAGCTTATACGATGAGAATTTAAGCGGCCCGTCGGGAAGTCAGAGGATTTCGCTGGCGGCCAAGGACGGCTCACCTCTGGCCGTTTATGATGTTCAAGGAGATGTCGCACAAAACTTTCTGAAAATAGACACTGCTTTGCGCAACGAGTCCGATGTGTCGGAGTGGAGCGGAAGCGGAACTTTGAGCATTACCGTCAACGGCTATACCCATACAATAGATACCGCCGGTATGAATGATATAAACGACCTGATAGATACTATAAACGCCAGGTTCCAAAGCGGCGACGTAAGGGCGGAGGTCGTAGAAAACGACAAAAACGACACCGAAGACTTGCGGTTGGTGTTGTGGTCTCCAAAAGGATACGTCATTCAGGCTCAAGGCGATGTCCCGGAATTACCCCCAAGCTCACCCATAAGAGGCGGCATGGGACCCTACAACCAGGTTGTAGCCTCTAGGACCTCGGCGGATATAAGCTATACCGATTTCTTTGGCCTGCTCGACGACCTCGTCCAGGCAGTAAGGCAGGGCGACGCGGAAGGCATATCCAAGTCCATCCTGCCCAAGATCGATGAGGCCATGGACGGTGTATTTCGAATCAGGACCCAGACAGGCGCCCTGATGAAGAGGTACGAGACGTCAAGCTCGAGGCTAAAGCAGATGAACTTGAACTACAACGAGCTTTACAGCAAGGTATCGGATACCGACCTTGCCGAAGCGGCAACAAAATTTGCCATGGCACAATCCGTATACCAGGCAAGCTTGGCCACCATAGCCAGGATAATACAGCCCACGCTGGTGGACTTTTTGCAGTGACAGATAGAGGTGTAAGAACATGTCGGTAGCTACTAAGGAACTCGAATTGACTTGGAAGGCTAATTTAAAAGCCCTGGAAATTACCCAACCTTACCTGATAGAGCTTCTTGAACAGGCGGCGGCAAGCTTGGGTTTTGCCTCTTGGACGGTAAGCTACAAGGACCCTTACGTCGAGCTTCGAGATGGCGCCGGTAAGCTGTGCTTCATCGAAAATGCAGGGTTACGTTACAACTGTGTCAACGAAAACCCAGAAGGCAAAAGCGCCATAGTGCTTGGACTGGGCCTGGGAAACCATTTTTTAAACACCTTTGCCGAAAGGGGAGAAAATCTCAGGATAATCTGCTGCGAGCTGGAGGTCGCTTTTTTATACTGGGCATTTCATCTGCACGATTTTTCCTATCTCATCTCCAAAGGAAAGCTGTTTTTCGTCGTTGGAAAGGATAGGGCCGAAAGGGATGCCCAGTGGCGCAAGATATCTCCCTGGGTAAGGCTCATGGGCAAAATAGAGCCTTCCATATACATACACAAGCAGTATTCGGGAAGCGACATCTCAAAGATGAAACAGTTCTTGAACGAATACAGGGGGATGCTCCTTTCTGCCCTCTCCACCAGCACCATCCCGCTGTCGAGAAATTTGGTGGAGACGGCCCAGACGGCCCTCAACGCCTATATATACAAGGACAGGTACGTCGTAACGCTGCAGGAAATGCAGGAACACTGGAAGGGAAAGCCCGCCGTAGTCGTCTCGGCGGGGCCTTCGCTGGACAGGCAGATAGATCTTTTAAGGGAAGCCCAACATCACTGTGTGATCGTCGCAAACGACGTCATCGCATATTATTTGATGGAAAAGGGCATCATGCCCCACGTCATAGCTGCCCTCGACTACTCGCACGTGGTCTACGACAAGCTCCAGAAGGCGATAAAGGCCCTTTCCGCCCATGAACGCAGGCCCATCTTGGCCTTCGCAAGCAAGGTATATCCCAAGCTGGTTTACGAATGGCCTGGCCCTCTTTTCTCCAATCAGTCCGACGCCGTCGGCCCCAGGACTTGTCAGATACTTGGCTTTAATACCTTGGAAGTAGGCTCCTCCGTCGCCCATTTCTGCTACTATTTGGCTCAGGCCATCTGCCCCAAAGAGGTGATATTTGTCGGCCAGGACCTTGCCTACGGTGAGGGAGGGAGGACGCACTCCAGCGGATTCGCCGAGGGGTCGGCTCCGACGGACCTTGAGATCGAGGTCACTTCATGGGACGGCCTTGGATCCGTCAAGACCAACAGGCACTGGTATGGCTTTCTTACGATATTCGAGCATGCCATTGCCTCTTCTCCTGTTCCCGTTTACAACTGCACCGAGGGCGGCGCAAGGATTAGCGGTGCCGTACATGTGCCCTTCGCAGAAAGGCTCAAGTTGCACGCAAGCGACCCCGCACCTTCCTTTTTAAAGGGAGCAAAGATGGAAGGCGTAGGCCTTACCCTTGATAACCAGCGCCGCATGTTAAAGGAGATAAATGGCGTTCTTAAACAGACGGAAGACATAAGAAAGGAGCTCATCAGGGTAAAAAGGCTCAAGACCTCTCCGAGGTCGCTTAAATCCGCGGAAAAGCCCTACGGTGCCGCCTTGAAAGCCTGGAGGGACATATTTTACAACTGCGAGTTCCTGCGCGGCGTCATCACTTCTCTCAGGTTCAGCAGCAGCGGCGATCTGCTGGGAGATAATTTGTCGATAAGCACCGTTCACGAAGCCAGGGAGATCGCAGAGCTTCTGTTGGAGGACGTCGAGTTTACGCGGGCCTACCTTAAGGAAGTAAGGAGGATCTGGGGCATGTTTTCGCCCCTTTTGAAGGACAAAGACGTCGTCGGTCGAGATTTAAACGAAGAGGAGCCCGCTTTCATGCATGAGCTTTGGCTTGCCGTGGCCTCATCGGGAGACAAGCCTTGGTGGAGCAGCTTTCTGGACGAAAAATTTACTCCCGATGCCCTCCTTGAGCTTGTCGTGAAAGCCTACGGCGCCTACATGGAAGCCCCCTTAAACCAGATGATAGAGGCCTTAAAGGAACAAATACCGCCGTGGCTCTACGGACTTTGCAGAGGGTGGTACGACCTCCTGTACCGCGCCAACTTCGGCAAATATCTGACATTTTTAAGCTCCTACCACAAGGCGGAGCAGTTTTTTAAATCTTCAGGGATGTCCGAAAGCCGGCTTGCCCTTTTTGCCTCCCTTCTTGTGCCCCAACTTAGGGCGCTGGCGCCCTTCATTCAAATAAGCGGCTCCGTTCAGGTTGGGGATTCGACCCTTCTGGGCGACCTGCTCAGGGCCGAGGCCCTTTACTGGGAGGGAAGGCGCAGGGAGTACTTGTCCGAGATGTCAAAGCTGCTCGACAGGTTTAAGGCAGAAAGCCCCTTGGCGTTGGCGGCGCTTAAAGCGGGCGGAGGTTCGTGGGTCGCATCCATTGCCACGCGCACATTGAGGGAGTGCATGAATGCCGATATGCCTGTGGAAAAATTTCAGGAAAAATTTTTTGAGGCCTTCGGGATAAGTATAAAGTTTGAGCCCGCAAATGCCGATTAATAAATGAAGGCCTAAAAAGGGGGTGGTCGCTTTAGAGCTTAATCGTCGGTTTGAGTAAAGCGGTGGTTTTCTTAAAAGAAGGCTTTCTGTCAGGACGGACAGAAAAACATGACTCACGGAGGAGGAATGTTACATGAGAGTGTATCACAATATTCCCGCATTGTTTACCTACAATGCCTTGAACAGCACCAACGAGTCTTTGCAGAAGTCCATCAACAAGCTGTCGACGGGGCTTAGGATTAACACGGCCGCCGACGATGCGGCAGGCCTTGCCATAAGCGAGAAGATGAGGGCTCAGGTGAGAGGCCTCGACATGGCCGTAAGAAACGCCCAGGACGGCATATCCATGATTCAGACGGCAGAAGGCGCCCTAAACGAGACCCACTCGATCCTTCAAAGGATGAGGGAACTGGCTGTCCAGGCTGCAAACGACACGTTAACGGCAAACGACCGCCAGGTCATCCAATCGGAAATCGACCAGCTAAAGGAAGAAGTGGACCGCATAGCCTCCACGACGCAGTTCAACAAGAAAAAGCTCTTGGACGGCTCTGCTTCGGTGCTCTGGTCCTCGGACAAGTTAGAAACCAAGGCCTTCGTGCGAGGCAGCCTGCGGCAGATCGACCAGTTCGGCCAGAAGGCCGCCGCAGAGGGCAACTTCAAGATCACCATCGAAGCTACCCCGGGACAGGGCCAGATCCAGAAAAGCGACATATTCAAGGTGAAACACGAAATTTCCATTTCCACGAGCTTTATAGACGAGGTAACTGTTGCCGAGGACGCCTCTTTTGAAGAAGGGGATTACACGGTCAAGCTCACCCGCACTGGTGAAACAGTCAAAGCCGCTCTTTATTATAACGAGGATCAAAACCTCCTTGCGACGGCATCGGTAACCGGTGATATCGCTAAATTCACCACTGACGATGGCACCATCACGGTCAACCTCGACCCCGACGTGCTTGCAAGCATCGGCGATGGGGACACAGTGACTCAGACGTTCACTAACACTCATAGCCTTGTTGTAGGTATTACTGCTTCTGCCGGTGTATTGGCTACAAATGACCCAATCACCATCACCGGCGTCGTCCCGGAAGGGAATTATACGCTTACCGCTGCTACTGATTCTGGCAATGTTAAATTTACTCTTACTTGGGGGGGTACTGAAAGTGCAACTGCCACAGTTTCAGGTGCATTCACGAATGCCATTACATTTGATGTCAACGGAGGCAGTATTGTAGTCGATTTTAATACGGCAGCAAGTAATGTCGTCGGCAAAACGGTAACCTTCAGCGTCACGTCTCAAGATAATATAACTATCAACCCGACCACGATCACGGCCGAGGTTGGGGATGTGGCCCCAAGCTGGGCCAGTTTGCGCGACATAGACCGCTTCTGGGACGCCAACGGCAAGTTCCTGCTCGAAGACCCCCAGACCATCACCATGATCCAGGGCGACGGCAATAAGGCCACAGTGACGCTTTATGCCACCGATACCATTGGCGACGTCGTCGAGAAGCTCAACTCCGCTATCAGAGACCAATTGGGCCAGGGACAGTACGTCTCCGACGAAAATGCCGATAACTTCGTTACCTATGTTAACGAAGGCTCAGAAGACCCCAACACTCCCGATGCTGTGGCCGGAACCATAGTCATCAGAAGCGTCGTGGCAGGTAAAAACGGCGAGATCTCCTTCACAGGCGACGAAGACGTATTGAAGGCCTTGAGCTTAAGCCAGATCCAGGCCTCCAAGGAAAACGTCTTTTCCGTAAACGTTAGTGATGCCCACAGTGGCCAGCCGGTGGCGCAGAACGTGAGCGTGACGGGAAACCTGCTCATCGGCATAGTGCACCCCAACGTTGACGTCGAGTTCGATACCATGGCAGACGTGGCGGTAAGCTGGAGCAGCACGAACAAACAATTCGTGCTTGCAAATGCCAACGACACGTACGAAACGTCGCTTCATTTAGCAGACAACTCCACGGTGTTTCAGATCGGCGCCAACCAGGGAGAGGACATGGGCATAGATCTTGGCAACATGTCCGTGCGGTCCCTGGGAATCAACAGGGTGTTGGTCACCGACCGCGACTCTGCGGCCCGCTCCATAACGATAATCGACGGAGCCCTCGACAAGGTCTCCAACCAACGGGCAAAGCTCGGCGCATATCAAAACAGGTTGGAGCACACCATAAACAACCTGACCACTGCATCCCAGAACCTGACCGCTGCCGAAAGCCGCATCCGCGACCTCGACATGGCCCAGGAAATGATGAACTTCACGAAGCTGCAGATCTTGATGCAGGCCGGCAACGCTATGCTCGCCCAGGCAAACACCCTGCCTCAGGCCGTGTTGCAGTTGCTGCGGTAGTCGGTGAAAGCGCTTATTGATATCAGTTAAGCAGTTAATTTAAGTTTTGCAAGGGAGGAAAGAACTTTCCTCCCTTGCAAAACAGTTAAGATCGACTTCGAGGAGGGGGGCTTGCATGAGCGTCGACGGCATCGGCAGGTCAGGTTTCTTATCTCAGGAAAACAGCATGCCAAAGGCAGCTGATGCTGGCCTTGGGAGCGTTGTTTACAAAGAAGGCATCAATTCGGAAAAGTTGCAAGCGAAAGCAAATGACGAAACAAATTTGCGGGAATACTCCAAAGAGGACATCAGATCCGCCATCCGCAAGGCTGAACAGATGGCGATGATCTTCGACCGAAGCCTTAAATTCAAATACGTCGAAGAAGCCGACATCTACCAAGTCCACGTCATCGACCACGCCCACGACGACAAGGTCATCCGAAAAATACCTCCCGATGAACTGGTACATTTCATCGCTGCCGTCAACCAAATGCTCGGCGCTCTGTTCGACACCGAAATTTAAAATTCCGGGGTCGGATCTTTAATCTTGAATTTTCATTTAATTGGTTAAACCACACACTTTTGTTATTCAGGGCGAAAGTTTTTTTGTGTTTTAGTATTCAATGGTTACAGTGAAGTTTCTAAGTTACTTGGATGCCAGCGGTAATTTTATAAGCCCAAAAGGACGGCACCGTTGCTTATGAAAAATGGCAACGGTGCCGATAATTTATATAGAATTTACATGCGTACGTCGTAACCCAGGAGGATAGCTGTAATGTACATAGATGGCAAAGTTGTTTTACTTACCGGGGGGACCGGGTCGTTTGGGAAAAAATTTACCCGCACGCTCCTTGAAACCCACAACCCCAAGGCTGTGAGGATCTTTTCTAGGGGAGAATATTTGCAGTATCAGATGCGCCAGGAGTTCGACGATGACCTTAGGCTAAGGTTTTTCATAGGAGACGTCAGAGACAGGGAGCGCGTATACCGCGCAATGAACGGCGTCGATATAGTCGTCCACGCCGCCGCCTTAAAGCAGGTTCCGACCTGCGAGTATAATCCCATCGAAGCCGTAAGGACCAATATTGACGGGTCGGCAAACGTCATAGATGCCGCAATAGATAACGGCGTTGAAAGGGTCATGGCCATAAGTACGGACAAGGCCGTGCAGCCCGTCAATCTCTACGGAGCCACTAAGCTTGTCGCGGAAAAGCTGTTCGTTCAGGCCAATGCCTATACGGGCAGCAGAAGGACTAAATTCAGCGTCGTTCGCTACGGGAACGTCGTAGGAAGCAGGGGAAGCGTGGTGCCTTTGTTTTTAACCCAGCGGGAAAAGGGCAGGATAACGCTTACCGACGAACGGATGACCAGGTTTTGGATCACCCTGGAGCAGGGAGTGCGTTTCGTCATCGACTGCATCGGCAGGATGCAGGGCGGCGAGATTTTTGTGCCCAAAATTCCAAGCATGCGCCTTGTTGACCTTGCTGACGTCTTGGCTCCGGGGATATGCAAGGAGACCATAGGCATACGTCCGGGCGAAAAACTTCATGAATGCCTGATTACGGCAGAAGAGGCGAGACACGCCAAGGAATATGACGGCTTTTACGTCATCGAACCGGAGCATACCTTTTGGAAGAAAGATGACGGCCACGGCGGTAAACCTTTGCCAGACGGTTTTTGCTATACCAGCGATAGCAACGGCTGGTGGCTTACGGGAGAAGAACTTAAAAAGATGGTCGAAAGCCTGGATGATTACGCAAAACAAGGCAAGGTGAATTGAGCTTGGACGATAAAAATATTTTAGCTGTAGAGGGAGGTAGTCCTGTAAGAAATACTCTCTTGTCTTATGGGCATCAGTACATAGACGAAGACGATATAAAAGCGGTCGTCGAAGTGCTGCGTTCGGATTGGCTGACCACAGGGCCTAAAGTGGCGGAGTTTGAAAAGCGCTTTGCCGAAATGGTGGGGGCTAAATATGCCGTCGCCGTAAACAGCGGCACGGCAGCCCTTCATGCTGCAGCCTTTGCTGCAGGCATAACTTCGGGAGACGAGGTCATAACGACGCCTATGACATTTGCTGCAAGCGCAAACTGCGTGCTTTACTGTGGGGGACGTCCCGTCTTTGCCGATGTCGAAGCCGATACGCTGCTTTTGGATCCTTCCTTCGTGGAGTCAAAGATATCGCCCAAGACGAAGGCCATAATAGCAGTAGATTACGCGGGTCAACCCTGCGATTATGACGCCTTAAAAAAACTTTCCGATGAACACGGTCTTATCCTTATAGCCGATGCCTGCCATGCGCTGGGTGCTACATACAAAAACCGTAAGGTCGGAACGCTTGCCGATATGACCGTCTTCAGCTTTCATCCTGTAAAGCACATAACTACAGGCGAAGGTGGGATGGTTGTAACAGATTATCCTGATTTTGCCGTAAAATTGCGCGCCTTTAGAAACCACGGCATTACCACGGATCACAGAGAGCGTGAGGCCGAATGCTCATGGTTTTACGAGATGGCCGAACTGGGCTACAACTACAGGTTGCCCGACATAAACTGCGCCTTGGGATTAAGCCAATTAAAGAAGCTCGATAAATTCGTGGCAAGAAGAAGACAAATATCTGCCCTTTACGACTCGGCCTTTGCGGATATGCCCGCACTTTCTCCATTAGCCCAACGGGACGACAGAAAGTCTTCATATCATCTTTACGTCGTTAGGCTTAATTTAAGCAAGCTTAACGTGAGTCGCCTCCAGGTGTTTGGCGCCCTGCGGGCCGAAAACATCGGTGTTAACGTGCACTATATTCCCCTTTATTGGCATCCTTATTACAATAAGTTGGGTTACGGGAAAGGTTTGTGTCCTGTGGCGGAGAAGGCTTACGAAGAAATCGTTACGCTTCCCTTGTTTCCTGCGATGAGCGACAGGGATGCCGAGGATGTTATAAAGGCAGTTAAAAAAGTGTTTAAGCATGTACGCTGAATAAATTAAAGCATTTTGAGGTGAATGAACATGGCTCGCATAGTAGCTATAATTCAAGCCCACATGGGAAGCACGCGCCTACCGGGCAAGGTGTTAAAGGATTTGGCAGGAAAACCCATGCTTGCCAGAGTTGTAAACCGCGTGCGAAGGGCTAAATTGCTGGACGAAGTCGTCGTGGCAACCACGACAAAACCCAGAGACGATGTCCTGGTAGATTTGTGCAAAAGCGAAGGCTGGCCCTGGTTTCGCGGAAGTGAAGAGGATGTGTTGGACCGCTATTACAGGGCGGCAAAACAGTTTTCTGCCGATGTGGTCGTTCGCATCACATCGGACTGTCCTTTGATAGAGCCTGAAGTTACTGATTTGGTGATTAAAGAATTCATCGAGACAAAACCGGATTATGCCCATACCCGTAATTATCCTCGCGGACTTGATACAGAGGTCTTTAGCTTTGACGTTTTAGAGCGAATATGGAATGAGGACAAAAACCCCGCTTGGCGCGAGCATGTTACGCCTTACATTTACCGCCATCCAGAAAAATTTAGCATAAAGGCCGTTTGCAACGACGAAGATCTGTCTTTCATGCGCTGGACGGTGGACACCCAGGAAGACCTGGAATTCGTCCGCCGCATTTACGACCACTTTGGGCACGATTTGTTCTCCTGGCGCGAGGTGCTAGATTTGTTAAAAGAACACCCCGAATGGCTTGAGATTAATAAACACATTGTACAAAAGACACTGCCATGAGTTTGGTAGACAATCACGTTTTATTGGTACGCGTCGACTCCGGCATGAATATAGGCAGCGGCCATGTAATGCGCTGTCTTGCCCTGGCTCAGGCTTGGCAGGATGGCGGTGGTGATGTGGTATTTGTCTTAGCAACGAAGTCACCTAGCATAGAGGCAAGACTTACCGCCGAAGGGTTTGAGGTCCTTCATATAAACGCGAAGCTCGGCAGTGCGGAGGATGCACGTTTGACGACGAAGCTGGCGCGTAAATATGGGGCCTCATGGGTTGTTGTTGACGGATATCACTTTGACGGAGATTATCAAAAGATCATAAAAGAAGCAGGCTTAAATCTTTTGTTCATCGACGACTACGGACATGCAGACTATTACCCGGCCGACATAGTTTTAAACCAAAACATACATGCCGACGAAAATCTTTACTTAAACAGGGCCTCTTATACAAAGCTTCTGCTTGGAACCCGCTACGTGCTCTTAAGGCGTGAGTTTTTAAGGTGGCAAGGTTACAAGCGGGAAATACCCGAGATTGCCCGCAAGATGCTTGTCACGATGGGGGGAAGCGACCCGCAAAATGTCACCCTAAAGGTGCTTCAGGCGTTGAAAAATATCGACATAGACGGCTTTGAAGCCCTTTGCGTAGTCGGCGGCAGCAATCCTCACTATGGTGCCTTAAAAGATTTTGTCGAATCTGCAAATTTGCCTTTTCGCATCGAAAGAGACGTTAAAGATATGTCTAAGCTGATGGCTTGGGCTGATGTGGCTATAACGGCAGGAGGCACAACCTGTTGGGAGCTGGCGTTTATGGGGGTGCCGTTCGTTATTGTGGTTCTTGCAGAAAATCAACGATCGGCAGCTGAATATCTTGACAATCTCGGTTATGCCGTGAACTTGGGATGGTATTGTGACCTATCGTTGTCAGGTTTAAGTGAAGTAATCATGGATTTATTACTAGATAAAAAACGTAGGATTGATATGTCTTGGCTTGGGCAGGTATCAATCGATGGTAGCGGTGCCAAAAGAATAGTAAATCTTTTAACCAAAAGTATGGTGAATTATGAATGTTAAGTGAGGACAACACTCGATGAACGTCCTAATCACCAGCGTCTCTCGTAAGGTATCGCTCGTAAAAGCCTTTAGCCGGGCTTTAAGCGAAGAAGGCGGGGGAAAGGTAATAGCAATTGACGCAAGCCCAAAGTCCGCAGCGCTGTATTTTGCGGATAAGGCATACATTGTCCCGGCAGGTTTGGGTGAAAATTTTCGTGAGATAGTGCAGAATATTTGTGTTAAGAACGAGATAAAACTTCTCATACCTACGAGGGATGAAGAGCTGCCCTTTTTTGCCAGGGAGCGGGAAAGGCTGAACGATATCGGCGTATGTGTGATGGTTTCAAGCTCGCATGCTGTTAAAATATGCCAGGACAAAGGCCTGTTCGTTGAATTTTGTTTGAAACACGGCTTTTCAGTGCCTAAAACTTATAGAGAAACGGATATAGTTTTTGATTTCCCCCTTTTCGTCAAGGACAGGTTTGGCAAGGGAAGCAAAGGCGCGTTTCGCGTGAATTCAAAACCTGAACTGGATTATTTTTTAAGCCATTTAAAGGACCCAATCGTTCAGGAATATGTTGAGGCGCCGGAATATACCGTTGACCTGTTTGCGGATTTCGCGGGTAATATATTGAGCGTAGTTCCCCGTCAGCGACTGTCGATATTTGGCGGTGAGTCGTTCATAGGCAGAACGTGCAAAAATTGGGATATAATTAACGAATCGATGCGCTTAGCCAAAGCCTTAAATTTAATCGGCCATAACACTATTCAATGTTTCTTGCATAACGGACAGGTAAAGTTCATAGAAGTCAATCCCCGCTACGGAGGAGCGGCAAACCTTGGCTTCGCTGCCGGTGCGTTTACGCCTCGAATGCTTGTGCGCCTTGTTTTAGGCAGAGAAGTTAAACCTTGTGTCGGAGATTTTAAGGATAATCTGTATATGCTTCGTTACACCGATGATATCTTTGTTGATGAAGATAAAATGAAACAAATTGCGCATTTTATCGAATAGATGAAATGCGAAAGGAGCCGGATAAATGGTCACAACTTTTACAATTAATAATCGTGATATAGGGCCTGGTTATCCTACCTACATAATTGCCGAGATGTCGGCCAACCACAGTCAGTCTTTTGAGCAGGCCGCAAAAACCGTACGCGCTGCCAAAGAGGCAGGAGCTGACGCTATAAAGCTTCAAACCTATACGCCCGATACCATGACCGTTAAATCAGATTCCTCCTTGTTTTGTCATAAATCCGGCAGCCTTTGGGAGGGTAAATCCCTTTACGACCTTTATTCCGAAGCCTACATGCCCTGGGAATGGCAGCCCAGGCTAAAGGAGATAGCAAACGATATGGGACTTGACCTGTTTTCTACCGCCTTTGATCCGACGGCCGTGGATTTTTTGGAGGAAATGAACGTCCCCGTCCATAAGGTGGCTTCCTTTGAGATCGTCGATATCCCCTTGATCGAAAAAATGGCCAAAACGGGAAAGCCTTTGATAATTTCCACCGGCATGGCCACTTTAGCTGAAATAGATGAAGCCGTAACCGCGGCCAAAAGGGCAGGAGCGACGCAAATTGCTCTGCTTAAGTGCAACAGCGCATATCCGGCGCCCCCTGAGGAGATGAATTTGCGCACGATACCTCACATGGCCGAGGGCTTTGGCGTACCCGTAGGGCTGTCCGACCATACCCTGGGCATAGAAGTGCCCGTTGCTGCCGTTGCCGTCGGAGCCTGCATAATAGAAAAGCATTTTACATTGTCTCGCGATATCCCAAGCCCTGACAGGGCATTTTCCATAGAACCTCACGAGCTTAAGGCTTTGGTCGATGCCATAAGGACGGCCGAGAAGGCCTTGGGCAGGGTCTATTACGGCGTCAGCGAAAAGGAAACGCAAAGCAGGGTCTTTAGGCGATCTTTGTTTGTGGTAAAGGACATGAAGGTCGGCGAAACTTTTACCGAAGAAAATGTGCGTTCCATCCGCCCCGGCTATGGTCTACCTCCCAAATTTTTAAAGGAAGTTTTAGGCCGAAAATCCGCACGGGACATAAAATGCGGGACGCCGCTTTCGTGGGATTGCATATCATAAACTCCGGGGTCGGATCTTTAATCTTGAATTTTAGTTTAACAGGTTAACGATGCTGCCAAAAATGCTTAATTGTCTCTTTTGTATGTAAATGCCCAAGACATAATTTAGAGTAAAGATCAAGTTACGTTCGATGTTTTTGTGATATCATTAGCAAGTAATACAACATATGCCAGCTTTTAGCATTTTCGTGCCTTGATTGCTGTATTAAAATCATCTTCATCCAAAGGAGGTTTCCCTTGTGCCCAAAGACGACCTAACGCCTAAAGACCCCCACGACAGGCTCTTTAAAAGGGTAATGTCAGAGGAAGCAAATGTAAGAAAATTTATAAAGGAGTTTCTCCCAAAAGACATTTCAAGCCAGATAGATTTAAAGGAAATGAAGCTCATTCCCACCGAGAAAGTTAAAGGCTATAACAAATACTACATGGACATAGCTGTAGAATGCTATATATCAGACACAAAAGGAGAGCTTTACTTCGTATTTGAGCATAAGTCATATCCTGATCCCGGAGTTTTACTTCAAATACTAAGCTATATGACCGTAACGTGGGACGAACAGAGAAAGAAAAACGTACCACTTACACCTGTAATTCCCGTAGTCATCTATCACGGCTCTTCAAGCTGGAACATAACTACTCATTTTCAAGGACAGTTTCAAAATATAGGTGAATCCATAAAACCTTACATCCCTGAGTTCAATTATGTACTAGTAGACTTAACTCAAATTCCTAACGACGAGATAGAACAAAAAGCAAAGTCCACACCCTTTTTGATGGCAAGTCTCCTTCTGATGAAGCTTGTAGCCTTACATGACATAGAGGGAATCATAAGGATAGCTGTTATAATAAAGCTGTCCGAAGAGGAAAGGATAATACTGATCCTTTATTTATTTTACACACTCGACGTAGACCAAGACACCATGCAACGGATAGTAAAAGAACTTGGAGGTGAAGAAATCATGCCGTCTTTTGCAGAAAAGCTGATAAAACAAGGGGAAGAAAGAGGCGAGATTAAAGGCACAATCAAAGGAAAACAAGATCTGCTTATAAAACAACTGCGCCGAAAATTTGGCCTGTCGTCTTCTGACGAAAAGATGATCCGCTCCGTCACCGACGAAGTTAAACTTGACGCCGCAGCCGAAGCCATATTTGACGCCAAATCGAAGGACGAAGTTTTAAAGCTGCTTGGGCAGTAAATTGCATTGGGGTCACGTCTTTAATCTTGAATTTCCTAGCTGAATACCTTTAAAGGTGTAACGGAGGTTTCTGAAAATGCCAAGATTCAAAACTAAAGATGTGACCCCAGTTATACTAAATCTGCAAACGCATCTTCGATGGAATCTTTGGATATTCCGCCCCCTTGTTCAAGCTCGACCATTGCCTTTTTCGTCCTGGCGTTTGGCACCTCTAGATCGAAGAGGAATCGACCGTCTTCGGCTATTCGAACCAATAGCAACCGAACGGCATCAGAGACCGAAAGGCCCATCCTGTCTAGCGCTTTTGATGCTCGCTCTTTTGTGTCGCTGTCTATTCTTACCCGAATTGACGAATCGCAAATGCGCCTCAATTCAAACACCTCCTGTTTGTGATAACAATGTAGTCATATTACTTTTTATCGTCAATGGGAAATCCCGGGGTCTACCATTATAAAACCACTAAATGAACGGTAGGCCCTGATAGTTATCTTATTCTTGTGAATGATATAATGTTAAACGAACATCAGGCCTCTTGTTGTTGAAGCAGCAAGTTTGAGGAGGTGTTACAATGTCTGGATTTGAATTAGAGCTACCCGATGATTTGGTCATGTCCATAAAACTTCCTAGAGAAGAGATGCCCGCACGGCTAAAAAGAGAGCTTGCCTTAAGACTATATGAGAAAGGTCTTTTAAGTTTTGGAAAGGCTCGCGAGCTTGCAGGGATGACTAAGTGGGAGTTCACCAAACTTTTGGGGGAAGAAGATATCTTGCGTCATTACGATCTTGAAGAGTTAAGCGAAGATCTAGAGGTTTTGGAGGAATTAGATTGACAGTGATCTGCGATTCCTCGGTGTTGATTGCGTTGAGCTCGATCGATATGTTGAATTTGCTTCAAAATATATGTAAGAACGAAAACCTTTTTATCCCAAAAGCAGTTTGGAATGAGGTAGTGATAGAAGGAAAAGACAGACCAGGTGCTCTTGAGGTTGCAGCATCCGGTTGGATTAAAGTAAAAGAGGTTAAAAATCAGTGGATTGTGAAAATACTTGTCACTCAGCTGGACTATGGAGAGGCTGAAGTTATTGCTTTGGCTCTTGAAATGGGAGCCAGGTTAGTTTTACTTGACGAAAAGGAGGCCCGAGAGTTCGCTAGGAAACTGGGCTTAAAAGTCCTAGGGACAATAGGTTTATTAATATGGGCCAAAAAAGAAGGGCTTATTGATAATCTTAAAGTATATCTGGATGCCTTACAGATGAATGCCGGGTTTAGAGTAAGTCAACAACTTTATAAGCAAGTTTTAAAAGAGGTTAGCGAGGAAGAGTAGATTGTAGTAAACAATGGTGGGAAACTCCGGGGTCGGATCTTTAATCTTGAATTTTAGTTTAACAGGTTAACGATGCTGCCAAAAATGCTTAATTGTCTCTTTTGTATGTAAATGCCAAAGGCTTAGTTTAGAGTAAAGATCAA
>Ga0209720_1000676_pt1 | contig 33544 bp, 30 predicted proteins | sample AD_JPNMR3_MetaG_FD_184426 | JGI IMG/M metagenome (GOLD analysis project Ga0209720, IMG submission 184426) | Active sludge microbial communities of municipal wastewater-treating anaerobic digesters from Japan - AD_JPNMR3_MetaG (SPAdes) (version 2) | ecosystem: Engineered > Bioreactor > Anaerobic... | reverse complement strand
CAAAAACTAAAAATGAACTTTTAATTGAAGGTGTTGAAATTGCAGAAGAAGAAAATTTACTCAAACCTGACCCTGAACATCTTCCATACATCGGCAACAAATGGGGCGGAAAGTATTTGAGAGCACCAGAGATTTATTTTAAGATTTTGGAAAAGGGTAAAGGGAAACTTGTGAGATTGGGAGATATTGCAGAGGTGCGTCGTGGTTTTACAACAGGAGCTAATGAATTTTTCTATTTAAAGCCAATTGGAATGAGCGTAAAAGAAGTTGTTGAGATAGGAGAGAAAAATCCAGATGCGCTTATACCTGTAAGAAACGGTGCTGGCTGGGAAGGAGAAATTGAGGCAAGATTTTTGAAACCTGTGATTAAAAGTCCGAGAGAATTGAAAACTATTGTGGTTCGCCTTGAAGATTTAAGTAATCTTGTTTTTATGTGCCACGAGCTAAAAAGTGAATTATCAGGAACAAAGGCATTGGAATATATAAAGTGGGGAGAAATTCAGGGTTACCAAAATAGACCAACTTGCAGAGGAAGACAGAGGTGGTGGGATTTGGGGACGTGGGAAGTTAGCAAAAATATATTGCCAATGTTTGAAAATGAAAGAAAATATTGCTTTTACAATTCTGCAAAGGCATATATAGATGCTGCTTTATATTGGGCCTATGCTAATAATATTAATGAAACTGTTCTAAATTTACTATTAAATAGCATGATTATTGGTCTTTATAAAGAAATTCTATGCAGACCACCTGAGGGTTTAGGGGCACTACAAATGAAAGTTTATCACTACAACGAAATGCCCGTTCCTGAAATTGAAGATTTAGGATTGAGTAAAACTTTCCTCGAAAAGAATTATCATGATTTTGTGTCAAAGGAAATTCCAACCATCTTCAAAGAACTCGGCTTTGACCCTTCTATTCCCATTCGTGAGCAGGAGCCAAATCCATTACCAGACAGAAAAGCCCTTGATGATATTGTTTTTGATGCCCTTGGTTTAACCGAAGAAGAACAAAAAGAAGTTTACTGGGCAGTTGCAGAACTTGTCAAAACAAGATTGGAAAAAGCAAGGAGTGTGTGAGCATGAGGAATGAAGAAACCCAAGAGATAGAATTTAAATCAATATGGCAAGATGATTATTTAAAAGTTATCTGTGCTTTTGCTAATTCAACAGGAGGAAAACTTTACATAGGTATAGATGATAATGGAAAAATCGTTGGAGTAAAAGATACTAAAAAGCTTCTTAAGGATATTCCAAATAAGATAAGAAATAAACTTTTTATTACTCCATTTGTAAGTCTTGTTGAAAAGGAAGAAAAAGATGTAATTGTTATAGAGATTCTATCTTCAACGTTTCCTGTTTTCTATGAAGGAAAAATCTTTGTAAGAAGTGGGAGCACAACACAGGAATTGACAGGATTAGAGCTTTCCACTTTCCTGCTTGAAAAATCAGGTAAAACATGGGATATACTTCCCTCTGATGCTACTGAAGAGGATTTAGACACAGAGACCATAGAAAAATTCATTTTTCTCGCAGAACAAAGATTGCCACTTATAAAAAACATCAAATCTCATAAAGATCTACTTAAAAAACTGAATCTTTTTACCAAAGATGGAAGACTCACAAGGGGAACAGTTTTACTATTCGGAAAAAATCCACAATCGTATTTTCTTACAGCATATACAAAAGTTGGAAGGTTTAAAACAGAAACAGACATACTTGATACCATAATTATCAACGGCAATTTATTCACCCAGCTTGATGGAACATTGGAAGCGATAGAAAAACATATCAGTGTAAAGTTTGATACCCGTGCGAGAGATCTTACACTTAAAGGTGTCTCAAGGCGTGATATATGGGAATATCCATTAGATGCTTTGAGAGAAGCGATAATCAATGCATTAATCCATAGAGATTATCTTGGAACCGCTCCTATACAGATTAAAATTTATGATGACAAAATTGAATTCTGGAATTTGGGAAAACTGATGCCTCCTTTGACTCCCGATGATTTAAGAAAAACACATAGAGCAAATCACAGAAATCCACAGATAGCTACAATTTTTTACTACGCCGGATTGATTGAATCCTGGGGGTCTGGAACTATAAAAATGATAAACTTATGTAAGGAAAACGAGCTACCAGAGCCTGATTTTAATAACTATGAAAATGGAGTCGGTGCCTTTTCTGTTAACTTCTACAAAGATATTTACACGGAAGAAAATTTAAGAAAAATGGGACTAAATGAAAGACAGATAAAGGCGGTTTTGTATGTGAAAGAGATAGGAAGAATAACGAATAGAGAGTATCAAGAGCTGAATAACATTTCAAGACAAACGGCAACCTTAGATCTCAAAGAGATTGTTGATAAAAAGATTTTTAGAACAATTGGAAAAGCAGGAAGAGGAATTGCCTACGAATTGCCTAAATTGACTAATAAATGACTAATAATTGCCTAATTAAGATTTTATGATAGACCTTAACTATCTCGGCGAAAAATGGCTTGAACTCAAAAAACAGAGGATGCAAAATCTTTTAAAAATTGCTCTACCTGATGAAGCCCTCTACAGAGAAATTATGCTTTCTCTTGGTTATCCCAGTAATAAAGTAAATTTTTTAGAACTTGCTTTAATCACACCGTATTCTGAAATAAAAAAACTTAGAGAAAAACAAACCATTGAAAAGGCTCTTCTATACAGAGCAGGGTTTACCAATGATAGAGGTAACCTTCCAGAGGACTTTGATTTCTCATTGAGAATGGATAAATCCGTATGGAATTATAAAGGTATAAGACCTGCAAATTATCCAGATAAAAGAATTAAAGGTATATCAAACCTTTTGTCAAAAACTGTTGAAACAGGGCTTGTAAATTTTTTCTTGAACAACATCTTGAACACAGTAAATAACAAAAATTTTGTAGATGCAATTAAGAGTATTATGGATTTTGAAGGTATTGGAATTCAAAGAAAACAGGAGATGTTTTTTAATATCATCCTTCCTTTTTATTTGGTTTTTTCACAAGATAACGAGATTCATAAATTTTTAATTGTTATGTTTGAAAATTCTTCACCACCTTATGAAAATAAACTAATTAAAAATTTTAAGATGCTATATCCAGATGTTAAAATTGCAAACAGCAAAACCTACATGGGTGCTATCTACTACCTAAAAGAAAAAAATAAAGGGGGTGGAGCATGAAAAGTATAGCGAGTGTTAATTTTAAGGGTGGCGTTGGAAAAACCATACCCCTCTCGATGAACGGAAGATGAAAAATAATATCCTGTTATTTCTCTTACCTTCCTTGATTCAAAACGTATCAAAATACTCGTTAACAAGTTTGTGTAAAATTATCCATTATTGATTACAATTTTGATGGATATCTTGCCGGGTAAAGTTTTTTGTTGTTTTTTCAAAGACTAATCTTGCCTGCGATTATATTCATTTATAAATGACTTATTAACAAGATCCTGATAGAGCAGAACTGCTGTAAGAGGTTGGTGCGTTTTAAATCATGTGGCATCAGCAAGTTTTAATGAATAAATTAAGAATGATAGATAAACTCAATTTGGCAAACAGCGTGTTATAAATGTATTTCTGATAAATAAGATATACAATGAGATTTAAAATGTTGCCATGTAAGAGTTTATATGTGAATTTTTATGCGATGGGAATTCAATTAGATAATTTTGTTGACAATGAGTTGGATTATTTCTTTTTTTTGAATTCCATGAACAATTGGTCTCGATCGGTAACAATCAATATTGTTGTCTGACCGTTTATCCAGGTCCTATAATTAATTTGTGATAAAAGTTGAGCCTTGTAATACTCTTTTTCGTTCTGAGAAGAAAAATTCTGATTTATTACTGGGTTCACAATATTTTTTTCTTCTTCTGAAGGTCCAAACAACTTATTAAAAGTACCTTCAATTATAACTCTCGCCCATGTTGATGAAAAAGAAAACGGTTCTTGGTTCCACATAGCAATTTGAACTGCTTCAAGTTTTCTTTCTTCATAGGAAAAATATACATAGATTGGACCTTCTTTGGAAAAATATAAATTACCCTGTATCCATTTTCCACCGTGGTATTCTATTTCTTTTTTTGCAGCTTCCATAATTTTCTCATCAGTTCCCCATTCAAAAAAGAAACCTTTTGCAAATCGATCCGCCGGTAAATAAAGAAAAAAATTCATTGGAGGGGATTTAATATAATCAAGGAACATTTTCAATCTGGGTACAATCTTAGAAAATAATTCATTTTTTCTTAATTGATATAGCACTGCTTCAATTTCTGCTTCTTTTTGTTTTCTTTCCAGTTCCTCTTGCTTTCGTTTTTCTTCTATACTGCTGCCCATTAAGGGAAATGGAAAATAAGGTAGAATAGAGTGGTATGAAAGGGGGGGGCAGTACATTTCAAATCCCCCGCCAACTTCAGGTCTCCTTCCTTTACAAAAAAAGTCAGGGATGAATTTGATGAAATCCCTCTTGCGTCTCCCTTTTATAAAGGGAGAAAAATCACTCCCCTCTTTATAAAAGAGGAGCTGGGGGAGATTTCTTGAAATCCCCCTTAATCCCCCTTTTGAAAAGGGGGATATCAGGAGAGAGATTTTATAAAGGGGGAAAATAGTAGGAGGGATTTTGAAAAGGGGGAACACCGAAATAGGAATTTTGAAAAGAGAGAAAATTATACTACTACCCATTAAGGAACGATGAAACTGTTATCTGGTAAGTGATAATGGGTCACAGCCGACCTCAGGGAAATTTATAAAAGAGGCATCTATTCCGGGAATCAAGCAGGTATTTGCCAGCTATGACAATCCAAAAGGGAATGCGGATACTGAACGAGTGATACGGACATTAAAAGAAGAGGAAGGTGTGGACAAGAGAGTGGATAAGTATATATGAGTTCAACGAAGAATTGACGGACTGGATTAACCGATATAATGACGACTATCCACATTCATCTTTGGGATATATGACACCTGCGGAATTTGAACAGAAAATGATACAACAATTAACTTTAACTGATTGGCTGAATTCTCCCTTATTTTGCTCTTGACAAATGGGGGGGCAGTACATTGGCTCGACCCCCGCTGTGATTGCTGCGCACACTCGCAATCACCTAACTTCGCTCCAGTTCAAATCCCTACAGGAAGAGTGCAATGCCGGGAGAGGGATTTGAGCGGCCTCGTCTCCCACTACGACTTGGCTCGACCCCCGCTGTGATTGCTGCGCACACTCGCAATCACCTAACTTCGCTCCAGTTCAAATCCCTACAGGAAGAGTGCAATGCCGGGAGAGGGATTTGAACCCTCACGGAAATTACTTTCCAACGGATTTTAAGTCCGTAGCGTCTGCCATTCCGCCATCCCGGCTGACCAAAAATATTATAACCTGCCTGGCTTAAAATTTGAAATTTCAGCAGATTCTAAACAGGAAGGTCAAAATTGTGCTTATTAAAAAGCAGTTTTTTTACCTGAAACAAAGTAAAAGTCAGGTTCGTCAATTACTTTTAATGGAATAAATCCAGAGGATTTTAATGTCTTGGCAAGGATAGTGGCTTGTGGCACTCGATCTTTTGCGATGCAGCCGCCAACTGATTTATGGAGATTGTTGACAAAATCTCGTCCTTTTGGATGAGAAATTACAATAATTCCATTGTTTTTCAGAATTCTGTAAATTTCTTTCAGAGCAACTTTTTTTCTTTCAAAATGAGGATAGCACGCATTACATATCACATAGTCAAAATAATTGTCAGGAAAGGAAGTTTTGTGAATATCAGCAACGACAAATTCAACAGGTAAATTTCTCCATTTTTTTGTTGCCTGTTCTATCATTGAAGGAGCATAGTCGATGGCAATGACTTTACCCTTTTTCCCTGTTTTTTTTACAAGGTATGGAACAAGAACTCCTGTGCCTGTGCCGACATCGCATATTACAGAGCCCTTTTTAATTTCTGTTTCTTTAACAACCCTTTTAACATTTTCGTTTTCAGGATGAGTATCCCAGTGCTTTGCATGTCTTTCGAAAAAACTATGCTTTCCGCATTTCATAAACTGTCCTTTTTTTGGGAGAAAAAATTGTTGCAATAGTAAAGATGATTACTGAGCACAGTGCAATGGGAGCGCCTGCTGGAATATTGAGCCAAAAGGATACCAGCAGCCCAAGACACCCTGATGCCATGCCGAATATTGAGGAAATAAGAAACATCTTTTTCAAATCATAGGTTAATTGATATGCTGCAGCAGCAGGATTGACAATGAGAGCAAAAACCAGTAGCCCTCCAACTGCTTTTATTGAAGCAGTAATAGTTGCTCCGCACAAAAACAAAATCAGGTAATAAATCGCTCTTGCCGGGATGCCAGAAGCAACCGCCAGAATTCTATTGAAAATCAGTATCTGTATTTCTTTGAAAAATGCAATCACAAATCCAATTGTTACGATAGTCACTGCGCAAAGAATAAAAAGGTCGCTATTGCTTATTGTTAAGATATTGCCCCACAGAAACCTTAATCCTTCGCTTTTTGAGCCAGGGATTAGAGGAAGAAAAAGAAATGACAGCCCGAGGGAAGAGGAAAATATAATTCCTAAGGAAGTGTCAGGTTTAATGTCGCCTCTGTCTGATATTGGTCCCAGAATTCCAGCGACAATAAAACAGAAAATGAAGGCACATATGACAGGATTTATACCAAGGATAATGCCGGCCAGCGCGCCTGCAAATGCTGCGTGAGACATACATACGCCAAGAAAAGAAATACCCATCGTCACAACAATAACTCCGATAAGAGAGCATGCAATTCCAACCAGCAAAGCGCCTGCCCACGAGTAAATCATAAAGTTATAGATTTCCATCAATGGATTCCTGTGAAACGATTGTACCTTCTTCAAGGTAAAAAATTTTGTTGCATAGTTTTTCTATGACCTGTTTTTCGTGAGAAACAAGCAGTATTGTGATGTTTTTTTCTTTTTTCCAGTGTTTTATGATTTCAAGAATTTTCCACTTTGATGATTCGGATATTGAAGAAAATGGTTCGTCAAGAAGTAAGATTTCTGGTTCCTGCATCATAGCCCTTGCAATCATGGTTTTTTGTTTTTCTCCGCCTGAAATCTGACCAAATGGTCGATCAAAAATATGGCCGATTTCAAAAAGTTCCATGATTTTTCTGACCTTGTCAAAATGTTGTTGCGATGGATAATGGAAAAGACCAAGTTTGCCGTAGATACCGCTTAATACAACTGTTTTTGCGAGAATCGGGATTCTGCTGTCAACTTCAAAATTCTGGGGAACATATCCAGTGATGAGCTGTACTGACAGCGCTGTGTTTTTCGTTAAAGTAGTATCGCCAACAACAATTTTACCCTGAAAAGCAAACAGGAGCCCATTGATTAAATTGAGAATGGTTGTCTTTCCTGCTCCATTTGGTCCATATAACGCAACACATTCACCTGTTTTTATAGTGAACGATGCATTTTTAATAATAATACGGCCTGCTCTTGCTACTGAAACACTATCAAAAATAATGTTTTTCATCTGCTGGCTTTTAACGAGTCAATGATGATTTGAAGATTTTTCAGAAGTGTATTTTCAATGTTATCGGTTCCTTGTAAACCACCAGGGAAATTACTTAATACCACATGAAATTTGTGTACTTGTTTTGCCAGCATTTCTCCTGTGGAAGTTCCACTTTGAAGATTGCTGACAATAAGTTTTACATTGTATTTTTCTGCATCACCGATAAGTTGTGTAATCATGCCAGGGGTAATTTCTTCATCTCTTCCAAAACAACCAACGACTTTCAGTCCAAGATATTCAAGAAGTTCTTTTTGCATCACAGATGAAATGACAGGTATATCTTTTATTTTGTTTGCAGAAACGATTGTTTTGACTTTCCTGTCAAGAGCAGTCATATGGTTTTTGTATAAAGCGAAATTTTTTTCATAAAATTTTTTGTTTTCAGGGTCAATGGATGAAAGTATTTCTGTGATTTTTTCTGCTGCAAGAGTTTGAACGGCCGGAATAAGCCAGTTTCCATTGATATCCACCTGAAATATCCGCGCACCAGAACCACTGGCTGCTTTTGAAATATCATCAATAAACCCTTCCCATCCATGATAGAGTAAAATACCGTTATTGTACAACTTTTTTATGTCATTTGGTTTTACCTCATAATGACCTGGGCAAATCCCTGGTGGAATTAAAACAGTAACATTTACCTTTGACTGACCTATCTGTTTTACACAGGTGGCAATATTGGAACTTGTGGCAACTATTTCAATCTGCGACGTGTTTCCAAAAAGTGGCAAACCGAAACATAAAAGAATTAAAAACAATTTTTTCATTTTTTCATGAACCTGAATAACCTGTATCCCAGTATTTTCTCCATTCGCCAGCAATATTCGGACTTGCTGGAATTGGATTACCACCATCGTCAACGTCTTTGACATCGCTGTGGAACTGTTCTGGTTTCATCCAACCAACATGTCCGTCTCCAAAAAGAATATTTGCTCCGCCTGAATGAATTCTACAAACAGCCCAGTGACTTGTTCCTGCATTATTAAATGCCATTGAACTATCAACGCTTAACACTCCGAAATTACTATAGGGTGGTCCTGCATTGCATCCACCTTTTCCATCTTTTTCTCTTCCCCAATCAAGTACCATGATTTTTTCAGATGGGTTGACAATTCTACTTCTTTTCACTCCCATAAAACCAGGGAAAATACCGCTTCCAATGTTATATCCCTGACCGATAAACCAGTTGTCAGGACTGATTGTTTTTCCGTGTCTTGATGGACACTGAGAAATTTTGTTTCTCATTTCAGGAGATACATAAACCCAGAGTCGTGTTTTCCAGTATGGATTGACAGGATAAAATTCATCGTAGTCGTTTGCATATAATTCCATCGCTATACCAATCTGCTTGAAGTTACTCATACATACTGATTGCCTTGCTTTTTCTCTGGCCTTGCTTAATGCTGGCAAAAGCATTGCAGCAAGAATCCCGATAATCGCAATCACCACCAGCAATTCTATTAACGTAAAACCTTTCTTCATTCAATCCTCCCTGTGATAATGAAAAGGTTTGGTGTCACAATTTTAAAATATGTGCTACAGATTGTCAAGAGGCAGGTTCAAAATTCACGTAGTTGAGACATCCAGGCGGTATCCGGGGTGAACCAGAGAACGTCTCTGTGGCTTGTTCTTTTCAATTTTTTATTTGGCTTATGAGATAAAGGCATTTGTAAATGTGATACTTTTAGCAGCAATCTTATCAAGGGATGTGGTTTTGACAGCACTGCGACTGATGGTACCCAGGGCGTTCGGCGAATGCTGGTCAGACATCACAATCAGAAAATCGGGAAATGTTTTTTTCACATACAATCAATCAATATGAAATACTTCTTCAAGGTCTCTTGAAACAGGGCTATTATCAGGGTTTGAAGGCATAATTTCCTTCATATAAGCCCACCATTTCTTGCACACTGGAGTTTCAGCAAGTTTCTTCCACCTGTCTTCATCTTCAAGTTCAATATATCCAAATAGCATGCGGGTTTTTCTATCAAGGAAAATTGAGTAATTCTTTCCACCATGAGCACGAATTTCGTCTTCAAGTTCCTTCCATATTGGATTGTGTCTCTTTTTGTATTCCTCCTCATATCCTGGATGAACACTCATCACAAACGCCTTTCTAACCATGGTTCCTCCGAATCAACCCGACAATTTTGACCACATATTGATAATTTTTTCGTCTGTTTTTGCATCTGTCAGAAATTTGATGAGTTTTGAGTGAATTTGTTTTGCCTTTTCTTTATGGCTGAAGAAAATATTCTTTTTCTGCCCTGGGTCATCAGGAAGATAGTACAGTTCTGGTTCGAGGTTTCTGTTCAATGGTTTCTGTATCCTTACCTCTCCATCAACAATTCTTGTGATAAACTGTTTACTTTCGCTGATTTCCAGTCCAAAAATCAGTACCCATCCATCGTCAGTGGTAATTGTAATTTTTTGACCGCCGATTGAACCATAAATAATTGAAGGAGCGCTGACAGCAAAATTTCTTATTTTTTTATTTTTTTCTATAAGTGGTAAAAAGGATACACCATCCATTCTGACATCATGTTTTGCCCTGACCAGATCAAGGATTGTTGCAGTAATATCTGGTACCTGGACAAACCCTTTTATTCTTTTCGGTTTTGCTTTTGGGATGTACATAAGCAGTGGAATATGGGCGATCTCTTCGTAAAGTGGAGCAAGACCCTGATATTTTTCAGTGATAATACTTTTTCCCATCAGGTGATGTTCTCCATGATAAAAGCCATGGTCAGTTGTGAATACAACGATTGTGTTTTCAAACAGTCCCAGGTCCTCAATTTTTTGAAATAGTCGTCCCACCCATCTATCAACAAGGGTCACTTCACCGGCATAGTGCGCTCTGATATGCTGTATTTCTCTGTTTGTTAAATAATCACAGGGTCCATAGACAGGGTAAATCACTTCTTCGCCGGTATAGTTTTTGTCATAAAGGTCAACATAATAGTGGGGTGGGTCCCATGGTTCGTGAGGGTCAAAGGTATCAACATACAGGAAAAACTTTTCCTTATAATTTTTCTCAAGCCACATGCATGCCTGCCGCATTGTCTGGGCGCAGAAGTAATCTTCTTCAGAATTTCTCAACAGATTATTTCTGAGCATCTGCTTAACCCTTTCAGGGTTTCTCAGTTTTTCTCTTGAACATAGAAGTTCTATTTCTTTTGGCTGGGTGGTGAGCGGGTCGCCTTCCTGACCTCTGATTTTCAACCATGCAGAAAACCCTCTCTGGTAATTGTATCCTGGTGCAGTTGTATGAGGAGTATCAGCAATAAACATTGAAAGATAACCATGATTTCCAAGCATTTCTGCAATTACTGTTTCTTCGCTGGTTAATGGCGACCAATCTGTGTAAGTGAAAATAAATCTACCTGTGAACAGGTCTCTTCTGTGAGGAACTGTGGGAAAAGAGCCAATGTAGGCATTGTCAAATGTTAAAGAAATCTTTGAAAATTTATCAATGTGGGGAGTGGAAATCCAGTTGTTTCCATAACAGCTGAGGTGGTCTCTTCTGAGGGTGTCTGATACAATCACGATGATATTCATGTTTCCCCCCGACTGTGGCATGAAAAACTATACCAGATCTGGTTCAGAATACACAATATTTCCGTGATAAATGGTGCACATTACCTTACCAACTAACTTTTTATTAAGAAAGGGAGTGTTTTTGCTTAAAGATAAGATATTTTCTTTTGTCAGTATCCATTCTTTCTTTGGATCAAATATTACGCATGTTGCCTCACTGCCTTCAGAAACAGGTTTTTCATCAATCTGTAATATCTTCGCAGGCCCAACTGTCATTTTACGAAGAATTTCAATGGGTTTGAGTCCGTATTTAACAAGTGACATCACAAGTGGTAGCGCTGTTTCGAAACCTATCATTCCAAATGGAGCATTTTCCATTCCTGAACCCTTTTCTTCTTCAGAATGCGGAGCATGGTCTGTTACGATAGCGTCTATGATGTTTTCTTTTATACCCTTGATAAGGGCTCTAATGTCCTCATTAGTACGAAGCGGCGGACTGACTTTTGCATTGGCATCATAATTTACCAGCGCGTCTTCTGTGAGAACAAGATGATGGACCGCAACTTCACATGTAATATTTTTTGATTGCCTCTTTGCTTCTTTGACAAGTTCTACAGATTTTTTTGTCGTAAGATGCGCAAGATGAAGGCGCGCGCCTGTTAATTTCGCAAGTTCAATGTCCCTGAAAACCATAACATGCTCTGCTTCTGCGGGAATTCCCCTTAAACCAAGTTTTGTTGAAAGAACGCCTTCGTTCATCACACCGTTTTTTGCAAGAATCTGGTCTTCACTATGAGAGACAACGATTTTCCCCCATCTTTTACTGTATTCAAGCGCTCTTCTGAATATCAAACTATCCATCACGCAGTTTCCGTCATCAGAAAATCCAATGACACCTGCTTCAGACAGTTCACCCATAGGAGAAAGAACATTTCCTTTTCTGCCAACAGTGACTGTTCCATAAGGTAGTACCATTATTGGAGATTTTCTGGCTTTTTCGAAAATGTAACCAACAACGACCTTATTATCAATAGCAGGTTCAGTATTTGCCTGACAGCACACAGTGGTAAAACCGCCAGCAGCAGCAGAAATACTACCAGAAAGAATGGTTTCTTCTTCTTCGTTTCCTGGTTCCCTGAGGTGGCAGTGCATATCAATGAGGCCGGGAAAAAGCCAGAAATTTGTTCCATCAATGACTTTTGATGCTTTCTTATGAATAATTTTATCAATTCTGGAGTAGAAGCGGCCCGAAATCAAAACATCCCTTCTTCCATCTATTCCTGTATAAGGGTCAATAATCCGGATATTCTTTATCAATATGTCCATCACAAAAATTTTAACTCAGTATGTCTAAACTGGCAAATTGTCTTAAACAATAAATTGTGATAAATACTTTTTCCCGATAATAAAACCTTCTTCGAGTCCCACTGCAGAATCTTCATGTTCAATGCTGATAACTCCATTATAACCGGCTTTTCGTAAGTGTGAAATGTATTCACCCCAGTGAATAACTCCAAAACCTGGTATTACATATCTCCACCATCCTTTTTCTCTATTTCCGACTCTTCGCAAAACATGTTTTTTTATCTCACAATCCTTTGCATGCGTATGGAAGATTCGGTTTGCAAATTCATCCACTGCAGAAAGATAATCAATGTTCTGATGAACAAGATGCGATGGGTCAAAATTAAGACCAAAATTTGGAGATGGAACAAGCTGGAAAAGTTTTTGCCAGTGGTCAAGATGCTGTATATTTGTTTCAAACCAATTTTCCAGAGCAATCTTTACATTGTGTTTGGCTGCAAAACTGCACAAATCTTGAAAATAACTCGCTACATCTTCTTCAATAGCCTGCATCTTTGTTTTTCCACTTACAGGCATGCCTGCTATGGTGCAGACAACATCAACATCGGTCAATTCTGCCACCAGGATGAGATTTTCAAGATGCTTTTTAATCAGTTGCCTACGTTCAGGGTCAGGGTCCAGAACATTAGCATAACATGCATAACTTGAGGGTCTGACGCCAGTAGTTTGAAAAAGATTCTTTAATTTCTTTCCAGAATCTGCAAGAACCTGGTCCGGGTCAATATGTCCTGCGCCAGGCACAGATAGAATTTCGACCTTCTGAAAGCCATTATCTTTTGCAAAATTGAGTACTGATTCAAGATTTTGCTTTCCAAAAGGCGCTGTTAAAAATCCAATTTCCATGTTCCTCCTTTTTTAGCAACGAGATTATCAAAGATTATATCCGATTGGTAGAAAAATCAAAAATACTTTGACAAATGGTTTTTTAAGGGAATAAAATATCAACATCACCAGGAGGCAAGAAACGTATCCACTGACACCATTGAAGGTTTTTGTGGTAGACAGGGTTTATCAGGATAGAAGGTGTGTGGAGCGGCTTGAAAGGATTTTGAATGCGTTGAAGGGAAATTTTGAAATATCTGAAATTAATGACAGCAATTTTCCTGCGGCAGTTGAAGAATTAAAAAATTTGTATCCTTCAGGAGAGGTCCCTTCAACAGTTCCTGTTTCTTATACAAAGCCGCTTGTTTTTACAACGATGGATCTTCGAGGTCCAGGATTTAACTTAAAACATTTATTGAAAAAGTGCCCTTCAAGTGTACTTCTACCTGACCTTGAGAGAATTTTTGGACATTTTCCCAGAGCAATTGATCAGCATCCACATACACGGGACCAGGAAAATAATTGCGTTTGCTGGCCAACCTATAATTTCGGAACCATTGCTGGATGTTCTCATGGTTGTTTATACTGCAGCGATGGGATAAGAGGTAAATTTCTATCTGTGGCTTTGAACCTTGAAGATGTTATGGAAAAAGTGGTGCGGCCAGTAATTGAGAATAATCCATGGAATCGGGTATTCAGGATGATTCTTAATAATGCAGACCTGATTACCTTTGAGCCAGAGTATGGTTTATTTGAACTTTTTACAGAAACGCTTTCTTCCTATCCAGACCGTTATGGTTATTTCCATACAAGCAGTTGTAATGTTGCTTGGCTCGTTAATCTCAAGCACAGGGATAGATTAATAGGGGTCTGGTCAGTAAGCTGTGAAACTATGGCTGAAAAAATAGAATCAGGCACTGGTAAAGCCACTGATCGGTTTGATGCGGCGCGGCTGTGCCAGGAGATGGGTATTCCAGTACGTTTCAAGTTCAAACCCATTATCCCTGTAAAAAACTGGAAACAGGAGTATGCCGCATCCATAGAATACTCTCTTAAGGTCGCTCAACCAGAATCAATAGGTTTTGCCCTTTACATGTGGAATACATATGAGTCACTTGTTTCTTCGCTGCCAGTGGAATTACTTGATTCTGAATGTGTGGATGCTGCGAGACAGGCGGCAGAGGAAATGAAGGGGAAAGTTTATGGGCCATTTCCTCATGAGACGCGAAAGAAAATTTATCAGTTTTTCATCCAGCAGGCGCGGCAACACAGTAAGGATGTATTGTTATATGTTTCCACTGAATCCAGAGAGATGTGGGATGAATTGAAGGACAATCTTGGTCAGGACCCAAACGTTTATATCTGCGGTTGTGGTTCTCTTGCCATTCCTGGTAGAAAACTTGCTGCTAATCCAGGATTGCGATATTCAACCTATCACCCAACACCCATATGAATCAGTTTTTTTCTTGACAGACCGGACACAAAGAAATATAATAAATTAATCCTACTAAATAAATAGAATTTCAAAAAGGGGTTTGAACATATGTTTTTATCTACGCGAGTCAGATATGGAGTAAGGGCATTAATTGAACTTGGAATGAATTATCAAAAACAGTCAGTATTGCTGAAAGACATCAGCAAAAGGCAGAATCTTTCTTTAAAATATCTTGACCATATTTTTATGCAGTTAAAAACAAAGGGGATTATAAAAAAGATTAAAGCAAAAAAGGGTGGTTATCTTCTTGCAAAACCGCCTGAAAAGATTACACTATATGAAATCATCGAAGCAATTGAGGGTGTGAGAAGAATTGAATGTCTTGATGACGAGAATATTTGTTCACGCTCGTCCCATTGCGGTGCAAGGATTGTATGGAAAAGGCTAAACGCAAAGGTTGATGAAGTGCTGAAAAATATTACGTTAAAGGACTTTATCAGAGAAAGTAAAAAATTTGAGCAAATGGATGAGTCGGTGGTGTTTTCGGTTTGATTGATAAAGGAGGCAAGATGAAGACCATTGAAGAAATTAACGAAAAAATAAAAAAAGGACAGGCAGTTGTTGTTACAGCAGAAGAAATGCTGGAAATAGTGAGGAAAAAGGGTGAGACAAAAGCAGCAAAGGAAGTTGATGTTGTGACAACGGGTACATTTGGACCAATGTGTTCAAGCAGTATCTATTTAAATTTTGGGCATCCTGCTCCAAGAATTAAAATTGGGGGTGGCACCTGTTTCCTTAATGGAGTTCCTGCTTATGCGGGACTTGCTGCTGTGGATGTTTATCTGGGTGCAACCGCAGTTCCACCAAATGACCCTGGAAATCTTCACTATCCTGGTGAATTTAGTTATGGCGGTGGATTTGTGATTGAGGAACTTGTTAATGGCGAACGGGTTCTTCTTGAAGCAATATCTTATGGTACTGATTGTTATCCAAGAAAAGAACTGAAAAGTTATTTTTCGCTCAAGGATATCAATGAAGCAATTCTGTTCAATCCAAGAAATTGTTATCAGAACTATAATGTTGCTGTTAATGCGTCAGACAGGATGCTTTATACATACATGGGAATTTTGAAACCGAATTTTGGAAACGCGAATTTTTGTTCTGCTGGGATACTATCGCCTCTTCTCAGGGACCCTGAATATTACACAACAGGAATCGGAACAAGAATATTTCTCTGCGGAGGTATTGGCTATGTTGCATGGCATGGGACACAGCACAGTCCAGGTGTTGAAAGAACGTCTGAAGGAGTTCCAAAGAGACCTGCAGGAACTCTTGCAGTCATTGGTGATTTAAAGCAGATGAACGGAGAATTTATTAGGGGTGCGTCTTTTGTTGGCTATGGAGTGACACTTGTCATTGGTATAGGTGTTCCAATACCAGTGATAAATGAAAAAGTTGCAGCATGGTGTGGGGTGCCAGCAGAAAAAATGTTTGCGCCTGTTGTTGATTATAGCCACAGTTATCCTGAGAGAAAGCCAGAAGTTTTGGGAGAAGTAAGTTATGCTGAACTTTTTTCAGGTACAATCACTCTTGGCAATAGAACAATTCCTGTGGGTTCTCTATCCAGTTTATTTATGGCTCGCAGAATTGCCCAGACATTGAAAAAATGGATTTCAGAAGGAAGGTTTGAACTGACAAAGCCAGTGGCAAAATTGCCAGGCAAAGAGACAGGAATTCGTATGAAAGGGTTTGAAATAAAGGAGAAAAAACAATGATTATCAGTGAAAGGGTTGTGTTGAGATTTCCAAAGGAACTGGTGGACAAACCAACAATTTCAGCGCTTGTGAGAAAGTATGACATTGAATTCAACATTCTTCAGGCGCAGGTCCTTCCGCAGAAAGAAGGACTGATGGTCGTTGTGTTTACTGGTGAAGAAAAAATTGTAAGACAGGCGTTAAATGATTTGAAGAGTCAGAATGTGGGACTGCAGAGATTAAAGCAAGATATTGTTAAGGATGATAAAATTTGTACTCACTGCGGTGTATGCATTGGTCTGTGCCCGACAAATGCGTTTTATTATGACCAACCCACGAAAAAGGTAATTTTTGATTATGAAAAATGTATTACGTGTATGCTGTGTGTAAAGGGATGCATGGTAAGAGCAATAAAGATTAAATTTTGACTTAAAAAGGAGAAGAATGATTTATTTGGATCATAATGCCACGACACCCTGCGATGCTGCTGTTGTCGAGGAGATGAAAAAATGGCATACAGAGATGTTTTTTAATCCCTCTTCGATATATCAACCATCACAGGAGACAAAACAGGCAATTGAAAAAGCAAGATCACAGGTTGCTAAAATGCTTGATGCCTCGTCTGATGAAATCATATTTACATCCGGAGGCACAGAGAGCAACAATATCGCCATTACTGGAACGTGTTTGTTGAAAAAAAATAAAGGCAGCCATATTATTACCTCTCTCATTGAGCATCACGCAGTATTGAATACGTGTAAATTTCTTGAGAAGCAGTTTGGATTTAATGTTACCTATCTTCCTGTTGATAAGTATGGTCTTGTTGACCCAGACGATGTAAAAAAAGCAATTACTGATGAAACAATTCTTATTTCAATAATGGCAGCAAACAATGAAATAGGAACAATCGAACCGATCGAAGAAATAGGAAGAATTGCAAAAGAAAATGATATCATTTTCCATTGCGATGGCGTACAGGTGGCAGGGAAATTGCCTATTTCAGTAAAACAATTGAATGTTGACTTTTTCTCGCTATCTGCGCATAAGTTCTATGGGCCCAAGGGTATTGGCGCTCTTTATGTGAGAAAAGGAGTAAAATTCAGACCCATTACCTATGGTGGACATCAGGAAAGGGGATTGAGACCCGGTACAGAAAATGTTCCTGGGATTATCGGACTGGGAAAGGCGTGTGAAATTGCTGAAAATTTAATGGCAGAAGATGCATCAAAAGAAAAAGAGCTCAGGGACCTTCTTGAAAAAAAACTTGTAGAAAACATTCCTGAAATGATTGTTAACGGGCATCCAGAAAAGCGCCTTTACAATACATTAAACATTTGCGTGAAATATGTTGAAGGAGAAAGTATGCTGCTACATCTTGATATGGAAGGAATTTGTGCGTCTTCTGGTTCAGCATGCACCTCTGGTTCACTTGAGCCATCACATGTTCTTCTTGCACTTGGTATCCCTCACGAAATTGCACATGGTTCTTTAAGATTTAGCCTTGGTAGGGCAAACACGCTTGCAGATATTGAAAAGACCGCAGAAGTACTTCCGAAAATCGTTGAAAAATTAAGAAAGATGTCTCCTTTCTGGGATAAAAAATGAGTGAAACACTGATAGACGAAATTAAACAACTGCAGAAAGAAAAAAATGCAGTGATTCTGGCGCACAATTATCAATTGCCTGAGATACAGGATATTGCTGATTTTACAGGTGATAGTTTAGAACTTGCGAGAAAGGCAAAAGAAGTAGAAGCAGCACAGATGATTGTTTTTTGCGGGGTTCGTTTTATGGCAGAAACAGCAAAAATTTTAAATCCTGGGAAAAAGGTGCTTCTTCCTGCACCAGATGCTGGATGTCCACTTGCGGATATGGCAAAAGTTGAAGATGTGGTTGAAATGAAAAAAAAGTACCTGGGTGCATTTGTTGTATCCTATGTGAATACTTCTGCCCAAGTTAAGGCAGTGAGTGATGTTTGTTGTACTTCTTCAAATGCTCCAGCAGTTGTGAGAAATGTTCCTTCTGATACAGTGATTTTTTTGCCTGATAAAAATCTTGGATATTTTGTTCAAAAACAGGTTCCTGAAAAGAAATTGATTGTGTGGGATGGCTATTGCTTTGTTCACAGGCAATTTACTTTTGCAGATTTAAAAAAAGCAAGGGAACTATACCCAGATTCAGAAATTCTTGTTCATCCTGAATGTAATCCTGAAATTCAGGAAAACGCAGATTTTGTATTATCAACATCAGGGATGTTGAAAAGGGCAAAAGTTTCTCAGGCAAAAACCATCATCATTGGAACAGAAGAAGGGCTATTGCACAAATTGAAAAAGGAAAATCCAGAAAAACAATTTTTTTCCCTGGGACCTGCAAGAATATGTGTTAATATGAAAAAAACAACACTCGAAAAATTAAAAAACTGTCTTGAAAATGAAGATAATGAAATTATTCTTGAAGATGAGATAATGAAAAAAGCGCGAAATGCGCTGGAGAGGATGATTGAATATGTGTAGAGGAAAAGAAAATGGGATGTCCTGATACACTCAAAGCTGCGGCGCAGACAAAACTACGGATAAATCCGCACCTCTGCAAACTTGCCTTCTCCATTTACGCTTTGCACTGCGAAGGCTTCGGACATGCAGGGGTAAGGACATTGCGGAACGCGGTTGCTTTTATCCTTGTTTTGTTGCTGCGCCTTCGCAATTTGTGTACAGGTCATCCACAAGGCAGGATACGGAGGAAAAATGTACAGTGAAAAATTGATGGACCACTTCAAAAATCCAAGAAATATGGGAAGGATTGAAAATGCAGATGGTATTGGTAGGGTAGGAAACCCTGTCTGCGGAGACGTTATGTGGATATACATCAAGGTGGGTAAAAATGAAAAGGGGCAGGAGTTTATTGAAGATATAAAATTTGAGACATTTGGTTGTGGCGCTGCGATTGCCACCAGTTCCGTCATTACAGAACTGGCAAAAGGAAAAACTCTCCAGGAGGCAGAAAAAATTACAAATCAAGATGTTATTGATGTGCTTGAAGGACTTCCACCACTAAAAAAACATTGCTCGCTTCTTGCTGAAGAGGGTTTGCAGGCAGCGATTAAAGATTATAGAGAAAGAAAAAAGGCGCACATTTAATCCATAAAGGAGGCATAATGGCTTCAAATGAGCAATTAAAGGAAAAAGTGGAAAATGCTCTGAAAGAAATTAGAAGTTTTCTTCAGGCAGAGGGTGGAGATTGTGAACTTGTTGATGTTTCAGACGGTATTGCAAAGGTAAAGCTTGTTGGAAGCTGCGCAGGATGTCCTTTTGCCCAGATTACACTGACAATGAGAGTGGAAAAAATAATTAAGGAAAGAGTACCTGAGATTAAGGAAGTTGTAAATGTTGCGGAGTGAGATTGAGAAAAAAAAGAGAGCATTGGAAGAAATTTTACAGGAAGCAGGGAAAATTCTCATTGCATATTCGGGTGGCGTTGATAGCACATTTCTCTTAAAAGTTGCTGTTGATTGTCTTGGAAAAGAAAATGTCGCGGCATTTATCGAAAAAAGTGAACTGGATGTTCCTTCTGATATCAATTTCGCAAAGAAATTTGCAAAATCTCTCGGCGTAAAAGTTTTCTTCTTAAAATCAAGGAAACTGACTGATAAAAATTTAGCAAGCAATCCACCAGACAGATGTTTTCACTGCAAGAAGGAACTGTTTTCGCAAATGACAAAAATTGCTAGAAAATGCCATTACAGCGCAATTGCTGATGGCTCAAACCTTGATGACATTTCTGATTACAGACCAGGAAACAAGGCAAAATCATTATATCAAGTAATCTCGCCGTTGCAGATGGCAAATTTGACAAAGTCAGACATCAGGGTTCTTTCAAAAGAAATGGGATTGCCAACGTGGGATAAGCCACCTATGGCATGCCTTGCGTCAAGGATACCATATGGAGAAAACATTACTCAGGAAAGATTGAAAAGGATATTGAAAGCAGAAGAGCATTTTGTCAAACTTGGCTTTAACATTGTTAGAGTCAGGGATTATCGAAATTTCTGCAGGATTGAGGTATCTGATGATGACCTTGAAAAAATTATCCAAATGAGAAAAAAAATTGTAGAAAGATTGAAAAAAATTGGTTATATGTATATCACTGTCGACCTTGAAGGATACCACACAGGCAGCATGAATAAAACCCTGCCATTAAAAAAATAAAGTGGAAACAATTACAGGAATCATTAAGGAAATCTGGAATCTTTTTATGGCGATGAGCGCGTACCTTGTGTTTGGTTTTCTTGTGGCAGGGATTGTCAGGATTTTTTTAAAACCAGAAAAAATTTTCAAACATCTTGGTAACAGGGGGTTTTCTTCAATTCTGAAAGCAGTTTTGTTTGGAGTGCCACTTCCGCTGTGTTCGTGTGGAGTACTTCCACCCGCAGCAGGTTTGTATAAATCAGGAGCAGGCAAAGGAGCAACACTTGCCTTTTTGATTTCAACACCAACGACAGGAATTGATTCAATACTTGCTACATATGGTTTGATGGGTGGAATATTTATGCTTTTTAGAATTCTGGCGTCAGTTGTTATAGGATTTGTGGCAGGGATTATTTCAGATATTTTTTCAGGAAAGCAAGACAGGTCTGTAATAAAACAGGTACCAGCGGTCAATGAACGTTTATCTGGGGCATGGATAAAAGAGGTATTGCGATATGGTTTTGGTGAAATTTATCAATCAACTGCCAGATGGATTTTCCTTGGAGTAATAATGGGAGGATTGATTTCCTATCTTGTCCCAGAACAAATTTTATCAATGTACAGTAGTAATCGCTGGATGACATACTTAATCATGCTTGTTGTTGGGCTTCCATTATATGTTTGCGCGACTGGCTCAATACCGATTGCAGCGTCCCTTGCGGCAAAAGGAATCAGTCCTGGCGCGTGTCTTGTTTTTCTGATAGCAGGACCAGCGACCAATACCGTGACCATGTTTTTTGTGGGAAAAACCCTCGGGAAAAAACAGCTTGCAATATACCTTGGTTCAATAGTAATTGGGGCAGTGTTATTCGGATTACTTCTTGATAAACTTTCGTTTAGCTTCAATGTGGGCATTCACCCATTGCATCATAGCCACAATAAATTGATGGAAACACTTTCTCTTATGAGTTCATTGATTCTTATTGGCGTATTTTTTGTGTCAATTTTCAATCAGACAAAGACGAAGTTTTTAAAAACAAAAGGTAATTTTTGCTTTGTTTATAAGGTACCTGACATTTCCTGCCAGGGCTGTGTGAGAAACATTAAAAATATACTTTTATCAGAAAATGGCATCAGGTCCGTAAAGGTGGACATTAAGAATAAACAGGTTAGGATATGCGCAGATTTCAATGACCAGAAAAAGCTCAAGCAACTTCTTGCGCAGGCGGGTTATCCTGTTTCTGAATAAAAAGATTTTTAGATGTGGTCAAGATACCACCAGTAAAACTGACCCGGTGTGATTTTCCTTAGACAATCAGGGGCTTCTGTAAAAGAAGGACCAAACAGAATTCTTGCCCATGTTTTCTCATCAAATTCAATGATTTTTTTACTTCCTGCATCACCGATGATTTCTTTTGTTTCAGATATTTTCAACATGCAATCGTAATGGAAATCCTTCCCGAATAAAAATTTCATCGTATCTGTAAATGACAGAATCTTTATCATAAAAAATGGTTCAATCCTGAACCATGCTGCATGTTTAAGCAGGATATTAAATTCCGCGATATTTCCAGGAAATAATACTTCCACTGCGTTATTGTTCCATCTTTTCAGAAGCGAATAAATCAGCGGACACCACAGTTGCTTACGTCCACCAATTTCAACAATTTTTCTTTCTGTTCTTTCTCCAATTGCAACCACATACGCAAAACCATTTTTCTTTGTGTAATAAAGTTGAGTGTGTATTCGTTCATTAAATAATTTTTCAAGCCATTTTATGTTTCTTTTTATGTAACATGGCATTTCCTCGTGTACATCTTTGATTTTCTGAAGAATTTCTTCTGAACCATCGTACCTGACAGTGGGAATGATTTGGGTCATCCCGGATTTTTCAAATGACCTCTGGGAAAAAGTAATCACAGCGTTTGTACCGCAGGTTTCATACCCCCATAAATTGTATCGCTGTCTATCTCCACCAAGAATCGAGAACACGTAATTTCTTTTTTTCATTTCTTCAATACAGAAGTCCATCAAAATTTTCATATATCCCCTGTTTCTAAAATCAGGATGAGTGGAAACACTTCCAATTCCTCCAATGTTCGCCTGCCTTCCATGTAAATAAACTTTTTGAGGAAAAATTCCAATGAGGGATGCGATTCTATTTTTTTCCCTGATGATGAAAACATTATCACAATCAATGGTGTCTTTTGACATTGTTTGAGGATAACTGAGATAGAAAAATCCTCTTGAATGGTCAAAAGATTCTTCAAGAAACTGCATGATTTTTTCATATTCTTTTTTTGATGGATGTTCTATTTTCATACCTTCTCCCTGTCTTTATGAAATAAAACCATATTTTGCATTTGTTTCAAGCATCGCCAGATAATTCTCAATCGGTACATAGTTTGGTATTGAATTACTTGAACCAACTGCATACCCACCTTCTTTTCCATATTTTTCAATTCTTTCCATGGTAAGATTGATAATATCTTGTTTTGTGCCTGTAGCAAGAGTATGAACACACACATTTCCAATGAGGGCAAGTTTCTTACCAACACGTTTTCTTACATCCGATATGTCCATTGATTCTGGCTCAATGGGATGAAGCCCATTAAATCCAGTGTCAATGATGATATCCAGCATTTTCAAAAGATTTCCATCTGAGTGATAAAGGAAAAGTTTGTCTGCCTTTCTTATCATTTTTCCCATACTTTTGTAAAATGGGAAGATTTTTTCTTTCAACCACTCTGGAGGCATCACTGTGCCTGTCCTGTATGCGATATCGTCTGGAACCCATATTCCACCAACACAGTCAAACTCAATCATTTTTTTACACGCTCTTACCTGAATTTCTCCAATAGTATTAATCAACTCATCAACAAGTTCTGGTTGTTCAATTGCAGCAATAACAAAGTTTTCAAAGCCAAAAAGCATCCAGGTGGCAACAAAAATTTTTCCACATACACCGAATACTTTCATTCCCTCTGGCAACAATTCTCCTGCTTTTTCAAATTCAGAAAAATCCATTTTGTCAATATCAGGCCAGGGATAGTTTTCAATATCCTGTTTTGTTTCGATAATACCGGTGTGTTCTTCTGCCCACACACGAGTATCCTTGCCCTTAAAATGTTTTGCAGGGTCATCAGAAACAAACTCTTTGTTTACTGTGCCAGCAGGATCAATCATTCCTTTGCTTATCCATATATAGTCATAACCCGCTCTGTGCCTGAAATCAATTTCATCTTCAAGCGTGACGACCTCTCTTTTTAAGTATGCTTCTTTAATCTCTCTATCAATCACAAATTCCATATTAGGCACACGATAATTTTTCTTCCACAATAGAGTATTTTTCAGATTTTCAAAATCAGGTTCAAATCCCCAATCATTCATTTTTTGCTCCTGTTAATTCAACAATTGTATAGGGACCATCAGGAATTACTGCAATTTCAGTAAGTTTGCCGAATTTACAGAGTGCAGTTTCAATCGCCTGATTGATATTAGAGAAAGGAGTTACCTTGCATAGTTTTGCATCCTGCTCTGATAAACTGGAAATTAGATATATCTGCACCTTTTTCAACACATGCACAAGTGGCTGAACCCCCCATTGAATATCATGAAAATAACCTGGTTGCATAATTTTTTGAATAAACTGGTCTGGAGATACCAATTCTGAAAGCAATTTTCTGAAACCTTCATTTCCAACTCCATCGCTGCATTCTGAAGCGCTGATGATGATACCACCTTCCTCAACGACATCAAGCGCTGTGACCATTCCTTTCACTGACTGATAAAAATCCCTATCAAGAGGATAGCCGCCATTTGTTGTAATGACAATCGGATATTTTTTTTCAGCATACGCAGTGCTCACTCTTTTACAGAATTCGACACCCTTTTCAAATGCACTTTCAAGTTCTCCGGCAAAAATTTCTGTGATAGCGCCTTCTTTATCAATGGTGACGTTTACTAGAAAGTCAACGCCTGCCTTTTTTGCAAATTCAGTGGCAAACTGATGGCATAGGTTATTTTTAAGAACTCCTGGTTTTGTGTTTGCATCTTCGAGAAATTTTGCTCCATGAAATATCTTTATTGATTCCATACCAGCAATGCCAGGGCAAACACCCTTTCTTCCACCTGAAAAACCAGCAAAGAAATGCGGCTCAATCATTCCTGTAACGATTTTCAGGTCAGATTCAATGTATCGTTTGTTGACATAAAAATCAGTGCCAGGAAGATGAAAAAGCAATGATTGGTCAGTGGCACTATGGTCATATACTGGAAACTTTTCAAAAATTTCTTTACCCACAAGTTCAATCTTTTCCTGCTTTGTTGTTGCTCTGTGAGTACCATTGCCTATAAGGATAAAAATGGATTTTTCAGACACTCCTGATGCACGCAGTTCGTCAATTATTACTGGAAGAATGATTTTGTTCGGGACAGCTCTTGTATGGTCTGATATGACGATACAAACACTGGACGGCTTTTTATCTCTGACAATTTCAGCCAGTGGCTTACAGCCCACAGGTTTTTTTAAACATTGTGATAGTTCTTTTTGGGGGTTTAAAACTTGTGGTACGTGTTTTCCTTCCAGCACTGTGATGTTACCATCAAAATCTAATAACAATCCCTTTTTTCCATACCTTAATGTGATTTTCATAACCTGCCAGAGAGAAAGGTAATACTGTTTTTGTTTGCAATGTTTATTCTCATATTTTCAGGCAGTGCATTCAAGGCATCTACTTCGTCTTCATATGTGGCTTTTAGCCATGTTTCAACATAAGAATCTTTTCCTGTTCCTTGCTTTCTTCTTGCAATATATGAATAAGCAGGTGTATCAGTGCCCCAGATGATTGTTTCAGGGAATGCTTCAACAAGAGCTCTCAGTACCTTTTTGTGGTCAGAGTAATCAGCATCAAACCTGTCTTTTTCTGGCGCAGCAATAGGATGATTTTCCCTTGCGAGTTGAACCTGAATTGTTAATGCAGAAGTATCAACCCATACATGCTCCATGTTATTAGCAAGATTGAGATAATTTTTATCAAATCCAATGCAATGAGCAAGGCAGAATCTTATGTCAGGATTTTTTTCGATCACCTTAAAAACAAGTCGCGCGTGAGAAAAATTTTCTTCTTTGTGAACAGTCGTATGAATCAGCAGTGGCCAATTTCTTTCTTTTGCAATGTCAACAAATACTTTTCCTTCGTCAAGCAAGCAAAGAATACTTGATTGACATATTACAGGGGCGATTTTTATCCCGTGAATTTTGTATTTTTTTTCAAGGTTCAGGATATTTTTTACCTGTTTTTTTACCACTCTACCAGGGTCAACAGAAATGAAGGGGATAAACCTTCCTTCATATTCGGGACAAAAACTGTATACTTCCTTCAGTAAGAGAGAGTTTTCAATTTCATAGGGAACAGGTGACAGAGGTCTTTTTGCGTTTTTACATACGCCTTTTTTTAAGTAGTGTGAGTCAAAAAATAAATCAGGTGACATGGGAAATACTACATTAACATCAATCCCAAATCTTTCCTGTCTGAATGCCAGTCCTTCAATGGTCGCTGCATAAGGGTATTCCTGATTCATATACGCTTTAAGGGAAACACCAGCATGTGAATGGATATCAATAATTTTTTCTTTCAGGTTGATGTTCATTTTCATTGTTCAGGAAATTTTATCGGGATACGTCTTTCGCCTGTTTCAGTTTTGCAATCTTCAGCAACACTGCCTGAAAGAGTCAGTTCGCTATTCAATATCTGAAGGATGCTTGCTGGAACAAGTGGCGTAACAGGTCCATGCGCTGCAAGCCGTGAAATAAATCTTTGCCAGGACACATCTCCATACGAAAAACCATTCCAGAAACTTACCAGTTTAGAATTTTTCAGATCCCTCGGTCCTATTGTTGCTGCCTTTGGCGGGCATGCTGCAATATCTCCAGAACAACCAGCATCCGCAAAAAGGCTATTCTGACACAATGTGATGGGGTGAAGGTCCACAATTCTTGAGCCAAGCTGGAGATAACCTTCAATGTTATTGACATAATCAATCCCAATGTGAGGTTCAAAAAAGGCAATATGACCGCACCATCCAATTCCGCCATAGCAGATGTCAGCGCCACCGAGGTCTTCAATCAATTTGCTGTAATAACTGACATTTTTTGTGCTCGGGAAGTGTATCTGTTTTTCTGACATTCTGAGTTCAGGTTTGATGCGATTGAAGAAATCATGCCACATCCAGTATTGAAAGCCACCTTTCCAATCTTTTGGAGCCGTATTTCCGTTTTCGTCTGCGTACTCGTCCATATTGAAAGTATATACATGCTTGCAGGAAATATTTAATTGGTTAATCATTTCAGCAACAAGCGCATACTGGGGATTTGGCGCAGGAAGAATGATGACATGCTTTTTACCTTCTTCAAGGGCTTTCTTGATTCCACTTACAATGTGAAGCGCCCATGCAAAGACAAATGCTGTCTGATCTTCTATTACTCTGATTTTGAAGTTTTTATTCGGATGTTTGCAGATTTCGGTCTTTTTTATTTTTCTTACCCTTTCAATCACCTTTAGGTCTTTGAATGGCAAAAACTCGGCGGGATGAAAGTCAAAGTTTGCTGGCATAATTTTCCTCCATGTTTAGGAATTAAATGGCTATTTTAATAAAACATAATTTACTTTTTCAGTCAAAAGAGTTTTTATTTGCCTGTGAAAGGATGAGTGTTTTCACCTTTTCAGGGACATTGCCAAATCTATCCTCCATTTCTGCAAGCATTTTTTTTGCCTGTTTGATGTCTTGAATTTCTGAAATTCTTTTATATAACTCAAATCTCAATCCTGCACCAGGAATCCACTCTGAATCAATAAAACCACGCATCACTGGCTTTTTTTCTGGCTCAGTCACTTCTTCTCCGGTGTATTTTGAAGAAATTTCCTTCCAAAATCTGCAGTAGAGTTGGAATCCAACCTGATTGATGTAGCCGCTTTGTTTTTTCCCCAGTATGTCGCCGGCACCTCTTATTTGCAGGTCTCTCAAAGCAATTTTCATTCCACTACCTGGTTTGACAAGTTCTTCCAGTGCCTTTAATCTTTCTTTTACCTGACCAGCAACCTGTAAATGTTGCGGGATAAGAAAATATGCATATGCTTTTACCTTGTATCTTCCGACCCTACCCCTAAGTTGATATAGGTCTGCCAGTCCATATCGATGGGCATCATCAACAATCAGGGTATTTGCATTAGGAACATCAAGCCCATTTTCTACAATCGTTGTTGCAACAAGTATCTGAATGTTTCCATCAGCAAAATCTTCCATCACAGAAGCAAGTTCATGTTCTTTCATTCTTCCATGGGCGATTGCAATATTTGTAGCAGGAAACATCTGTTGAAGTTTATTTTTTACCCTTTCAATGTCGTAAATTTTATTATGGAGATAAAAGACCTGCCCCTGTCTTTCAAGTTCATTGAAGATTGCCATTTTTACAATGCTATCATTGTATCTGCCAATGTATGTAGCAACTGATAATCTTCCAGCAGGAGGTGTTTCAAGAAGACTGATATCCCTTAATCCAGAAAGTGAGAGATACAGTGTGCGTGGAATAGGGGTGGCTGTCAAGGTTAACACTTCAACATTTCTGAATTTTGTTTTGAGTTTTTCTTTATGAATAACGCCGAATCTCTGTTCCTCGTCTATCACAAGCAAACCAAGGTCCTTGAATATTACGTCATCCTGTAAAATTCTGTGAGTACCTATGATAATGTCAATGTTTCCTTTTGCGAGATTTTCAAGAATCCTTTTTTGTCTCGCATCTGAATACAATCGTGAAAGCATTTCAATATTGACAGGAAAACTATGCATTCTCTGTCTGAATGTTCTCAGATGTTGCTGTGCCAATACAGTTGTAGGACACAGTACTGCCACCTGTTTTCCTCCAGAAACGACCTTGAAGGCAGCACGTACAGCAAGTTCTGTTTTTCCATATCCTGAATCTCCGCAAAGAAGTCGATCCATAATTTTCCCGCTTTGAAGGTCACTCTTTATTTCTTCCATTGCCTTGAGTTGGTCAGGTGTTTCTTGGTAAGGAAAAGATTCTTCAAGCACTCTCTGTAATTCATCGTCTACAGGATATTCAATGCCTGTGCCTCGTTTTCTTTCAATATAAAGTTGATAAAGTTGTTCAGCAATATTTCTGATTCCTTCTCTCACACTATCTCTTATTCTTATCCAGTTTTTACTACCCAGTTTGCTGAGAGCTGGGTTTTCCTTTGTTCCAATGTATTTGTGGATAAAATCAATATCACTCAATGGAAGATAGAGTTTTTCTCCATCCGCAAATTCAAGTTTTATAAATTCTTCGTCCTCTGGTCCAATTTTTTCAAAGCCATCAAATTTTGCGATACCGTGTTGGTAGTGGACAACATAATCTCCTATTTTAAGCTCCTCTCTTTGGCTGACAGGCATTGCTTCCATAAATCTGCGAAGAGTTCTACCCGGCTTGGTATTGAAGATTGTGGCAGTATTAAGAAGTGTTAAATTGATACCAGGATATGTAAAGGAATGTGAAAGATAACCATCAAGAAATTGATTGTCATCTATGCACACATTATGTTCAGCAAGGATTTTTTTTAAATTTTCTCTATGTGTTTTATTTTCCTCAACGATGAATATTTTTTCATCTTTTACTGGATTCCATACAAATTGTTCCTTAATAAAACCAAACCTTGATGGGCTATCAACAGGAAACACTATGATTTTACCAATTTCTGCGTCAGCGGGTATTTCAGTCTCAAGTTGAATTGAATTGGTAAGGTACCTATTCAGAATTTCCCTATCAACAATATCCTTTTTCACTGAACGATGGGATATTTCATAAACCCTTTTATATTTTTCTTCAAACGCTCTTGCGCCAGATGAAAAAATTAGAGCATTTGTACCTGTATAGTCAAAGAGAGTGGAATGGTTTTCAACACTGATAAAACTTTCGTTTAATGAAAGAAGTTTACACGCTTCAATTCTTCCTGTTGACATTTGATTTTGTACATCAAATGTTCTAACTGATTGGACAGTGTCTGCAGAAAATACAACTCTCGTTGGTTGCTGACCAAATGGGAAAAAGTCAATAATTCCACCCCTTCTGCAAAACTCACCAGGATTTTCCACAACAGACACCTCTTCATAACCATAAGCCACCAATCGCGCAATAAGTTTTGAACGTGGTATTTCAGCGCCTGGTTTTATTTCAATAATATGAGAAAGAAAATCAGAGACAGAAGGAATTGAAACTGAAATTGCCTGAATTGAAGTAATCACAATACCTCTTTGTTTGTCGTAGATATCGGCAAGGGCTTTTACCCTTTCTATCTCTTTTGCCTGAATCGGGTGGTCAGGTGGAAGATGTACATCTCTTTCAGGAAAAAGAAATACAGAGTCAGGTAGAAACGACTGGGTATTTGCATAAAATGTTTCTGCAATTTCAGGGTCCTGGCAAATTAGCAAAAAAATTGTGTCTGGTTGAGCAAAATAAAAACTGGAAATAAGAAATGAAAGAAAGCCAGGATTTGCGCCGCAAATATGAAGTTTTTGCGGATTTTTGATTTTTTTAAAGGTATCCAGCCAGAGTTCTGAAAATTTCAGTACTTTCAGTTGATTTGAGAGAAACATTTTATTAAACAGGCGATTTCCCTTGATGTGCTTTGTAGATATAGTTTTGCATTCTTAATTGCTTCCTCGAAGAAAGTGGGACCAGAAACTATAGAGAAAATCGCTGTCAGTCCTGCCTTGCGCAGAAACTCAGTATCACCTGTTTTCTGACCGCACAACGCAATGACCGGCTTATTGTGTTTTTTTGCTGTTTCAATCACATGTAGAATTGTTTTTCCGAATTTTACCTGGCTATCAATTTTTCCTTCGCCTGTGATAATGATATCTGATTCTTTAATGTGTTTTTCAAGTTGAATCTTTTCAGCAATGTATTTTGCGCCCTCAACAAGATTTGCATTTAAAAAAGCCAACAGTCCTGCGGCAAGTCCACCAGCAGCGCCTGCTCCAGGAATCAATTCAACATCTTTTTTTAATTGTTTCTTGATAATGGTGGCATAATGATGAAGGTTTCTATCAAGCAATTCAACCATTGTTTTTGTTGCTCCCTTCTGGGGGCCAAATACCCTGCTTGCACCATGCTTTCCTATTAATGGATTGTTGACATCGCAAAGCACAGTGACTTTTGTTTTCAGTACATCCCGATTGATACCAGAAACATCTATTTTCGCAAGGTGTCCAAGGAATCCACCGCCTTCTCTTAATTCTTTTCCTGATTTCGAATAAAATTTTACTCCAAGTGCCTTTGCCATTCCCATTCCACCATCCACAGTGGCACTGCCACCCACACCAACAACAATATGTTTCACTTTCTTTTTCACCATTTCAAGAATCATCTGACCTGTTCCATAAGTTGATGTAATTAATGGATTTCTTTCATGCGCCTTCAAAAGAGGTAATCCGCTTGCAGAAGCCATTTCCATCACTCCAGTACCATCGGAAAGCAGGGCATATTCTGCTATGATTTTTCTTCCAAGAGGGTCACACACAGATACTTTATATTTTTTTCCACCAAGCCCTGATAGAAGTGCATCCACAGTTCCTTCACCGCCATCTGCCATGGGTAAACTGATAAATGTTGTGTTCCGCAAAATTTTACCCATTGCCAGCCGGATAGTATTTGCCACTTCTTTTGCACTGAGGGACCCTTTAAATGAGTCAGGGCATATCAGGATTTTCATAAGTAATATTATACATCAAATGACATAAATTACTGAACTTTGATAATTTTTTGTGAAACTTTTACAATCTCTTGACAGAGATCTCTGGGGGTTATAATTGTGAAGGATAAGATAAAATTAGCATGATTCGGTAGATATGGATTATCTTTGAAAACAGTCATTGGGAGGAGATAAATATTTACCGATAAATGCTTAAAGGGGGGACTATGCGAGTTAACCTTGTTCTCGAGCTGTTAGCACTTCATCTGTCTCTGCTTTCCATTCTCCCTGCCGGGTCAACCGAAATACAAACAAAGGATGGCGCGTTTGGCCCGGACGATGATGTCGTAATTTCCAGTAACACCGCCTGGTCAGAAGGGACCTTCAGTGCCCGTAGCCTTCTGGTAACCGGCGGCGCTACCCTGACGATTGCGGGTGGCTCGTCCCTGACCGTTTCTGAGACCGTTATAGTGACAGCAAACTCAACGATTCTCTGTCAGGGCAAGGATACTGCTGCGAAAGTCACCAACCGCTGGATGGGCAGTGGCGTAACAATTGTCGCGGGCCGTGTGTTGGTGGACGCTGGTTCCAGAATTTCTGCAGACGGACAGGGATACAACGCGCAGTGTGGACCTGGCGCCGGGACAGGCAGTGTGGATGACGGAGGCGGTGGCTCCCACGCCGGCTACGGAGGCACCCGCAATCCGATCCTTGCGCCTGCCGGCCGGGTATTGTACGGCTCTCCTTTCCAGCCAGTCGACCTTGGTTCTGGCGGCGGCAACGCGTATGCTTCCAGCGGTGGCCGTGGCGGCGGAGCAATCCGCCTTTCTGTCACTGGTACTCTTACTCTGAACGGAGAAATCAGCGCAAGGGGTGGCGCACCCACCGGTGCAGCCGGCGGTGGTGCTGGTGGCTCCCTATGGATAAATTGCCAGACACTTGCCGGCAACGGCAGATTCGTGGCTGACGGCACTTCCCGGGCAGACAACTGGGACAGTGGTGGCGGCGGCCGGATTGCAGTTTACTATGCAGACGGTTCTGGTTTCAGCAGTTTCACCACTTCCACTGCCTCTGGAGGTGGCAATGATGGAGAATCAGGCACAGTCGGTTTTTTTGACACCACGGTGCCCAACAATGGCCTGTCTGTTTGGAAGAAATTTTGGATACCGCAGGATAGCGATGTCGTATTAGGAAAGGTGACACTGTACGATTCATCTTCATTCATCATAGAAGGCGGTTCCCTGTTCTGGGTAGACGGTGACTTCACCATGAGTGAGACGGCTATTCTGACTGCCAAATGCAAGAACACCGGTAGCAGAGTCAATGGTGCCTGGGCAGGTGCCGGCGTGGATATCTGCGCCCGGAACATGTCCATAGATTTAACTTCACGCATCACCGCAGATGCCCAGGGCTACCCTGGTGGCAACAATGGCAACGGAACTGGCCCGGCTGCTGGCGAGGGCAGTTCTGGCGGCACGCACGGCGGCACTGGCGCTGGCGGCAGTCAGGGTTCGCCCACTATCAACACGCTTGTCTATGGAGACCCGGCGGCACCCACTACCCCGGGTAGTGGTGGCGGTGGTTTTGATTACCTTGGCGCTGGCACCGGTGGAGCCGGTGGCGGTGCCATCCGTTTGCATGTCCATGACACACTTACACTGGAAGGCGAAGTTATCGCTTGCGGAGAAAGCAAAAACACCGGTCGGGGTGATGGAGCTGGCTCTGGTGGAAGTGTTTTCCTCACTGTCGGAACAATGGCTGGCTCGGGTCATGTCCGGGCTGACGGTGGAAGCAGCCTCTCTGGTCGGGGTGGTGGTGGCGGCGGTGGTCGTATTGCCTTTTATTACAACGACCCGACATTGCCATTTCCTCTATTCAACCTGACAGCCGCAGCCGGCACTGGCGGTAATCCTGCAGCCACTGCCGGGACAGTAGTCATCAGCCGTAGTTCCCTATTTGAATGGGTTCGTCCCTCAGATTTCCTCTGCCATGACACCGAACTTTGTGCCTGGCGGGGCCTGGCAGTTGACTTTGACAGTACCAGTGTTGATATAGGCCTCTATACCGGCAACACACTTGCTACTTCCCTGGGCAACGGTCTGCCGGCTGCTGGCGCCATGTACTGGAAC
>Ga0209720_1000675_pt1 | contig 33556 bp, 26 predicted proteins | sample AD_JPNMR3_MetaG_FD_184426 | JGI IMG/M metagenome (GOLD analysis project Ga0209720, IMG submission 184426) | Active sludge microbial communities of municipal wastewater-treating anaerobic digesters from Japan - AD_JPNMR3_MetaG (SPAdes) (version 2) | ecosystem: Engineered > Bioreactor > Anaerobic... | reverse complement strand
TTAAAAATATGTCGAAATAAACTTATTCAAAACCAGCTAAAAAGCCGATTCTGTCTGATGAATCGGCTTCCGTGGAATTTACTTTTGCAAAGCGGAAATTACCTTTTCAATTGACACTGGTGAAATGTACCAATCCATTCAAAGCTACTCGCGGCCCTGTCCGATAAAAGTAAACATCTGAAGAAATGTCCCCGAGTTTCCAGCTTTTGACTATACAGCTCTACATAATGTATAATTTACACGAGGGGTGATAAAATGTCCGTTTCGGATAACATATTTCTATGCCCGAAGTGCAGGAAAAACCTTGCAGTATTTAAATGCACCGGATGCGGATATGAGGTGCCGCAGATAAATTCTATCTATCAGTTCTGTGAAGATCCGCCGGTAAAGATCAGCGGAGAAAACCAGTATATTGGTTATGACGGAATCGGTGAGGATTTTGAGCCGCAGGTTATATTCTGGGATGCAAACAACATCGAACGTTACGGTGTATATGAAGCATGCGGCGACCAGATAGCACGGAAATTCGGCAGGAACATCACGGTACTCGATCTTGGAGCCGGACTCGGCACAGCATCCATACCTCTTGCCAAAAACGGGATCCATACCATTACAGCCGATATTTCCAACGTGATGTTGTCCACCGGTGTCAAAAGAGCCAAAGGGCGTTATAGCAACCTGATTTTCGCACGGATGAACGCCTACGAAATCATGCTGGCTGACAGCAGCGTGGATATTATCATCGAAAATGCCGTGCTTCATCTCGTAAGCAACCCGGAAAGCGTGATCAAAGAAATGGTACGTGTTTTAAAGCCTGGCGGGTGTCTTATCCGCTACAGCACATACGGCCAGCCGGTATCCGAAGAGGAGGCAAAGCAGAACCAGTACTGCAACAGTGTACTCGAAGATATCAGCAGTAAATATTTTGATTATCTTAAAGAGCATGGCTATAAGAGCATCTGGTTCGATAATCATTTTGAGGATATTATCAAGAACTATTTCAAGCCCCCCTGCCGTGATATAGTTGAAAACTTTTCCGAAGTCTTTACCGAAAAAATGAAATTCCGCCTGCACAGGCTTAAAACCGGTGCTCATTCAGATTTACAGGATACACCGAGAGGCTTGATCAACGCCGCATGGCAATATACCGATAGTTATGCGGTCAAAAAATATGGACCTGGCTATATGGAAATCAAAGGTTTCTCCCGGTATGGCGCGGCCATTGATATATATGAGCTGAACGGGAGTAAAGCACAATAAATGAGCATTTCTATCCGTTGTCTCGCAAAACTGACTGCCATCTATAAACTGCAACAGTTTTTGTAACAGAGGGCTGCCCTGCTTCCAGGGCAGCCAACTCTAAAGTATTCCGCATCAGTGCATTTCATGTATTCATGCTTCTCATAATTGTCGCGTATTTTTGTTATCATTATTTATGTGCTCATGGCCTGATGATTTCATTCTCATAGTTCTTATGGGTCATATATGTTTAGCGGCTGCTGGGGCTACTGGCTCCACGCGCTATTAGGGTTATATCGATTCCCCTGGTTCTACAGGTTCTCCCGGTTCATCTGGTTCTCCCGGTTCATCGCTTCCTCCGCCGTTACCGCCGGTTCCTCTCTGGTCGGAAATATTCGCGTTGTCGTTTTCCTCAGACAATCTTGCAAGATCGTCGTACGGCGGTCCATCAGTTGTACCCGCAAGGAGAACTATATCAAATTCGTTGGGCGGATCTCCCCACGAGTTCCCGAAAAATGTTGTAAACGCACGGTCTACCAGGAATCCGCCTTTTGTATTGTAAACCACATTGTTATTGATGGCGCCTGTCGTACCAGGGTTGATATACATTCCGGTCCTCAGCGAGTAGAAAGTATTTCCCTCCAGAAGAACATTTATCGTATTCACCTGTGATACGACTGCACGGTTGACTGTCCAATTATCCATCGGCGGCGGCTGCTCAGGGCCGTAGATTGTATTCCCTATCAGTTTTACATTCGGTGCGCCAATCTGTATGAACTCACCGGTATAAGGAACATCACTGGTCATCGTCAGTCCCTGTACAGTCGCACCTGCACCCGTGATCAGCAGCGGGATTACCTCTGCCTGCAGGTAGATCACCGCTCCCGGCTCGCCAAACAGTGTTGCGCCGGCTTTGTTAAAATTGATCTGAGTTGTAACGCTGTATGTGCCGGCCGCTACATGTACCGTCCCTCCGGGAGCAACTGCGGCAATACCTTCGGAAATGCTCCCGAACGGATGCGCGATGCTTCCATTCCCGTCAACGCTGCCGGCCTGCACGCGGATATTTTCAGGATCGACGGTTTCATTCACCGCCTCGTCAAGCGTTTCCTGCAGGCTCTCCACTGTCTGGTACCCGAGATCGGGCCTGCTTGCAAGCAGAACTCCCAGCACCGTATCCTGCGCTGCTGTGCTCAATGAGTTAAACCCGTCAAGATCAAGTCCAAGAGCAGGATCAGTTATAGCTGCCCGCATCTGTGTTATATTCTGTGCACTATTCACAGCATCCAGCTTCGGGTCGGGAGTTATTGCTTCACCGATTTTCAGTATCAGGACAGATGCACTGATACCGGTCCTCTCTCCACCTACTCTAGAGACAATGCTTACAGAACCAGGCAATGCGCTGGTATAGTTTCTCAGAGTAAGTTGGTCGCCTGCAGCAGCATTGATAATTACCATCCCGGAATAAGGAGTGTAAGTATTTTCTGTTCCATTTGTGCTTCCCGGCACAGGATTGCCATTCCTGAACAGTGTAAACTGGTTGTGATTTGACGCTATAACAGTATACCAGACAGCATAGATACCAGCAGACTCTATGATAATAGGCGCTGTACCTGTCTCATGTATGATACCCAATAAAGCTCCGTTGTTGCCGAATTTAACATCTGCGTTTTGTGGGACTATCTGTTCGGTGGTGTCATATATATACCCATAAGCATTGCCGGTCGGCGGCGGAACAGGTGTATCTGAATAGGTAATCTCCAGTTTCGGGAAATACGGCTCATAAACTATGTTATTCGTACCGAATTGGACAAGGGTAACCCCATCCGGATTCGTCAACGCGATCCCGTAATTTGGGTAAATTCCGTTGAGCCACTGGTTCACGAGTTCTGTAATATCTATCTCGATTATCGTATACAAATCCGATATATCGATATCGATTTGTGAAGTTGTTGTTTCGTAATCCGGGAGTGTGTTGAAGGTTACAGCGGCAACATCAAACGGACTGGTTACCCTGTTAACAACAATCGGACTTGGATCTGTACCTGTCTTCACTATCACAGATAATTTCAGCACCGCTTTGTCGACAGTTGTTACCGGCAAAGGCGGCAGGTCGATCTCCATAAGGCTTATGCAGTTCATAAAGCCCGCATCATTTCCTACGTACATCAGTGGATAAAAGGAGAAATTTTGCGCCGGATGAGATGATGTCACAAATGTAGTATCGGGTATAGCGACCGATACTGTCGGCATAATCAGTCACTTCCTTTCTTGGAGTTATATACTTTTGAAGCACGAAATACCTGGTCTCAGAATCAGGCAATTCATCACGCTTCCCCATCATTACATCGTATTCTTGCATATGCAGGATGTTACATACAAAAGCGAAGTGCTTCAAATATCCTGCGTTTTTACGTGTCCCGATATAATTGCTGTCTTTGCACACATGTTCTGCCCTTGCACCTTTGGTCCCATACTGCTTCTTCTGTCATTGCCTTCTCTGGTTGCCTGTACTGCCTGCTTCTGCTTAAGGGTACGAAAATGGAACATTACATAATCAGTTTGCATATTATTATTCCGAGACCACTTATTGGCTTCAGCGATTTGACAATCCGGAGCATGCATATACGGAACAGAGCACGAAGAGAAGAATTCCGTGATGCCGGTTTGCTGCCGGGCCGAGGTAATGTTGATGATAGTTGATATGATTTGTCGCAAATAAAACTGATCAAAGCAATATACTTGAAAAATGTGTACTCCGCTAATCAAGCTATCGGATAAAGGTCAAAAATTCATCAATGCCATAGGAGGGTATCCGAATGAACAAGGCATTAATAACAGGAATAACCGGACAGGATGGTTCTTATCTGGCGGAATTCTTGCTGGATAAAGGTTATGAAGTTCACGGACTCGTCCGTAGAAGCAGCACAGACAATACAGGAAGGATCAGTCACCTGCTCAACGGGCCGAAAAAAGTGACTCTGCACTACGGTGATTTGACCGACTCGGGCAGCCTGAGCAGGCTGCTGTACAGGATAGAACCGACTGAAATATATAATCTGGCAGCCCAGAGTTATGTGAAAGTTTCCTTTGATATACCGGAATTTACGGCAGATGTAAATGCTGTCGGCACGGTCAGGCTGCTGGAAAGCATCCGTGAAGTAAATCCAGGAATCAAGTTTTACCAGGCATCATCCAGCGAGTTGTTCGGGAAAGTACGGGAAACACCGCAAAATGAAAAAACGCCGTTCTATCCCAGAAGTCCATATGCAGTAAGCAAGCTTTACGCATACTGGATTACCGTCAACTACAGGGAAGCGTATAATCTCTTCGCCTGCAACGGGATTCTGTTCAATCATGAGTCTCCAAGGAGAGGCAAAAACTTTGTAACCAGAAAAATAACGACAGGTATCGCCGACATCCTGGCCGGGAAACTTGACTGTCTATGCCTTGGAAATCTGGATTCCAAAAGAGACTGGGGATTCGCCGGTGACTATGTAGAAGCCATGTGGCTCATACTCCGGCAAAATGAGCCCGATGACTATGTTGTTGCAACCGGTGAAACACATACGGTAAGAGAATTCTGCGAGCTGGCGTTCAAATGCGCCGGGATGGACCTGGTCTGGGAAGGCAAAGGACTGGATGAAAAAGGTATCGATAATGCCACAGGCAAAGTGCTTGTCAGAGTCAGCAGCGAGTTTTTCAGGCCTACAGAAGTGGATCTTCTTCTGGGGGATCCGACGAAAGCAAATAGCAAGCTTGGCTGGAAACCAAGAGTATCATTCGAAGAGTTGGTAGCAATGATGGTTAAGAGCGACCTCGATGCAGCAGGCATTAAGCTGTAGCAGGACACAGTTATAAAACTGCAACAGTAAGCAGGCGAACTGCGATGAAGCAGCAAAGAAATATAGCAAAACAGTATTTCAGGAGGGATTCACATGAAAAAAAGCAGCCGGATATATGTTGCAGGCCACACAGGAATGGTTGGATCGGCCATTGTCAGATGTCTTCTGCAGAACGGATATGAGAACATCATAAAAAGGACGCATCAGGAGTTGGACCTGACGAACCAGCTGGATACCGAAAAGTTTTTTGAAGAAGAAAAACCCGAGTATGTTTTCCTGGCTGCGGCAAAAGTTGGGGGGATCCATGCAAACGATACTTACCCGGCGGATTTCATCATGGAAAATATGCTGATCGAATGCAACGTTATCCGCAGCGCTTTCAAGTATAATGTCAAAAAGCTTATGTTCCTTGGGAGCTCATGTATTTATCCGAAATTGTGTCCCCAGCCGATCAGGGAGGAATACCTGCTCACCGGTGCACTGGAACCGACCAACGAAGCATATGCCCTGTCCAAGATAGCCGGGATCAAAATGTGCCAGTCATACAACAAACAGTACGGCACCCGCTATATCTCTGTCATGCCTGCAAACCTTTACGGCGTCAATGACAGGTTTGATGCATACAACTCGCATGTGATCCCTTCGATGATAATAAAATTTCACAGGGCGAAATGTGAGGACCGGCCATTTGTTGAATTATGGGGAACCGGCAAACCATTGCGTGAATTCTTATATGTCGATGACATGGCCGAAGCATGCCTCTGGCTTATGCAGAACTATGAAAGCAGCGAGCTGATAAACATCGGTTCAGGGAATGAGATCAGCATAAGGGAACTGGCCGAAATCATACGTGAAGTTGTCGGCTATCAGGGAGAAATCGTATTCGATACTTCAAAACCTGACGGAACGCCGCGGCGAGTCCTGGACAACTCGAAAATCTCGGCAACCGGCTGGAAACCGAAAGTTGATATAAAAGAAGGCATCCGCAGAGAATACGAATACTACCTCAGCACCCATGTCGGGGACAGTTCTGCAGAATGAGTGACTGAGTAATGTTTCACAAATCCCAGGGACAGTCCTGCAGAATTATAGACTGAGGTGCAGTTTGCCTAATCCTGGGGTCAGTCCTGCAGATTATGTGATCATTTTTAATACTTGGGGACAGTTCTTCAGAACTGAAGTTTTTCAAAAAATGTAGGACTGTCCCTCATAAGTTTAGTCAAAACCTAGGGACAGCTCTTCAGATATTCAGAGCAATTCATCATAAGAAAGCGACTCTTCAGATAAAAGCATCTCTATGCGGGAATAGCGCTGTAAAGCCAGACACAGTTTTTATTCTGAAATAAGTAAAGACAGGAGGATATTATGACGTCCTCCTGTCTCTCCCATAAGATAATTCCTATTCGACAGACAACTGCCTGAGAACGTCCATTTGAGCCTGGATCAATGCTTCAGACTTCGTTTTGAATGTGTAAACCTCAGCTTTAAGCTGCTCATACCTTACCTGGATCTCCCTGACTTTTTCAGCGGCTTCATCTATGATTTTCTGTGCCTTTATTTCTGCTTCATCCACGATGTTCTTCGCTTTGTCGCATGCATTTGCCTTGATTTGCTCAGCCGTGTGCTGTGCAACCAGGATCGAGTGCTGCAGTGACTCTTCCAGTACCTTGTAATGCTGCACAGCCTCATTTAAAGACGTAATCTGGCACTTCAGTTCATTGATACTGTTATTCATCTCCGTATAGTCTTCGATGATTTTCGCAAGCAGGGTATCCACCTGTTTTTTGCTATATCCGTCAAAAAACGCTCTTCTTAGTGTTACACGTTTCAGATCAGCAGCGGTGAAATTCACACGACCATCCCCTATACAAACTCCTGTAACAATTCTATTCGCTACCCTGCTTGGACAATTCATTTTTTTGAAGGCTTAACCCCGCTCGTCATCAGTGGTCCTTTGATTGGAGAAATGTCCCTGTCTTTTGCCTGGATCCGAAACCGCGAAAAATCACGTGTCGTGATCATATCACAAACATCCCTGTACCACATGAAACTGCTGATATATGCATAAAACCTGGCTCTATCCATGCACTCAGCTGCGATCGGATAATACCTGCCGATCCGTCGTACGAACCCCTCTCCCAGATGATCAAGGATCATTGCAATATCATACGCCGGATCGCCAAATCCCGCATTGCTGAAACCAATAATGCCGCTGATTCTCCGGGTATTATTGTCAACCAGGATATGGCCCGGAACCAATTCACCATGTATCAGCACAGGCTGGAAATCGAAAAATCCCTCGTTATCGACTGCAGGTTGTGTTATCTGCCGCAGATACTCCTTTACATAGCCAGTACAATACGGGGAGATCTTCCTTTCCAGCGTTTCAATCTCAGCCAGCCATTCTTCCCGTCCGAGGTTCATCTGCGAATCCCCGAACCTGGCATTTCTCAACTTTTTTGCCGGAATAGAATGCAACTGTTCCAGGAAAACCGCGATTTCCCTGGCAACGGTATCCTGCGTGGAATTGTCAGATTTCAATAACACATTCCTGTATAACGGCGACCCTTTTATATACTCACGTTTGGTTACATTTTGGTCAACCATCTCCACATCCGGCAAAGGCAATGCAACGAAATTCCGGATGAATCCGAGTACTTCCGCTTCATTGCGCAAATAAACAGCACTCCAGTCGTATTTTGCGAATTTGAAAACCACTTCATTGTTTATGACCGCGATATCACTATAACTCCCGTCGGTCTTGTTGAATTCGATTTTGGACAGGTCCAGCTGCGGATACCTGCTCTTGATCAATTCCATATATTTAAGTTCACTATAGTGCAAAACAGTCCCTCCTTTCACACATGAATGCAGAACTGTCCCTCTCCAAACTGCAGAACTGTCCCCCATTCAGTACAGCAGCTTTATGTTGGTCTCAGGCCAATCCTTGAGCCTCATCACAGTGTTCGAAAGGCTAGAATACCCATTGCCTATGAAGAAGTCGCACTGTGCAGCCAGGTATGTGTCCTTGATGACTTCGATGGTATCCTTGATCAGTTCCACGCCTTTATGCCGTTTATTCGGGTAATCCTGGAGGTACGTAGGTATCCGTTTCTTCAGCGGCCGCTTTTTGCTGTCGGTATACAGCAGCATTCCATTTACACCGTACAGCTTTTTAAACTGTCTCAGGATTTTATTCGAGTCGGTTATCAGGAAAACATGTCTTATGTTATACCGTTCGATGAAATGCCATATATACGGCTTGTAATATTCATTCAAATCATATATCTGCGCCACTTCGTGCACAAGGGAATTCGAATGGCAGTGGACCCCGAGGATGGGCTTTTCATCCCTGAAATCAGGCGTCATATTGATATATCGCTGGATTTCCCGTTTCACTTCCGGTTTCAGTTTCAGGTATTTGTCAAAGAGGTACCGGTAAACCTGGTGCGGTGTTTTGCCAAAAGACCAGTGGCCCCTGTGCGACCACGCCAGTATGGAACTCAGCGGATAATAAATATCGCTGACGACTATATTTGCATCGCTCCTCATAAGGCTCTTCAGGTCCCTGTTCTCCATCTTGAGCCTGTCGCTGTCCTCTGCATAGATATTCTCCGGATTCCACGAAGGCGGATAGAAAGTATATCCAGGCCGCACTATATCATGGATCGAAAGGGCGGAAACCGGTTCGAAGAAAAATTCATATGCATTGGTTGCTATGGACTCGCTGTACAGGCTCTCCATCCCCCAATACACCACCGGAATCCTGTTTGTCAGTTCAGCGGCAAGAAGCTGGCATATGACATGATCTACATCAGCCCAGATGCTCTTACCCAAAGATTTTATTAGCAAATAGCGGTTCGTCTGCATAAGTGTTCACACCTCCGTATAATTCAGGATATTCCGCTCTGTGGCGTATTTTATCGGTCTTTCTTTTTATAAGGTCTTTTTTCTGACGCTTTTTGGCCAACTTCCGCTCATGTTTCGAATCCCTGTAGAATAGCACGATATTGCTTTCAGGCCAGTCTCTCAGGCGTTTGACCGTGTATGACACGTTCGAATAACCGTTCCCTATGAAAAAATCACACATTGAGCCCAGATAGGTATCCTTGATGATTTCTATCCCCTTGCGCCTTCTTTCGGAATAGCTGGTAAGGTGCGGTGCGTTCTTGGTATCGTAGACCTGTCCCCTCTTACAGTCGGTGAAAATAACCATTTCCCCGTACCGCTTCTGGAAATCCTCAAGAATATCCTCGCAGTCCGTCAACAGCAGGATTCTCCTGATACCGTACCGATCGATGAAATCCTTTATCGTCCGGTGATAGCGCTTGTTCAGGTTGGACAGTTTTTCAACTTCCTTTACCTTGTCGCCGCCACGGATGTGGACGCCGAGGAGCGGTTTTTGATTTTTCATGTTTTCATCATAGAATTGCTGTATTTCTTCCTTGATATCCGGTTTCAGCCTGATATACTTGTCAAACAGACATCTGTATATCTGGTGTGCCGTCATTCCGTATGCCCAATGATTTTTAGGGATGTATCCGATGATCGGCCGGACAAAGTAATGGACGTCACTGACCACCACATTGGCGTCGCTGCTCATCATATCACCCAGGTTGCGGTACGCCCATGCAACTTTGTCCAGATCCTCCACTGTCAGGTTCTTACCGTTCCATATCGGAGGATAATAGGTAAAACCGGGTTGGTCCAAATCTTCTATGGTATAGGTGGATATGGGTTCGAAATATAACTCAAAGGCATTCCCTTCAAAAGATTCTGAGTACAGGCTGTTCGATCCCCAATAAACAACCGGGATCCGATTGGTAATCTCCGCAGCAAGCAATTGTCCCATCACATGATCAACGTCCGACCAGAAACCACAGCCCCAGCTCTTAATGAGCAGGAAACGGTCAGTTGCCATTTTCCCCACCCCCGATGTACAGTTTTTCCCTGATCTTGCGGTAAAGCTTTTTAATGAATTCCAATACAAGGCGAAGCGTTTTATTCTCCTCCGGAGTGATTATTTTTACATTGACAGGGTATTTGCGCCTCTTCCTTTGGCGGAAGAGAAGCTTTACGTTTTCTTCCGGCCAGTCTTTCATCCGGTATACAGCACGTGAAAGCGATGAGAAATCATTTCCGATGAAAAAGTCACACTCGGCCGCAAGGTATGCATCCTTGATCGTCTCGATCCCTCTTCTCCTTTTTATCATGGGATTCTCAATATTGTATGCAGGTTCATCGTCGGTCAAACGTTTGCAGTCCGTGTAAATAAGCTTGTCACCGTACATTTTTCGGTACTCCTCCAGTACTTCCTTGCTGTCTGTCATAAGGAATATATTCCGGACCGCATATTTATCCATAAATTTTCGGATCTCAGCGTGATACTGCGTATTGGCCTTCTGAAGTTTCCCTCTCTCCATGCTGAAGAGTTTTCTTTTCTTTTTCTTTGGATTCTTCTTTACATAGTACTTTCTGCTGTACCTATTCCAAAAACGTTCATCAGCTATATCCTTTCTTACATCGATAACCATATTATCTTCCTCTCTGCGGATATGGACCGCCAGCAGAGGATGAGCGTCCCTGAGCCACGACTGGCAGAATCCCTGCACTTCCGCAAGAATGTCCCTCTTGATCCTGATATATTTTTTGAAAAGATAGCGGTAAATCTCCGTACCAGACATGCCGTATGCCGAATTGTCCTTCCCGATGAAAGGGATGATTTCCAAAATCGAGAAATATGCGTCCCCTACGACCACATTGGCATCACTGCTTATAAAGTCTCCTATGCTCCTGTAGGACCATTTATCCTTTTCGTTATCTTCCACCAGCAGATTGTCTGCGTCCCAGACCGGCGGGTAGAATGTGTAATCGGGTTTTGCCAGATCAAAAATACTGTAATTGGACACGGGTTCAAAATACAGTTCGAATCCGTTGGTATGAATAAACCCGTTATGCAGGCAGTGGGTCGGCCAGTAAATGACGGGGATCCGGTTTGTGATCTCGGCGATCAGCAACTGGCCAAGTGTATGCTCTAAATCAGACCACAGCCTGTTACACCATGGTTTGATCAACAGGAATCTGTCACCTGCCATTAAGGCTCACCTCGCATTATCTCCACATAATACTCTCTTCAAGTTAATATTATGTATACCAGGCGTTATATGTGCACAATTGCAGAAATATAAAGGATTTGTGATCAAGACAGGGATCCTGATAACAGGACCAGTGATATATTATGATACATAGATCCGTGGAAAGTCTTTCATTTACAGAAATATCGCTCGAAAAAATCACCCGGAGATGTCTGCTGTCAGCACCGGTGCTAAAAACTCACCGACATACTGATTTAGCGGCAGTGAAGCAGTTGCTTGACTCTTGCCGACTGTTTGATTGCTTCCTCAGGATTTGCCGTCTCAATACTAAATTTACGAATGGCTGATTATTCCCCGCCCCAATACAAGCTTTACCCGCCAGGCTGCTTATCTTTTATTATCGGGAACACCTTTCCCGTAATCCGTTCACCTCCATGTTCCACTCGATAGTGCGGGACAGTCCTTCTCCGAAAAACTTGAAAGGAGGCAGCTGAAATTCCGAGCATACCTTTGAGATATCAAGCCTGACCAACTTCGGAGATACCTTGATATCTTTCATCGCTTCATTGCTTACTATCTCCCCGGATAACACACTTCCGGTCAGCCGGCATATTTCCTCTGCCAGTGATCGAATGCTGATGCTGTCCTGCCCTCCTACGTTATATACGAAATCTTTACCATAGATCATTATATAAAGCAGCATAAGCACGCAGTCGGCTATATAGCAGAATGTCCTGATCTTGCTCCCGTCATCCTGCATCACTATGCGTTTCTCATAAAGCGCCTGCCGCATGAAATGTGCAAGGACCCTTTCGTCCTTCAACCCAATACCGGGGCCGTAGGTCATGGAAATCCTCGCGATTTTGGCATTGACGCCTTCGAAGTTCCTGTAAGCGAAGCACAGCGTCTCACCCATTCGTTTAGATTCAGAGTAGATCGCCCTGACATCGACAGGAGAACATAAACCCGGGAAATCTTCACTGGTTGGAATGTGCTTTTCATCAGGCTCGCCGTATACTTCAGAGGAACTTAAAAACAAAAATACCGCACCGTCACTCTTGGCTTTGTCCAGCAGCCTTTCAGTTACTATGGTGTTCAGGTGAATGGTGTCTTTATAGTTTCGAATGAATTTTTTCGGCTGTGCATAGGTCGCTCCATGGATTATATAATCAGCCTTTATATCAAAACAATTACTTTCAGGAGTGTTCAGGTCCGTTGCATAAAACGTATACCGGTCCCTGAAAATCTCTTCAATGTGGCTGCCGGGCGGGCTTTTGCTGACTGCTGCGATATTGATCCCGGCGTCCTTATGAATGTTGGCAAGGTGGAGCATATAGATCAGATATGTGCCGATGAGTCCGTTGGCTCCTGTAATATAAACAGTTTTGCCTTTCAGCGGAGTCAAATCGATTTTTTCGATATATTCAACACAATCTTGTTCAATAAACCTGTCCATGGCCATCCTCTTTCTTCTTTACTTAATCATCGCCCAATCTTTCTGCGTCCCGGTATTGGTTTTCATCCCCTAACCAGATCCGCTGCCTCGGAGAAAATATCTTCAGAAGTCGGGTAGTAAGCTTTTTCCAGCACATCGCTGGTAGGCGTCGGCGTATCAGGGCAGCATATCCGCCTGATAGGCTTTTTCAGCAGGTGGAATGCTTTTTCGGCAACGACTGCAGCTATTTCCGAAGCGACACTGCCTGTCTTGCAGCCGGTATCGGCGATCAAAAGCCTGCCTGTTCTTTCTACGGACCGTATCAGGATCTCTTCGTCCAGTGGCTTCAACGTCCGAAGGTCTACGACCTCGGCGTATATGCCTGACTGCTGGAGTTTCTCCGCTGCTTTCAACGCCTCCACAAGCATGTATGACACCGCTACGATAGTGATATCTTCACCCTTCCGGCGGATGACACCTTTTCCGATAGGGATGGAGTAAAGGTTCTCAGGAACATGTCCTGTCGTTTTATACAGCCAGCGATGCTCAACAAATAAAACCGGGTTGTTATCGATAATCGATGATATCATCAGTCCTTTGGCATCGTAAGGAGTAGCGGGGGCAACTATTTTCAGCCCCGGTACATTCATCAGCATTCCCTGGATGCACTGGGAATGCTGTGCCCCGGATCCCCATCCCCTGGCGCTGATGGTCCTTACAACCATAGGGATCTTGACCTGTCCTCCGAACATATAGCACCACTTGGATGCGTGATTCACCAGTTGATCAAGTGAAAGCACGAGAAAATCCATACGGGCATGGATCAATATGGGTCTCAGTCCAGCCATAGCCGCTCCGGCCGCTATTCCTGTCAACGAGTTTTCCGCTATCGGCGTGTCGAAAACCCTGTGTGCACCGTACTTCTCCTTAAGCCCTTTGGTAGTCCCGAACACGCCCGCTGCATCGTCCACTCCTTCGCCCATGATGAATACTGCCGGATCCCTTGCCAGCGACAGATCCAGAGCTTCATACAGCGCATCTTTGTACGTGATGACACGGTCGCCCTCTGTTTCGCCTTTTATGAAATAGTCATCGAGTTTTTCCACTTGAACCGTCGTCCACGGCATAATAATCCTCCTTTCGGAAAGTCGGTTTTCATCAGTTGCTCCATCGCAGGATTGTGCCTGTATTTTCTGCAGAACTGTTCCCGGACTCAGTCCCCAGGCTCGAGTTCTGCAGAACTGTCCCCAACTTAATCGGCGTAGACGAAATCGAGCAGTTCATCAGGCGAAGGTTTGGGGGAGTTCTGGGCAAACTGGAAGGCTTCTTCGATCAGGTCGAGTATCTCCCGGTCGATACTGTTTATAAGTTCGTCAGTTAAAACTCCCTCATTCCTTAGAAAATCAGAGAAGCGCTTTATCGGGCACCTCGAAATCCAGTAGTCATACTCCTCCTTTGGCCGGTAGCTTTCGCCCACATCGTCCGTCGTTCCTATGTGACCTTTCCACCTGTAGGTCAGGCATTCGAGCAGTGTTGGGCCTCCACCGTTCCGGCATCTGTCGATGGCTTCCTTCGCATATTCTGAAACTTCCAGCACATCGTTTCCGTCGATCCGGAAACCGGGCATCCCGTAACCCTGTGCCCATTTATAAATGTTGTCTCCGGCCTGCCGCGCCATCTGGTGCGAGTTGACGGCATAGAAATTATTTTCGCACACATACACGACAGGCAGCTTTTTTACTGAAGCAAAATTCAGGCTTTCATGGAATGTCCCTTCGTCTGCGGCGCCGTCGCCGAAAAACACGACCGTTACCCTGTCGTTATCCAGGATCTTCGATGCCAGGGCTGTACCGGTCCCCAGCGGGATGTTCCCTCCTACGATTGCTGAAGAGCCGGGTATGCCTGCCTCGGTATCGGCAAGGTGCATGGACCCGCCCCTGCCGCGCGCACATCCGGTTTTTCTCAGGTAAAGTTCGGCAAACATTTTTTTAATATCTCCGCCCTTTGCAATATACATCGCATGGCTTCGATGGGTGCCAAATGCGTAATCGTCTTTCCGCAGGTTCATGCAAACGCCGACTGCCGCTGCTTCCTGCCCGATGGACAGATGTATCGGCGTTTTTATCTCATCATGCTTATATTCATCGTTGATCCTTTGTTCGATCAAACGTATGAGACGCATAGTCCTGTAGGCTTCGAGCCATTTGCTTTTTTCCATGATCCACCGCCTCTCCTCATCGCATCTTTCAGTTAGTACAAAAGCCTGATCCTGCCATCCTCCCAGTCTTTTAGCTCACTGATGGCTGCCGAAACATTGGAATATCCGTTGCCGATAAAATAATCACACCTGGCAGCAAGCCACGTATCCCTGATGATTTCCAACCCCTTCAGTTTGTTGTCCGGACATTCGAGGAAATGTATCCCCAACCCATCCGTGTGGGTCCTTCTGCAGTCTGTATGGACCAAAAGATCCCCATACCTTTGTTTATACTCTTCCAGGATTTCAATGCAGTCGGTCATCAGGAACAGCTTCATACCCGGATTCGCATTAAGCACTCTATCAATTTCATCCGCATATCTGCCGTTCAAGTCGTGCAGATTCCGAACTTCAACGATTTTATCGCTGCCTCGTATATGCACTGCCAGGAAAGCGGCATCTCTCATATATGAGTTATAAAAGTCATCGACAAAGTCCCGGACATCTTTTTGAAGCCGTATATATTTCCGGATCAGATGAGCGAACAAATCCCTGCGGTTCATGCCGCAGAGCGGATGCCATTCCGGTATATAAGGAATGACATTTTCAACATCTATATAGGTATCGCAGACGATGACATCAGCACCGCATTCTGCCAAGTGATCCGGCAACCTGTTTTCATACCCGTTGCTTTGACTGTTGTACAGTATATTTTTCATACTATCGCAGTCATCATTCCAAGGATCGGGCAACAAGATATTTGAAATGTCCAAACTACTGTCCTCTGAATCATGTGCCGGAGAATTATTCTTATACGGACTGAAACATGCCAAGGTTCTGTTTTCAGGATATGAAAAACCAATACACAAATCATTCCGGCTATCATACCCTGGACACAAGGACAGTATATTCGATACATTCCAGTATTCAGGATAAAACGTATACCCTTCTTTCACCAAATCATGTACGTCGAAAACGGACACGGGCAGAAAAAACTGATCAAACACATTGGAACCGTCAGGTGAAGCATAAAGGCTGCCTTTACCCCAGTAAACCACAGGGGCTCTTTGAAGGATCTCCGCAATAAGTGACTGGGTCAGCACATGATGCAGTTCGTTCCACATACCGGCTCTTATCTCTCTTATCAGTATGAACCCCGTATTTGCCAACAGTATCCCTCCAAAAGTCTGTCTTGCACGGTAAAAGTCCATTTTCTCACAGGAGATCATCATGCCCCTGTTCTTTCAGCTTTTCCACCAGCAGCTTTACTTTCTGCGACTTGTTCCTGGGGCAGACCAGTACTTCGTCCTTTGTTCCTACCACGATCATGTTGTCTATATCTATCGTGCAAATTGCAGCATCTTTACCGTAAATAACCGAATTTGTAGTATTTATCCCTATATGTCGCCCTTTCACCAGATTCCCGTCGGAGTCAGGCTCAAGAGTCATAGCCAGGGCATCGATACTTCCGATATCGTCCCAGTCGAAGGAAGCTCTTACAGCATACAGTGAAGCAGCACATCTCTCAAGCACTGCGTTGTCAAACGAAATGCTATGCAGTTCACCGTATGCATTCCGGATCAGTTCGCCTTCGTCATATTCTCCGCTTTCCAAAGCATTCGAAAGCTTATGGTAATGCTCGGGGATGTTCTCCTTTATTTTCTGAATTATGGAATCCATAGAACCGACCACAATACCGCAGTTCCAAAGATAATCGTCCGAAGCTGCAAGCTTTTGGGCCGTTTTCAGTGCCGGTTTCTCAATGAATTCAAGGACCCGCAATATATCAATGTTTTCGTATGATATAGCCGAATCAGCAAATGAAGCAGATTCTTCTCCTGGTAATGTACTTTTTTCTGCATCAGATTTTGATCCTGGTGTTGAACCTTCGGCTGTTGCAGATTGCTCGTCTGGCGATGAATTTATATTTGCTGCAGTATCTTCTCCTGCTGATTTCTTCCTTTTTACAGGTTCTACATGGATGTAACCATACCCGGTTGCCGGATAGGCAGGTTTGACACCGATTATGACCAGGCTGTCGACATTTTCAGCAGTGTCGAACGCCATTCGGAGAGCCCGCGCATAACCTGACGTGTCTTTTACATAGCCATCCGCCGGCACAAAGCACAGTATGCCCGCACCCAGTTTTTTCTTCAGCAGCAGCGTCGTATAAGCAATACATGCCGCAGTATTTTTCCTGTCCGGCTCCAGGATGATATTTTCATCGGGGATGAGTCTGCCGGCCGTCTCTTTTGTTATATCGGCCAAACTGCGGTTAGTCACGACAAAGCAATTCTCGGGCTGAACGACCCTGCATAAGCGCTTGATCGTCTGAACCAGCATAGAACTGTCCCCTTCCATGGGGATGAACTGTTTCGGACTGGCTTCCTTTGAAAGAGGCCAGAGCCTCGTTCCCGAACCACCTGCCATAAGTACGGCATATCTCTGCATATTCCTGCACTCCCTGGTCAATACATTTTTAAAAATAAGCTTATGTAGTGACAAATGCATGGCCTCAATTATGTACCTTCCAGTGGATCATGTGCATTCCCGGACAGCCTATCCCCCTTTCGAAAAAGGTTGCATGCCGCAGACCGCAAGCCTTCGCAGACAGACTCAAAGCTTTCTGTGAAGCAGGCAGCGCGACTTTTGAAACAATCAACGTATATACCAGGAAATTGTATAATACATAATGCATAGTTCATATTATGTAAATTTGAATATTAGGGTTCCTTTAAGAGACGTATCATATGATACACACCGTTAACTCATTCATAATTCTGTCTGATCGTTCAGGTTAATCTGACATGAGAATAGAGTTGCCTGAAGCAAAATGGCACAGCCTTTCGACTGTGCCGTCCAATTTCTAAAGATTTTCAGTAATACTTCCTTACAAGGGTCTGCCTGCTCTGTCCAAAACCCTTCATGCGCTGATCCAAGTTTGATAAACAGAGTTGTTTGCTTGCAGCATCTTCACAAAATGAAGCATTTCTGCCTGGTACAAGTTTTTGATTTTAACTGGCACCCCTCTATGAACGCAATTTGACCTGCTTGTAAATTGACCGTCCCGGCGAAATTTTGCTTATTCAAGCAGCATACCGGAGTGTTTTCTGACCTCGAACATGACGCGTTCTTCATCGATGGTCTTCAACTCCCTTTTTTCCATCAATATATTCCCATCCACTATCACAGTATCGACATCTGAAGCCTGTGCCGAATAGACTACTGCTGAAAACGGGTCGTTTACAGGACACAGATGCGGCTTGTCCATATCGAGCAATATTATGTCTGCTTTCATCCCCGGCTTCAGGATACCAGTCTCATCACCGAAGCCGACGGCTCTGGACCCGTTCACGGTCGCCATCATGAATGCCTGGCGGGCAGTTACGAGTTCAGGATCCTGGGCTACTCCCTTGTGGATCAGGGCAGCAAGATGCATTTCTTCGAACATGTTCAGGTTATTGTTGCTTGCCGTGCCGTCGGTACCCAAAGCGACATTGACCCCGGCATCAAGCATCTTGTGGACCGGCGATATCCCGCTTCCTAGCTTAAGGTTGCTTGTCGGGTTGTGTGCCGCGTTGACGCCGTACTGCTTAAGAATCCTTATATCTTCCTCGTCAATATGGACCAGATGGGCTCCGATTACAGGTACATCGAATATCCCTGTTTCGGCGCATATCTCGACAGACGATTTTTCATGCTTCTCAAAACTTTCCTTCCTCTCCCTGGCAGTCTCCAGCAGGTGAATATGGATTCCCGTTCCCAGCTCCTTTGCAAGTTCGGATGCTCTGATAAGTGAAGGCCAGTCAAAGAGATATGTGGAGTGCACTTCCAGATAAACCCTGATCCTGCCGTTATACTTTCCGTTCCAGTTTTTGAAATAAGTCCTGACATCATCAAATACATCGTCGGCCTTCAACCCGCCTTCTGAGTGAAATTCCAGCGGGCTCTTCGACAGATTTACCCTCATTCCGGTATCAACGATACCCCTGGCCGCAGCATCCATATGCAGGTACATATCAGCAAGAGCAGTAGTACCGGATTTGATCATTTCTGCAGCTGCGAGGCGTGTTCCCCAGTATACGTCATCATCTGTCAGCCTGTCTTCAATCGGAAAAATTTTCTCGAAAAGCCATTTGTGAAGAGGCAGATCATCCGCCGCATTGCGCATAAGCGTCATTGCACAGTGCGTATGGGCGTTTACCATTCCGGGCATTGCCAGCATGTTTTTACCGTTGATCTTCCTGTCAGGTATGAAATCCGGTACACGTTGTCCTGCCGGCACAATGAACTCTATCCTGTCGTCTGCTATTCCGATATCTGCATTCCTGATGTATTCTGCCGCCGGATCGGCGGTCAGGACGTCAATACCTTCAATAAGAATCCTCATATTACTCTCCCATTCCTTATCAAGAAGCTTCCTTTACTTTATTCGGAAACTTTCTTGCTATTTTTGATCGTTATTTTCCTCAGGTTTCTTATTACTTCTGTGAAGTAGTCGCATTACTTTTATCCAGGGCTTCTTCCATTATCTTAACTCCTGAACTGGTGCCTATACGGTCGGCTCCGGCTTCGATCATTTCAAGTGCCGCTTCATAGCTTCTGATACCGCCGGAAGCCTTAACTCCGACGTTTTTCCCCACAGTCTCCTTCATGAGCCTGACATCTTCTGCCGTGGCCCCGGCAGTGCCAAACCCGGTCGACGTTTTCACAAATCCTGCTCCGGCAGCGGCAGCTGCCTTGCAAGCCAATACCTTTTCGGTATCAGTCAAAAAGCAGGTCTCGATAATGACTTTTACCAAAGCATCCCCGGATGATGCCACGACTTCCCCGATTTCTTTTTCAACGTAATCGAAATCGCCATCCTTAACTGCTCCGATATTGATGACCATATCTATCTCATCAGCGCCGTCCCTCACAGCTGTTTTGGCTGCGAACGCCTTTGTTTCGATACTGTCGGCTCCCAGTGGGAATCCGATCACGGTACATACCTTGACACCTGAACCCTGCAGTTCTTTTCTGACCTGCGGCACATGGCACGGATTCACGCAGACAGACGCAAAACCATATTTTATGGCCTGTCTGCAATATTCGGCCACCTGCTCTTTTGTCGCGTCTGCCTTAAGTATCGTATGATCTATCATTGAAGCAATTGCTTTGACATCCTGCGTTTTCATCTGTCCTCACCATTCATGCAAGTATTCGGAGCATGAGTTTATCGTATTTCTGAAGCACATTATAAGCAATCTTCACTCGGTCCAGCATCACGTGATATCTGCCCGTCTATTTGCAATTGTCCTGATACACGCTGCTGACAGATGCGTCAATGACTTCTTCAAAGTTCTGGGCATCTGTCAGCTTCCAGTTCTGCGCATTAAGACCGTACTTTTTTCGTTTGCCAATGTGTATTCGTGTACCGCTCAGACATAGATATTTATACTGCAATCATATACTGAACCGCATTTTATACATGTGACACCGTACACTCACGTACCGCTCTGCCATGACGACAGGTAAGCTATCTGCTCCTCTGTCAGTTCATCAATGGTGATCCCCATTGATTCCAGCTTGAGGCGAGCGATCTCCTGGTCCAGTTCAGTCGGAAGAACGTATACCTTCTTTTCCATCTTATGCGCATTCCTGACCAGGTACTCCGCACCCAAAGCCTGGTTTGCAAAACTCATATCCATCACGACAGCAGGATGGCCCTCCGCGGCTGCCAGGTTCAGGAGCCTTCCCTCCGCCAGCAGGTATACCCTGCGTCCGTCCTTAAGGGTATATTCCTCTACGAAATCACGCACCGTCCTTTTTGATACGGAAAGCCTCTCAAGCGCGTCAATATTTATCTCGTCATTGAAATGACCGGAGTTGGCGATAATCACTCCGTCCTTTGCAAGCCTGATGTGTTTTTCGTCTACCACGTTCAAATCGCCTGTGACCGTGATGATAATGTCGGCAAAACTCATGGCATCTTCAAGCTTCATGACCCTGAAGCCGTCCATGACTGCTTCAATTGCCTTGACATAATCGACCTCTGTCACGGTAACATTCGCACCCATTCCTTTTGCCCTCATGGCAAGGCCTCTGCCGCACCAGCCATAACCGCAGACCACGAAATTCTTTCCGGACAGCAAAATGTTCGTAGCCCTGAGAAGTCCGTCGATCGTGCTCTGGCCTGTACCATATCTGTTGTCGAACAGGTGCTTTGTATCGGATTCGTTCACAGCAATGATCGGTATCCGCAGAGCCCCTTCCTTCTCCATGCTCCTGAGCCTGATGACGCCTGTCGTGGTTTCCTCGGTCCCGCCTATCACGTTCTTTAAATAGCTGTCGCCGTATTCTTTATGAAGAAGGCCGACAAGATCGCATCCGTCGTCCTGCGTTATATCCGGCCCATGTTCAATGGCGGCCTTCAGATGCTTGTAATACGTTTCGGTGTCTTCGCCCTTCATGGCAAACACTGATATGCCGTAATCAACGACCAGCGAAGCCGCCACATCGTCCTGGGTCGACAGAGGGTTCGATGCGCACAGGACTATGTCTGCTCCTCCCGCTTTAAGCGTACGCATCAGGTTCGCCGTTTCCGTAGTAACATGCAGGCAGCAGCTCATCTTTTTGCCTGCAAGGGGCTTTTCCTTTTCGAACCGTTCCCTGATCATTCTCAGTACCGGCATCTGGTTGTCCGCCCATTCGATCCTCAATTTGCCCTTTGGCGCCAATGATTTGTCCCTAATGTCGCACTTAACCATTTAAAATACCTCCTGTGAAATATACAAGCCTGTTGTATGTTATATTAATTCTTTAACTCCTTGTCGATTCTGTCAGTTTTTTGAGAACTGTCCCTTTCAGGCAATTCCCTTATTCTGAAGACTCATCCAATTTTCATGGACTGTCGGCTTCCCGGGCAGTATCTTTTTATGAAATGTTCGGCTCCAATGCCGGTGACCGGCGCTTTTCCTTAGCCTTCTCTTTATTGAGAACTGTCCCCTATAAAGCCTTCGTCCCTAAGGCCAATTTTTGAGAACTGTCCCCAGTTCGTCCCCAGTTCCTGAGAACCGTCCCCTCATCAGCCGGTTTTCGGAGAACTGTCCCTTATTCAAAGTTCTCCCTGTACCTCGCGTAGAACTCGTCCATCGTATACCTGTGTTCTGTCGCGCCCTTGTGCTCGACAGCGTATACCGCTGTAACGCTGGCGTACTTGCCCATTTTTTCAAGGCTTGCCCCTTCGAAATACCCTTTCAGCAAGCCGGCCCTGTAAGCATCGCCTGCGCCAGTCGGATCGACAACTCTGACCGGTTTGGCTGCAGGGACCGTCACTCTTCCATCTTTCGTCCACAGCTCGGACCCTTTTTCTCCAAGAGTGATCACGGCCAACTCGGCCCCGGCAAGTATATCGCCCATGGTAAGGCCCGTCTTTTTCCGCATCATAGCATACTCATACTCATTGAAAATGACTATCCTTGCTCCAAGTATGCCTTTGGCCAGATCATCCGGCTCCAGCCGCGGGATCTGCATTCCCGCATCATACAGATATGGTATCCCGATCTTCTGCAATTCATCACACCATCTGCTCATCGCGGCGGGCTCGGTCGGCGCTATTATCACCATTGAAACATCGTCCATCGGTATTTCCAGCATGCTGATTTTTTCATCATACGCCATTGCGCCCGGATAGAACCCTGTGATCTGGTTTCCGGAAAGGTCGGTGTTGATGAAACAGGAAGCGGTAAAGTCATCTTCCCTGATCCTCACGAGTCCCGTCCCAACGCCTATCTCCTCAAGCCACTGCCTGTAGCTGTCAAAGTCGGCCCCGGCAGTCCCGAGTATCTCTGCTTCCAGGCCGGTAAGCGCCAGGTTGTACGCAATATTTGGAGCTGACCCGCCGCGTACCTTTTTCAAACTTCTAACAAGGAAACTGATATTCAGCTTTTCTATCCTGTCAGATATTATCAGTTCACTGAAATACCCGGGAAACTCCATGATGTGATCATATGCGATCGAACCGGCAACGATGATTTTACCCATACTCATCTCCTTTGAATCGAATTATAGGCATATTTGTACGGTTCTATATGCACTTGCATAGTTCCGTTCATCTGTTGCATGTTTCCGTAATTCAACCGCTGCCTGGAACATCATGGCGCCTGGTACGGCACCAGGACGTTCTCACCGTCTTACCGCGACCATAATGAAAACGCCTACTTCTTTATTTCCGGGCTTTCTTCCGGATTCCTTCCGGTCAAGTATATCAAACTGCTCTATCTTAAATCCGCTTTTTTCGAACCATTCGCCGACCTCTTTCCGCGAAAACCCGGGCCATACATCGTACATCGCTTCCATCAGTTCCTTGTTGCCATGTTCCGTCAGGTCAGCAAGGAATACCTTCCCGCCGGGTTTTAAAATCCTGCTCATTTCCCTGACAGCGGTTATGGGTTCTTCGATATGGTGCAGGAACATGTTTGCACATACGATATCGACACTGCCGTCATCAAGCGGAACATCGCATCCATCGCCCACAATGGTCTGGATATTCTTTATGCCCTCCCTGGCCGCCTTCTTTCTCAATTCGCTTATCATCGCCCCGGAAATGTCTACAGCTATGACCGTATCCACTTTTAGCGCAACAGCCCTCGCAAGGTAGCCGTCGCCTGCTCCGAGATCGACCAGTACCATGTCTTCACTGAGAAGGTCGGAGCTGAGCAGTTTATCGATCACATCTGCATCGTAATAGCCGCTCCGGAGTTTGCTCCATTCAGGCGCGACCCTGTCAAAAAACTCCTTCGTATCGCTTTCGCTGGAAGAATACTGCTGTGAATCTCCCGACGACAGCCACTGGATCAGCGCTTGTCTGCTGAACCGCCACTCTCTGCCGATTTTCCTGGCAGGGACCTTCTCCTCTTTCAGGAGTTTTATGAATGTTTTGATACTGACATTGAACAATTCCGCAGCTTCTTCCATGTTAAGTATTTCTTTATCCACGCTATCAGTCTCCCTGTATATAATCTGTGACAAGGCGCCCTCCGGTCATGCAAATCGGCGTCACAGATAAGATGCTCCGGCAATCATAAAAATACTGTCCCGTTCTGCATTTTCTTGAAGATGTTTAACTTCCATGTGAGACTACTTCCTATTATATCCTTTAATATGATGTTTATCAACAATCAATTACAACTATATCACCAACAGATTCACGATTGCTACACTTATATTCATTTAGTTTTGGATAAAGCATGACAAAAGTTCACCGGCGGAACCGCTGAGAAGAGCATGGCGCCATTGTTGGCGTGTATACTGATACCACGTCAGACTGTAAAAAAGATAATGCACCAAAAGCTATAATATATTTGAACGACAATACCGGTTCTTAAAAACAGTATTATTGTCTGCGTTTACTGACCCATCCGGTCTCCTGATACAATTGACAGAAAACTGCAAAACTTCGTTTCAATATTGATTCGCTAAACTCCGATCCAATAGATATCGGTCTTTTAGACTTTTATCCGTAAAACCCGGATCATATTGATCCCGGCCAAAACCTTGGATCCAGAAAATACGTTCCAGTCAACTCCGGTCTGCTAAAACTCCCATTTTGCTACGATTTCTGAAACCAGCCGAGTGAATATGTCTTCCACTTTCTTTGCCGTATCCATAACTTCCTTGTGGTCAAGTTTCTGCTCAAGCACGCCTGCAGCCATGTTTGTAATGCAGGATATCCCCAGCACCCTCATGCCGCAGTGCCGCGCGGTGATCACTTCAGGCACTGTCGACATGCCCACCGCGTCAGCGCCAAGAGCGTGCAGTGCGCGTATCTCAGCCGGAGTTTCAAACATAGGTCCCTGCGCGAATGCATATACTCCTTTTTTCAGATTGATCCCGACACTTTTGCCGATCTTCTCAGCATACTCAACCAGATTTTTATCGTATGCATCGCACATATCAGGGAACCTTGGTCCAAATTCATCCAGGTTCCTGCCGCGCAGCGGCGACGGCGCAAAAAAGCTGATATGGTCGGTGATCAGCATCAGATCTCCCGGATTGAATGATGTATTTATTCCGCCGGCAGCATTGGTCACGATCAGGCTGGATATGCCCAACAGCCTGAATACCCTTATATGGAAAACCACCTGTGATACATCATAGCCTTCATAATAATGGAACCTGCCCTTCATCGCAAGCACACGCCTGCCCCCCACAATCCCGCAGACAAGCTTGCCGGCATGACCTGTGACAGTTGTTTCAGGGAAACCCGGTATATCACGGTAATCGAACTCAACAGGCTGTTCCAGCGAGTCTGCCAGCGAACCAAGACCTGATCCAAGTATTATGGCTATCTGCGGGGTCCCGACTATCCGGCTGCTTATATAATCTGCAGCATTTCTGCACTTCTCCATATAATCTGCCGCGTTTTTGTTCATTTCGATACCATTATGCATGCGTTTCATCCTTTCGTTCCAGACCTGAAGACTCAGAATACTTCCGTCTCCCATCCTCCAAGTTCGACTTGTATCTGGGAAACAACATTGTCTGACACCACTACGGTGAGCAGTTCATATCCGTCGATGCAGTATCCATATACGCAATCGTCCTTATTGTTAGGTTCCCCGTACAGTTCGATGATCCGTTCCTCACTGTCTCCCGGCTTAAGGCCTCTGGGAGTCTCATAAGCCGGACTGACGACATTGATGATATGTACGATGTCATTGACGACATAGACCTGTGTATCATCTTTAAAATACAGCATCTCCGCCTTCATGCCGTGATATTCTTCCTCTGTCTTCTCCACAGGTTCCTGTCCCATCACGTATATAAGTTTTTCATATGTCATCCCGGCTTCCAGGTCTCCCACTTTCAGGTCCTCAGCCGTTATCAGGCTGATTTCATCGGTCATTTTTCCGAAACTTTCCCTGGTCGTTCTCGCACTCCTTGCGATATAAAGGATCGTTTCTTCGTTTTCCGCCAGCCATCCGGGGTCTTCGGCCGCATCTACATGCAGTATCAGATAGCTGTCACCGTCCACACGGACGAAATAAAGTTCATTTTTGGAAACGGTGATCTTCTTTCCGATCCAGTCGTCCCTGTAAACAAAGTCCTCTATCTGTCCGTTTTTCCCTGCCAGTTTCCTGTAAAACTCATCTTCAGGCCCATCTATAAGTTGTCCGTAGATCCGTATATTGACCTTGTTATTGCCCGACAGAATATAATACTCCGAACCGTCTTCGCTTCTGTCGACAGCATTCCATTCAACCGGGATGTCAAACCAGAAAGCAAATTTTTCATTGCTGCCGGTCTTATAGTTTTCATCGAATGTCGGATAGAAGAGTATGTCTCCTTCGAGATTCGTTGACGCACTTATATTCGGCGCATTGGCCGCTTCCTCTGCATCAGCGGTATGCTCATCGCCGGTTCTTCCGCCGGCATCCGAATTGCAGCCTGTCAGAAGAAACAACGACGTTATCAGGGCTGAAAGGATGAAACAACAGTACCTTTTCATTTGTGGAGACCTCACTTATGTTAAACTGATATAAACTGGCAGTTTATTCATTCTTATTCTATCACAATTGAATTACATATGACAGACCGGCATCCGGCATATAACTGTCAGATTGCCGGGATCTGAAGAAATGCCATGGATTAGGTATTGATCATCAATATTTTCCGTTGCTCATCACACACGATCGACCTTTTTTTGCCTTCGACCACCGTATTCAATATTACCTTGCCTTCCCAGAGATCAATCAAATGCTTCAAAGTCTCGTTGGCATACTGGAGGTCCAGTTCCCTTCCGTCATATAAATGCTCCAGCAAAAGCGTGTTCTCCTTTTGGTTCCAGTCGATTACCCTGACGACGGGCAAACTTCCGAATCCTAACGAAGAAGCTATCGTATCCCTTATTTTCGTCCAGCCTTTGTCATCGGCAACTTCCGAAACAACATATTCGCTGCCGTGTTTTTCAAACTCGAACAGCTTCATCTCCACGCACAGTTCCTTCGTAAGATATCTCCTGATAAAGGTATCGTCCCTCTCTGTCGTCCTGATCTCGAATATCTTGCCTGTTTTACGGTCATTTTTTTCATAAAGGTCCATAAAAATTTTAAAGCCCAGGAAATATGGATTTATCCTGCCTTCGTACGGCCGGATTATCTGGTTGTGCCTCCTGAGGAATTCGAAATGGAGTTTCTGGGGAAGTTCCAGCCTGTTGAGGATCATGTAGTGCCAGAAGCTTGCCCACCCTTCATTCATGATCTTTGTCTCGATCTGCGGAATGAAATACCTCGTTTCCTCTCTGACGATATCTATAATATCCTTCTGCCAGGGTTCCAACCTTCCATACTTGCCTATAAAATACAGCAGGTCTTCCTCAGGTTCCAGCGGAAGCCGCCTCAGGTCCGGTTCATCGGTATATGTCGGTTTCGGTTCGAGCAGAGGGAAATCGCCGGCAGTCTTTTTATTCCTGTTTTTCAGCCTTTCCCTGAGTTCATCGTCCGTAAGTTTCTTTACGCCTATGGTCCTTTCACACTGATACCGGAGCGCATGGGCTGCGTCCAGCACTTTTTCAACTTTCAGATAGCCGATGCTCGGATCCCTTATATATTCCCTTACCCTCTCCGCGTGATTCTTGAACATCCCGACCGTGTGCTCGGCCCTGGTCCCTGCTTTGAACAGCCTGTTGTTTTTGAAAAAATCATTGTGGGCATAAACGTGGGCCATGGTCAGGATCTGCAAAAGAAGCGAGTTGTCCTTCATCAGATAAGCTATGCAGGGATTCGAGTTTATCACTATTTCATAAGGCAATCCCGACAAGTTGTACCTGTTCAGGGTCCTTATGCGTTCATAAGCTTTGCCATAGCTCCAGTGAGGGTAATGGGACGGCATGCCCGAATATGCTTCGTAAGACGTCATCTCTTCATAGCTGACAAGCTCGAACTCCTGCTCATAGCAGTCCAGCCCTGCTTCTGCCGCTATCTCTTCTATTCTTTTGCTCCACATTTCCAGTTCGCTTATGCTGTAATCCGCCATATCCCGCTCCCTGTCATATTGGTTGGAAACGCATGATGTTGCTTGTTCAGGTTGATTCGATCCGGCCGTTTTGCACAGTTGATATGATTTGGTCATTTTGCCTCGGTTGATTCGATTCGGTAGTTAACGATCAGTTCTTTTGACCAGCCCGCATTTATGCAGTCATCCTTGTTCACTATTTCCGATGCGTCAGCAGCTTCCTGAGAATGCTTCGCATTTATTCCTTGTCGCCGTCTTTGGCCAGCAGCCTTTTCAATGCAGTTATTATGTCTTCCTTTCTTGACATTGTTACGATTATGAAGTTGTCAGCTTGTATGTTGTTGATAAATTCCGTCCTCACAGTACTGCCTGAAAAGTAATATCCGGGTACTATCTCGCCATATCCGAAAAGATTGCATTTCTCACATAGCTTTTTAGCATATTCTACAGCCCGCTCATTGTCTTCTATCCAGTTGTCCCCGTCGCTGCAGTGGAATGCGTAAATGTTCCAGTTGGCAGGGTTGTAGTGCTGTTCAATCACCTCAAGGGCTTTTTCATAACCGCTGCTTATATAGGTGCCGCCAGACTCGCCCCTGTGGAAAAATTCAAGTTCGCTTACCACCTTCGCAGTAGTGGTGTGCGCAATGAAAACCACTTCAACGTTAGAATACTTGTGCCTGAGAAACTGGTACAGCAGGAAGTAAAAACTGCGGGCCATGTACTTCTTGGTCTGGTCCATGGACCCTGAAACATCCATGATGCAGATCACGACCGCATTGAAGTCTTTCTTCCTTATCTCACGGAGCCTCCTGTACCGGAGGTCTTCCTCGGCAAACGCAAACCTGCCGCTTGTGTTACATGCAGCAGCATCCGGCATCCCTTCTTCTCCACAGGTGATGGTGTCCATGTTTACATCTTCGCCCTGCTCTTTTCTCAATTCCTCGAGGGTCCTTTTATATGACTGTTTCCGCTTGATCTTCTCTACAACCGATCTTCTGATTGCCAGCCTCGGAGGGATGCCTTTTCTTTGATATCCCAACTTTCTGTAACCTTTGACGGTCTCGAACTGGGAAAGCTTCTTCCTGTCCAGATCCGGCAGGTTAAGGTCATCGAACAGATAACCCACAAGCTCTTCAATAGTGATCTCCGTTTCGTATATATCCTCGCCTTCGATATTGCCGGCGCCTCCATAGCCGTAGATGTTCTCGTCGGAATCATCGCCGACCACATCTCCGCGTCTTTCATCCCCATCACCTGTTGCTGCTCCCTTCCTGTTGCTGCCGAAAATAAAACTGTATTCCTTTATGCCTTTTACAGGCACTTTGATTTTTTTATTGCCGCTCTGGCCGATTATGCTCTCTTCCGATATTATGTTGCCAAGATTCCTTTTGATCGATTCCTCCACCAACTCTTTGTGCCTGCGCCTGTCTTCGGCAGACCTCTCTCTCCCGCAGGGGTCATATTCTCTGAAAATCGCCATATTTCCGTCCTCTTTTGATCAATATGGTTTGGAGTCTTCACTGTTTCAGTCTTTCCAGAGGTTATTTGCACTGTATTTGAGCACAACGTTGCAGCAGTGGTCGCAGTACCCGTTGCGTTTCATTTCTGCAACCATCGCGTTGTACTTCCTGTTCTGTTCCTCATCTCTCACTTTTGCCTTCGTAATGATCCTGCTGAGTTCTTTCACCGATGCTGTGAGCTTTTTCTCGATTGCCTCCTTGAGAGGTTCATAACTGCAGTAGTCCAGCTTTCCGCCATTTCTCATCACAAAAAACATGTATGCGGTGACATCTGCCCTGAAACCTTTTGCAGACGCTTCCGTTATCCCTATCTGCTCCTCGATGGACCTCATGAACTTCTCATCGGGTTCAAGTTCTTCGCCCGTATTGGGATCCTTTATCCTGGTCCTGTTTACATACGCTTCGGCATGGTCGAGGTAATTGTTGAAAAGGCTTTCCGCCTGTTCCCTGTAACCATAAATGAAAGCCTTGGTTATTTCTTTTTCAAGGATTTTGTTGTACTCCTTCTTCACTGAATCCTGTATGAACCTGATATATTTGTTTTTCTCTTCTTCACTGATTGAAAGTTCCTTAACCGACCTGATCAGCATCTCCATGACGGAAATGGGATTTATGCAGTCGTATTCGGATTCCGACAATGCCATATCCAGTGCTTTCATTATAAATCTCGTGGAAATACCGGTCATTCCTTCACGAGGCGCCTCTTCCCTGAGTTCCATTATGTCGATCTTACGGGTCATGCCCTTTTCAACTATCTCTTCGCCGTTATATATCTTGAGTTTCGTCATAAGATCTACCTTCGACGAAGGAGCAAGCCGTGTCAGAATGGCAAACATCGAGGCTACCTCGATGGTATGGGGCGCAATGTGGGCCCTGAACCTGCTTTTTCTCAGGATCTTCTCATATATTTTGATCTCTTCGTTCAACTCCAGGCAGTACGGTATTTCTATCTTCACTATCCTATCCAGGATCGCTTCATTGGTATGGTCTGATTTGAACTTGTTCCATTCGGCTTCGTTCGAGTGGGCAAGGATGACGCCGTCGAAATAGATCATTGGGCCTTTTCCGGGAGACGGTATGTACTTCTCCTGGGTTGCCGTTATCATCGCATGCAGATACTCCGTCTCGTTTTTAAATACCTCTATAAACTCGACAACACCCCTGTTGCCGACGTTGAACGCTCCGTTCAGGGATAGGACCCTTGGATCGTCTTCCGGATATAAGTCGATTTTCGAAATGTCAACACTTCCTATCAGCACGCTCGTGTCCTGGTTGTTCGGATCGACGGGCGGCACTACGCCGATTCCTCTCCTTGCACTGACAGAAAATCCTGTCTTTATGACCGGAAAATCTTCATATCTTCCGTCGTATTCATTTTTCAGCCTGTATCGGCAAATAGGACACAGATCGCCTTCTATCTTCACATTCAATATCTCTTCAAATTTGCTCCTGAGTTGATAAGGCACCAAATGAAGCGGTTCCTCCTGCATCGGGCATCCTTTCAGCGCATATATTTCCTGGCTTGCTTCAAGGGCCCGTTTTATCTCTTCCATGATCGAGGATTTCCCGGATCCGACCGGCCCGACGAGATATAAAACCTGCCTCGATTCCTCTCCGGCCATCGCCGCTGAATGGAAATACCTCACTATCTTCATTATGGTTTTGTCGATGCCGTAAAAGTTCTCAAAAAACTTGTATTTCTTTATGATATCGTTGCCGTAGATCCTTCTCAATCTAGGGTCTTCATCTGTTTTAACCACTTCTACGCCTGCTTTTGAAATCAGGTTGTAGATCCTTTGGTGTGCAAGCATGGCAACTTCTGGATTCTCCCTGACTATCTCCACATAATCAAGGAATGTCCCCTCAAATCGATCCCTGACCTTCTCCTGTCTGTCCTTCTCTATGATCCCGGAAATGTCGCCATTGAACATCACGCCTGCCTCCTTCTCCTGAAAAAGCCCCGGAACTGGTATCCACAGATCCAACCCTGGTCTGCCGCCGTCAGCAGCCACATTTAAATTATATTAGCGGTCGGCAGCTAAAATACCATGGAGACTACCATGGGGACTACCATGGGGACAGTTCTTCAGAAGCAGGCTCGGGGACAGTCCTGCAGAAGTTGGTCATGGTACAGTTCTGAAAAACAAAATAAGGGGACAGTTCTTCAGAAATTACCGTCATATGGAAGGAAGGCATTTGCTGATAAGCAAGGCCCGAATGAATACAAGGATTTAATCCAGGTTTGATAATATGGAATACCTTATACGCAAACCTGATATATTCAGCAAAGATCTATGAAGCCGAATTATTCCCATATATGTTGTTTCCCCTATAAAATTGAGAACTGTCCCCAACATCTGTAAACTTGAGAACCGTCCCTGACATCTTAACATGAAAACTGTCTCCAGCCGTCTCTTCAGCCGAAAAGTACAGAACTGTCCCTGCCGCCGACTAATGAAGAACTGTCCCCAACTCCACAGGCGCATCAAAAAAGCTGCCGTCGGCAGAAATGACGGCAGCTTGCGGATTTACAGCAGTATAAAGCTATTTTACTTTAGGCAGCCGGGCTATGCTCTTTTCGACATTCTCCCTTGAATATTCTACGTCTCTCATATTGCCGCTGAAGTAATAATCGTATGATGACATATCGAAGTATCCATGGCCGCTCAGGTTGAACAGGATAACTTTTTCCTCGCCGGCTTCCTTTGCCTTGACAGCTTCATCAATAGCTGCGCGGATAGCATGTGAAGACTCGGGAGCAGGGATTATGCCCTCTGATCTTGCAAACATGACGGCTGCATCGAATACGGATTTCTGGCCGTAAGCGACAGCTTCGATGATGCCATCGTCATACAGCTGGCTTACGATTGCTGAAGCTCCATGGTATCTCAGCCCGCCGGCGTGTATTCCTTCAGGCACGAAGTTGTGTCCCAGCGTGTACATCTTTACGATGGGTGCCATTTTCGCAGTATCGCCGTAATCGAAAGCAAATACGCCCTTCGTAAGTGTCGGGCATGCAGCTGGCTCAACAGCGACAGCACGCAGTTTTTTGCCCTTCGTCAGTTTATCCTGTAAGAACGGGAACGCAATACCCGCAAAATTGCTGCCTCCGCCGCAGCAGGCAATGACGATGTCCGGATACTCATCTACCTTTTCCAGCTGCGCTTTGGCTTCCTGTCCGATGACCGTCTGATGCAGGCATACATGGTTCAGGACGCTGCCAAGCGAGTAGTTGGTATCATCGTGGGTAGCCGCATCCTCAACAGCTTCGCTTATAGCGATACCAAGGCTGCCTGTTGATTCCGGATCCTCCTCAAGGATCCTTCTTCCGGATTGAGTCAGGTTAGTCGGGCTCGCATGAACTTTCGCGCCGAATGTTTCCATAAATGAACGCCGGTACGGTTTCTGCTGATAACTTACCTTGACCATGTAAACAGTGCACTCAAGGCCAAAAAGATTGCATGCCATGCTCAGTGCGCTGCCCCACTGCCCGGCGCCAGTTTCCGTGGAAAGGCGCTTTATTCCGGCTTTCTTGTTGTAGTAAGCCTGTGCAAGGGCAGAATTCAGCTTGTGGCTTCCTGTCGCGTTGCAGCCCTCATACTTGTAGTATATCCTTGCCGGAGTGTCCAGCAGTTTCTCGAGGTTCCTTGCCCTGTACAGCGGCGATGGCCTCCATTGCTTGTATAGCTCTCGCACTTCATCAGGTATTTCGATAAACCTCTCGGTGGACACTTCCTGGGCTATCAGGGTATCAGGAAAAATAGCCTTCATGTCATCAGGCTTCAGCAATTCACCTGTAACTGGATTGTGATACGGAGCTGGTTTGTTAGGCATGTCGGCAACGATATTGTACCATTGCCTCGGGATCTCAGACTCTTCCAAAGTGATCTTGACAACATCATTTTTGCTCAGCGTACTCATCTCAACTCATCTCTCCTCATCTTATTAAATTTTTATTTATTTTACTACATAATGGGACCAATTGCAATACGGGTTGAAAAATACTGCCATCCAACCGTCTCCTTTTTCATCATGGACCGGATCCGGGAACTTGTCTGGAGTTTGGCAGCAAGTCTCTGAAAGGAAATAAACGTAATGTCTGAAGCGGGCAGAAAGTTCCAAGTCCTATTGCTTCTGCCGCGCCTGGCACCATTTCAGGCGGAAGTAATCTTCCCTCTCCTTTTCCTCAAGCACCTCCTGGATGCGCTTGACCTGCTCGCTGTATTTGG
>Ga0209720_1000666_pt1 | contig 33830 bp, 35 predicted proteins | sample AD_JPNMR3_MetaG_FD_184426 | JGI IMG/M metagenome (GOLD analysis project Ga0209720, IMG submission 184426) | Active sludge microbial communities of municipal wastewater-treating anaerobic digesters from Japan - AD_JPNMR3_MetaG (SPAdes) (version 2) | ecosystem: Engineered > Bioreactor > Anaerobic... | reverse complement strand
CAAGACCTGCACCGAGACCAACGCCAGGACCAGCACCGGGACCAAGACCAACACCAGGCCCGACACCAGGACCTGCACCGAGACCAACGCCAGGACCAGCACCGGGACCAAGACCAACACCAGGCCCGACACCGGCGCCAAGACCGACTCCAAGCCCAACACCAGGACCAATGCCGAGCCCGGCCCCAAGGACAATATCAACACCAGCGCCAATATCAGATCCAATGGTTATGAATCCATACCAATCATATGGACAAATGCCAATCTACATTGTTGTGCCATGGGAGGAATGTCCCTATCGACCGAAGTCAAAACGTGACTGCCGGAGACACTGTCGTTAAAAGGCCGATTTCGGCCTTTTTATTTTATAGCAAAATTGGTTTAGCAGGATTTATCTACTAATTAGCGAAATAAAATGGAGGTAATGATTTATTGAGTAAGGCGGAGGAGTTTTGTTGGTAAAAGTAAAGCAGGATTTAATACGAAATCGTAATGTTGCTTTTATAAACTCACTGGCGAACATTCGGATCAATTTAGCAATTGTCAATGCGATTATAATTGCGATTGCGTTGGGTACCAAGGGTACCATGGTTGATTATGCGATTGTTGCAGGTTATCTGCTTTTGAGTGTAGCCAATCTGTGTGTTTCATGGATACGAGACTTGGCTGCAAATAAGTTGAGAGTTCTTTTCTTAATAGTAGATCCGTTAATAACTGTTTATATGATCTTCCGAACCGGCGGTATACGGAGTGAACTGTATCCGTTCCTTTTTATACCGGTATTGGTTTCGGCGATTCGCTTTCGCTATGCCGGGACAATGTTGTGTTGTTCGATCTTGACATTGATTTTAGTCGGGAGCAGTCTGATTAACGACATTTTTAGTTGGCGGATTTTGTTGATTAAAACCGGATTTTTATATCTGGTGGGTATCCTTAGCAGTGTAGTGATTGAACAGACCTATAAAGTAACTGAGGATGTTTCGGATCAACTAGCCAAGAAGAACGATGAATTACAGCGTTTAAACTACCATCTGACCGAAGTTTCAGCCAGTTCCGATCGGGGACAAATCTTGACTGAGACTTTAAGAGTAATTCAAGCCAATGTTGATACACCAATGGCGGCGATGATGATCTTCGATCCCCGAGGGGAGTTAAAGATCGTCTATTCTTTTGGCTGGGAAGATGAATGGCTCCACAACTATCAAAACTATCCTTTAAGTAAGTATAGTCTTTCTTTGGCACGGATTTTGGCTTTTAAGAAACCTTTAATCTGTTCGGATATTGATAAACATACTGAATTGATCAAAACCTTTGAGGGTACCCCGGTGCAATCACTGTTTGCGTTTCCATTGATAATTCAGCAGGAAGTAATTGGAGCGATTATGATCACCGATGTTCAGGTTAAAACAATCTCCGAAGCTGAGATTCAAATATTGACCAGTATCGCTAATCAAGCCAGTATTGCGATTCAAAATGCAATCAGTTTAAACGAAGAGAAGAAGAGAGCCGATACTGATGGTCTGACTGGTTTGTACAACCGGCGTTATTTTAATGAAAAATTAGAAGATCTGGTGTATGAAACCATGCAAGATGCTGATTCGGCAATGTCGTTAATCATGTTGGATGTTGACAATTTTAAAAAATATAACGATACTTACGGTCATCCAGCTGGCGATCGGCTGCTGAAAAAGCTGGCAAGGGTGATCAGCGAAGTGGTGCGTGAAGAGGATATTGTAGCTCGCTATGGTGGTGAAGAGATTGCCGTTATTCTTAAGAAATGCCATAACGAGCTTGCATTGGAGATTGCTGAACGGATCCGGTCTTCGGTGCAACAGATTAGGGACCTCGAATGTCCGATCACGGTATCGGTAGGAGTAGGGACGCTGCCGGACCATGCTAAAGACTCGAAAACATTGCTGGACTTCACTGATCAGTCACTTTACCATGCTAAGCATACCGGTAAAAATAAGGTTTGTTGCGGGGTCTTCAGTTAAAAGTAGTACAATAATGAGAAATTAAAACTGAGACCGGCGCGTGAAACGCTTTGTGATTGGTTATAGTAGCCCATCGAGATTTCCAAAGCCGGTCGGATAATGTATTTTTGATATTCGATTCCGAAGAAGGCTTCATAACCATTGTTGGCTAAAACCTCATTTTGGTTGGAACCATAATACTGACGGTGGCCGATTCCAATCCCGGCATAAGACTGTAATTCGGAATGCAAACTCAATTCATAAATCCCTCTCAACCCAAGGGAATACCTCCCCGAAGTGCCGTTTTCAGCTTCGCTGAGGTTAAACGCGACTACCGGTTGTAAATAATACTTGGTCTTGATTGGGATTTTGACGCTCAATCCACTGGCAGGTTTGCTGTATTGCCAACCAAAAGAATAATTACGTTCTTGCTGGGAGACGGATTCAGTAGCACTAACCTTAACAGGAGTGTTAAGATCTGAGTCTGCCAGGGATAGGTTGGGACTAAATAAAATGAGAAAAACGAGTAATAATATTGAAGGTGTTAACTTTTTAATCTTTAACAACTCCTTTCTTAAGGAGTTATTTTCTTGTTTAATCATTATTGTCCTGCTAAAGCCGGTAAAATATTAAACGGTAAATTTTTTCATTATTGCATCGCAATCAAGATTAAATTTCTAATTTTCACTTGACATCCAGCGTCAATCTGATATACTTTCAGTGTTAAGTATTTTTACTTGACAGTTGGAGGTCGTAGTGGAACGCTTAGTCAGAACCGGGTTACTGTATGATTTCTATGGTGGGCTTTTAACTGATAAACAGCGTAAAGTTATGGAACTTTACTATAATGAGGACTGGTCATTAGCAGAAATAGCAACCAAAGAGGCAGTATCCCGTCAGGCAGTCCATGATTTACTGCAACGCAGTGAACGTTTAATGGAAGAATATGAAGCTAAGCTTGGTCTAGTTAAACTATTTACCAAACAACAGACTATATTGATGGACATTGCTCAAAAACTGGGAAAAATAATTGAAGAATGCGAACCGAATTCACCGAAGACCAAATTGTTATATGAAATCAAAGAGCAGATCGAACAGTTAATTGAGCTAGAAACTTTGGAAGAAGGGGAAATCAAAGATGGTATTTGAGAACCTTTCCAATAAATTACAGGAAACATTTAAGAAACTTCGCGGGATGGGGAAACTGACTGAAAAAAATATTGAGGATTCCCTGCGTGAAGTCCGGTTAGCGTTATTGGAAGCTGATGTCAGTTATAAGGTAGTTAAGGATTTTATTGCTAGGGTTAAAGAGCGGGCAATTGGGACCGAGGTCCTGAACAGTTTGACACCGGGGCAACAGGTCATTAAGGTTGTATATGACGAGTTAACCAACTTAATGGGAGAGAAAGAAGCCCCATTGAAGCTGGCGGATAACCCGCCTACAGTCATTATGTTTGTTGGGCTGCAAGGTGCCGGTAAGACCAGTTCAGTTGGTAAGTTAGGGAGCCTCTTAAAGAAACAGGGACGCCGTCCGTTGCTGGTGGCAGCGGATATCTATCGCCCGGCGGCAATCAAACAACTGCAGGTTTTAGGTAAGCAACTGGACCTTCCCGTATTTAGTTTAGAAGGTGCCAATCCGGTAACAATCGCCGAAGAGGCGCTTAAAAACGCTTTCACTTATCAACGGGATGTAGTAATAATTGATACCGCAGGACGGCTTCATATCAACGAAGAGTTGATGGATGAACTAAAGCAGATTAAAGCGAAGGTCAATCCTCATGAGATTTTGCTGGTAGTTGATGCAATGACCGGACAAGACGCGGTTAATGTAGCCGGTTCGTTCCAAGAAGCTTTAGGGTTAACCGGTGTGATCATCACCAAACTTGACAGTGATACTCGTGGTGGAGCGGCGCTTTCAGTCAGAGCGGTTACCAACTGTCCGATTAAGTTTGTCGGTATGGGTGAAAAGATGGAAAATCTTGAAGTATTTCACCCATCGCGGATGGCCTCCCGGATCCTGGGAATGGGCGATGTCCTGACGCTGATTGAGAAGGCGGAAGCGAACATTGATTTAAATAAGACTAAAAACTTAATGGATAAGATCCGCAAAGCGGACTTTGATCTAAATGACTTCTTAAATCAGATGAAGGAGATGAAGAAGTTAGGTCCATTGGATCAAATCTTGGGAATGTTACCCGGACAATTTTCAAAACAATTGAAGGGTGTCCAGGTTGATGAGAAGGAATTACTGCGACTGGAAGCAATTATTCAGTCAATGACCAAAGAAGAACGTGCCAACCCCAGTATCATCAATGGCAGTCGCCGCAAACGAATTGCAATGGGTTCAGGGACCAGTGTTCAAGCGGTAAATCGTTTATTACAGCAGTTTGAGCAGAGTCGCAAATTGATGAAACAGATGAGCGAACTTGGTAGCAAAAAAGGTAAACTGCCACGCTTTCCCTTTTAATTTGTTATAGTTTGTAGCGGTACCATAATACCACTACAGATAATATAAGTGATATTTTTTTAGGAGGTGAAATTATGGTAAAGATTCGTTTAAATCGAATGGGAGCTAAGAAAAGACCATTCTACCGTTTAGTTGTAGCTGATTCCAGAGCACCACGTGATGGTCGTTTTATCGAAATTATTGGCCATTATAATCCAATTGTTGATCCAGTTGAGATTGTGATTGACAAAGAAAAAGCACAAGATTGGTTGAAGAAGGGTGCCCAGCCATCTGATACGGTTAAACGACTGTTCAAACAGGTTGGTATTACTGAAGCTTCCGGTAAATGAGTGAGGTGTAACCATGAAAGAATTGGTTTTACAAGTTACCAAAGCATTGGTTGACCATCCTGAAGATGTAGTAATCGATAAGATTGAACGTAATAATCAAGTTTTAATCGAGATTACGGTTAACCCCGATGATGTTGGAAAGATAATTGGTAAACAAGGGCGAATTATTCGGGCAATTCGTACAGTGGTAAAAGCTTGTGCGGTGCGTGATAATAAAAAAGTAGCTGTTGAGCTTACTAATAAGTGAGGATTTTTATGGATACAGCAGGGATGATCGCTGTAGGTGAAATCCTAAAAGCCCAGGGGATAAAGGGTGAAGTGAAGGTTGTACCTTTAACTGATGATCCGAGACGATTTGGTAAACTAAAACGGCTTTTTCTCCAAACAAACGATGGTGTTCAAGAGTTGACCGTGGAGAGCTATCGGTTATTTCGGCAATTTGTGTTAGTTAAATTTAAAGGTATTGACGACATGAACGCAGCTAATCAAATTGGACGGGGGTTATTGTTAATCCCTCGTGAAGAGCGGGTCAAGCTACCGCCAGGCCGATACTTTTACGATCAGATCGAGGGCTTATCAGTATTTACAACCGATGGTCAATTATTAGGGACCGTATCGAAGATTTTGAATACCGGTTCGAATGATGTCTATGTGGTCACTGATAATAGCCGTGAGATCCTGATTCCGGCTCTGAAAACAGTTGTCAAAGAGATTAATCTTAACACTGGAACGATGGTCGTGGAACTACCTGATGGTTTATTGGAGGAATAACTTTAAATGCTGATCCAAATACTTACTTTATTTCCTCAAATGTTTACTGGTGTTCTTGAAAGTAGTATTTTAAAGAGAGCTCAGGAACAAAATCTTGTTAAATTTGAATTGATCAATTTTCGCGATTTCGCTACTGATAAACACCATATGGTTGATGATACTCCTTATGGCGGAGGCAGCGGAATGGTCCTTAAACCGGAACCAATCTTTCGCGCCTTGCAATATGCTCATCAACAAAACAGGCAACAGACAGAGCGGGGGAAGGCTAAAGTCATCTTATTAACCCCGCAAGGAAAGGTTTTTAAACAGGAGATCGCCAGAGAACTGGCGACTGCAGAAGGTCTGATTATGATCTGTGGTCATTATGAGGGGTTTGACGAGCGAATTCGTTCTTGGGTTGATTTGGAACTTTCAATCGGGGATTACGTTTTAACAGGTGGTGAACCGGCAGCAATGGTAGTAAGTGATGCTGTGGTCCGGTTAATCCCGGGTGTTTTGGGTTCAAGTGAATCAGCGCAACACGATTCATTCTCCGAGTATCTGTTGGATTTTCCTCAATATACCCGTCCTGTTGAGTTTGAGGGAATGAGGGTTCCGGATATTCTCTTGAGTGGGCATCACGCGATGATTGAAGCGTGGCGGAGAGAACAGGCGTTGATTCGGACAGCCAAACGACGGCCCGATTTATTGGAAAATGCGCCAATGTCAGAGGAAGACTTAAAGATCCTCAAAGCAATCGGCGAATTGAATAATGGTTAATATTAACAATAAAAATATAAAGGATTATCGAAGGGAGGTAAGAATTATGAATATCATTGATACTCTTGAAAAAGAACAGATGCGTTCAGATATCCCTGATTTTAAAGCCGGTGATACTGTAAAAGTTCATGTTAAGGTTGTTGAAGGTGGTAAAGAACGGATTCAGGTCTTTGAAGGTGTTGTTATTCGCAGAAGCCATGGTGGTTTAAAAGAAACCTTTACCGTCCGCAAAGTTTCTCAAGGTATTGGTGTTGAAAGAACATTCCCGGTACATTCACCAATGTTGGATAAGATTGAAGTTGTTCGTCGCGGTAAGGTACGTCGTGCCAAACTGTACTATTTAAGAGAACGTTCTGGTAAATCTGCTCGGATTGAGGAACGTCGCGATAGCTGATCAAAATGAGAAGTGGGAAGTACGAAGTGCGAAGTGCGGGGAGAGAAATAATTCTTTTACATTAGGATACTCTTGATACTTCACACTTCGCCCCTTACATTTCGTATTTCCAGGGAGGCCGTTTTAATGATCGAGATTAAGAAGTCTGAATATCGCGAAAACGTTGAAGCATTTGCTATTGCAGTAGTTACAATTTTATTTGTGATCATCTTTGTGGTGCAATCTTTTTTAGTCCGCGGCAGCTCGATGGAGCCGACCCTGTTGGATGGAGAGCGGTTATTAGTTAATAAGTTTATCTTTAAGATCAGAGAACCAAAGATTGGGGATATAATTGTCTTAAAGTATCCCAAAGATCCTACGAAAAAATTTATTAAGAGAGTGATTGCCGTCCCCAATGATACCGTCCAGATCCGTGATGGTGTTGTTTATGTTAATGGTGAAGCAATCAATGAACCATACATCAAAGAAAAACCGGAGTTGGATTTTGATTGGGTTAATGTTCCGGAACGGACCGTATTCGTGATGGGTGACAATCGTAATGGCAGTAAAGACAGTCGTGACCCGGATGTTGGATTCATTCCTTATGAGAATATTGTTGGTAAGGCAATCTTTATTTTTTGGCCGGTACCTAAAGTGCAAGTATTGTTTAATCCTAAATATCCGGAGTTAAATGACGGTTTTCGCCAGGTGATGGATTATTAATTTTCAGTTTATTCTGTAACATTATACTAATTGTAAACAATTCGCATATTAAAATGTCTGGTATCTGGCTAGGCATTTTTTGTTTTTTTTACTCTCTTTAACAGGCATAATTGAAATCACTTCGGAAACCATAAATACAGATTAAATCCAGAAGGAGGGTAAATTATGCCTGATGTAAACTGTACGGTTGATAACTGTGAGTATTGGACTGACGGTAATCTCTGTACTGCGCAGCAGATTGTAATTCAGAATGATGAGGATGGAGGGTTTCCTCCCAATGCACAATTAGATAGTCTGGCGGCGACACCCGCAGATTCAAACGATGAAACATGTTGCCAAACATTTAAACTCAGCAATAAGTAATCGTCAAATTGAGCCCAGGAAAACTGGGCTTTTCTTTTTTAATAGCACTAAATGCAATTCAATTATTGTGTGTTCCTAAAAGCTTGAATTGAAAATAAAATGAAGTGAAAATTAAAAAATTCTTTACATCATCCCCATAAAAATAAGGCAGGAAAAAATTTTTTATTAAGGAATTATTTATAGTTGAGGTGGATCTATGAAAGAAATTCTATTACTGCCTAATCAAGGAAAAGAGTTGGCACTCCAACTGTGTACCAAGATTGTTGATTACTTACAAACCCAAGGTCTGAATCCTTATTTGGAAGAGAAGATTGCAGTGGCAATCGATCGAGCCGGTTTTGGAAGAAGTGAAGCACAGTTGTTTGATAAGATTGATTTGGTATTGGTACTTGGCGGAGATGGTTCGATGCTCAATGCGGCCCGCAGGGTTTATCCCCGCCAGATACCATTGTTAGGGATTAACCTTGGTCATCTGGGGTTTTTGACCAGGGTTGAGAGTAATAAGTTAGAGAATGCTTTTGAACAACTGATTCAGGGCAATTATTTAACCGAAGAGCGTTCGATGCTTGAAGCAGAGGTGATCAGGGACGGTAAGCCAGTGATTAACTTTGTTGCATTGAATGATTTGGTTGTCTCAAAAGGCTCATTGGCACGTATTATTCGTTTAGAGACCTGGATTGACGGTGAATATTTCACGACTTATCCGGCTGATGGCTTAATCGTAGCTTCGGCTACCGGTTCAACCGCTTATTCCTTGTCTGCCGGAGGCCCAATCATGGATCCGGGATTAAAAGCGATCTTGATAACGCCGATCTGCGCTCATTCACTGTATGCCCGTTCTTTAGTTTTGAATGATACTGCGGTTATCAAAGTATTAGTGAATGCCAATCATACTGATATTACCCTTACGGCTGATGGCCAAACTGCAGTTACCTTGCTGTCTGGGGATGAGATCCATTTCAAAAAAGCTAAAGCAATCACAAAACTATTACGATTTAATCATCAGGGAGTTTATGAAGTATTGCAGTCACGTCTCAAAGAAGGCCGTATTTAATATAGAGTTTTCTGGAATTGATTTTTCGATGGTCAATAAGTTGGAGGTTAATGATGAAGTCCGAGCGTCACGCATTGATTATCACGATCATTAAAGAGCAAGCGATCAGTACTCAGGAGGAGTTAGGTGAAGCGCTTAAAGCCCGCGGTGTTTTGGTAACACAAGCGACTTTATCCCGGGATATTAAGGAATTAGGGCTGATTAAAACCCCTACTTTGGAAGGGAGTTACCGTTATTCCTTGCCGCAGGACCGCGCTCCTGGAGATTTGATGCGTCGGGCGCAGCGGATGTTAGAGGATGCTGTTATTTCGGTGGATGTAGCTGAGAATATCATTGTGATTAAGACGATGAATGGGACGGCACAGGGAGTTGCCGCAGCGTTTGATGATTTAGAATGGCCTGAAGTTGTAGGAACTGTTGCTGGTGATAATACGATTATGGCAGTGATTCGTAATAAAGAACAAGCCAAGGAACTCGTAAAACGACTTCATGAGTTGAGGGGGTAACAAGTTGCTGCAACAGATAACGGTGAGAAACTTTGCCTTAATTGATACAATTAATTTAGAGTTTGATCCCGGATTTAACGTGCTTACCGGTGAAACCGGGGCCGGTAAGTCAATTATCATTGATGCGCTTGGCTTGGCATTGGGCGGGCGTTTCAGTTCAGAGATGATCAGGACCGGGTCTGAGAATGCGGTAGTTGAAGCGGTCTTTGAAATTAATGATCGGCCTGAATTAATTGAATATTTAAATGAGATTGGTGTTCCGGTGACTGATGATCAGACGTTGATAATCCAACGGGAGATTAGCAACAATGGCCGTAATCGTTGCCGGGTTAACGGGCAACTGGTTACGGTGTTGGTCCTGGGGAAAATTGGGGAATACTTGATTGATATTCATGGTCAACATGAACATCAGTCTTTGTTAGCAGCCGAGAAACAACTGGAGTTGCTTGATGAATATTGTGGCAGCGAATGTAAAAAGCTCCGGGATGAGTTTCTGGAAGTTTTTCGTCGTTTTGAACTTTTAAGCGAAGAATTACAAGAGTTAAAACAGAATGAGACTGATAAAGTACGGAAGATTGATTTACTTAAATTCCAGATTGATGAGATTGAACAGATGAAATTGATAATTGGCGAAGATGAAGATTTACTTAAGGAAAAAGAGATCTTAGGTTCGTCAGAGAAACTATACGAAGCAGCTACTTTGTCGTATCAGGCGTTGTATGATAATCAATCCGGAAAAGCAGTTATTGAGCTGCTTGCCGAAGCAGAACGTTCGTTATCGCAGGTAGCCGGTATTGATCAGCGGTTGGCTGGTATTCTTGAGACGATTCGCGAGACGGCTTGTCAGGCCGAGGAAGCGTCACGGGAATTACGAGATTATCAGGAACAGATTCAATTTGATCCTGAACGCTTAAATATGATCGAAGAACGATTGGATGAAATCAACAAACTGAAACGGAAATATGGGGCTTCAATTGCTGAGATTTTACTGTTTTTGGACCGTTGTAAGCAGGAATTGGCCGACTTAAACAATAGTGAAGAGCGTTCACACAATCTCGAACTGGAAGTGCAGGAGCTTCGTGTTCGTCTTGGAAATCTGGCAGAAACGCTCACCAAGTACCGTGAAGCGGGTGCCTTAAAATTAGAGCATGCCATAATGGAACAATTAGCAGATTTAAATATGGCGAAAACCCAATTCAAAATTGGGATTAATCAACTGGATGCTGATACTGATACTGATACTGGGGTTCCATACCAAGGACGTAAGGTCCAGATTAATGCGACCGGTGCCGATCGCCTAGAATTTTTGGTCTCGCCAAATCCCGGCGAGTCATTAAAACCGTTGACCAAAATTGCCTCAGGCGGTGAGTTGTCGCGTTTAATGTTAGCGTTGAAAGCAATTTTGGCCGAATTAGATCAGATTCCAACCATGGTCTTTGATGAAATTGATGTCGGAATCGGTGGCCGTACCGCGCAGGCTGTCGCTGAGAAGATGGCGCTGATTGGGAGGGCGCGACAGGTGATCTGTATTACGCACCTGCCTCAGATTGCTAGTATGGCAAAGAATCATTTCTATATCGAAAAACAGGTTGATGGCGAACGAACAAAAGTTAGTGTCCGTGGATTAATGATGAATGAACGAATTGATGAATTGGCGCGAATGCTTGGCGGGGCAGAGGTGACCGATACCACTAGGCAGCATGCACGCGAGATGTTGGCATTGGCTGAAAAGTTGCGATTACATCGCATCGGTGATTCAATCATGAATTAGTTCTAAAGTTAATGATCTAATTTTTACTACTGTTAATTCAATTTATTAATAGACTATAATTGAAAATAAGGAGGGAATCCCAATGAAGCGAACAATGATCTGGCTAACTTTACTTGTGATAACTGTTTTATTAATAGCGAATACAGGTATTGAGATGGTAAATGCGAACGGAAAAACGGCACCGGATTTTAGCTTACCTGATTTATCCGGAAATACGGTACGCTTGCATGATGTAATCCGCAATAAAAAAGTTACGGTCTTAAATTTCTGGGCGACCTGGTGTCCGCCTTGTCGTGCTGAGATTCCCGATTTTATCCGTTTTTATCGTAAATATGGTAATCAGGGAGTTGCGGTTATTGCGGTTAATCTACAGGAGAAATCTGAACAAGTCAAAAGTTTTGCGCAGAGTAATGGGATGAATTTCCCGATCTTATTGGATTCGTCTAACCGGGTTGGGCAACTTTATCAGATCTATGCGATTCCGACAACCTTTATTATAGATTCATCGGGTCAAATCAGACATAAGATTGAAGGATCTACTAATCTTGCTACACTGGAAGCCAAAGTTTCAGCACTGTTAAAGGAGTAATATGAAGCTGGTTACTCTTTTGATCATCTTTCTGGCTGGTTTATTATCGTTTTTGTCCCCGTGTATTTTAGCACTGGCTCCAGCGTATTTAAGTATTATTACGGGAATTTCGTTAGCTGATTTACAGAATGGGGTTTTCAAGAGACGGACGGTTGTTCTGGCTACTGTGGCTTTCATTATCGGATTTACGCTGGTATTTATCGCTTTTGGTGCCTCAAGCTCTTTGATTGGAAGTCTGTTACGAAGTGAACGGCGTCGTTTGACCCAAATCGGTGGAATCCTGGTGATCATCTTTGGGTTACACCAAACCGGATTGCTCCCCATCAAATGGTTCTATCAGGAAAGAAAACTGAAGTTTCAACCACAAGTTGGGATAGTGGGAGCTTTTTTAGCAGGGATTGGATTTTCATTAGGATGGACACCTTGTGTCGGTCCGATCCTTGGTTCAATCTTAGCAATTGCTGGAACGCAGGGCGAAGTAACTAAAGGGATGTTCTTATTGTTAATTTATTCACTGGGGATGGCAATTCCGTTTCTAATATTAGCGTTAGGATTTGAACATGTTGCCAGAGGGCTTCAAAGAATAAGGCCGTTATTAAAATACCTGGAGTGGATTGCCGGAGGATTATTAATTATAATGGGTATTTTACTGGTTACCGGCAGCTTTACGGTTCTAAATACTTATATCATGAGAATCACCGGGGGATGGAGTCCGGAAAATCTATTAAAATGGGAGTGAAGCAATTTGCCGATTTACGAATATCGCTGTCAGGATTGCGGGATGACGGTTGAACTGTTGCAAAAGATGGGCGCGACTGAAGCAGGAGTAGCTTGTCCGAACTGTAATTCAACACAATTAAAGAAACTGATTTCAGCGCATGCGGTTACGAAAAGCGGTGCTGTTCAAAATAACAATAGTGTTTGTGAACGGGCTCCAATCTGTGGTAGTTCTTCCTGCTGCGGCGGAAGCTGTCACGGGCACTAAAGCTCTTTTAAAAGTGAATGAAGAAGGCTGTTGCAGCAATCTTGCAGCAGCTTTTTAATTTTTGCATTCTTCTTTGCTTTTTCTATTGTTTTTAGCGAGAATGGTATTTTTAGAATTTCTGTCATAGCTAAAATTAGCTTCTTGAGTTGTCCAATCTGCTCTCAACTCTCCTTTACCTTAGTTCACTCTTTTCTTTATGTTCATTAAATTATTTTTGAATTGTTTTTTTAGTTGGTCCACTGTTTGAGTCGGGCGTGTTAAAGAACTGCCTAAGCAGTTCTTTTTAGAAGAATTGTAATGAACAGGTTAGTGGTTTCATTACAATTCTTCAATTCGAAGAAGTGAAGTTTTGACTAACAAAGCTATGCGGGGTCAAGGGGTGGCGGAACCCCTGCGGTGGGAGTTTGAGGGTTGACCGCTCAACCCTCAAGGAGTTAGACCGTGTAAAAAAGGTTTATTTCGTATAAGTAATGATTAAGAAAAAAGGCTTACTATAATTCAGCAAATTTTTAATGCTATGTTTGTGATTTGAATTGATAAGAACAAATTAAGACTCTTCCACCGGCACACAAATAACCTGCCCGATCAGTAAGGCATCAGGATCTACGTTTGGATTAGCACGGATCAGGGCATCAATCGAAACGTTAAAACGCCTTGCCAGACGGTAAAAAGTATCCCCGGCTTGAATTGTATAGACAGCGGTACCTGGAGGACAAGCAATCGGAGGAGTAGCCAGCGGGATACAAATAACCTGGCCGACCCTAAGGTTATCAGGGTTGATTCCTGGATTGGCTTCGATTAGATCATCAAGTGATACATTATAAAAACGTGCCAAAGAATACAATGTATCACCGGTTTTGATCGTATAATAGTTGCCTTCGGGACATGGAGGGTAGATTGGTTGTCGCGGAATGCAGATGGTTTGGCCAATTTGTAAACGGTTGGGGTCAACAAGTGGATTGGCCGAGATTAATGCCGCAACAGTAGTATTATAACGCTGTGCTAAACTGAAGAAAGTATCGCCTGTTTTAATAACATAAGCAAAGCTGTTGGGAGGACAAGCCATTGACATTGGGATCACCTCATACTTTTAGGATTATTTCAACGTACCAAGACAAAATCATATTTTGCTTATAGTATAGTTAGGACCGGAACTGAAGGTTACTATGCTTTTAGCAGAATTGTAACAATATTGGCCCGAACCTTTAGGAGCTTTTTGAATAAAATACTCCTGAAAGAAAAGGGGGTATTTTGGTGCGTTCAAGATTTTTAATCTTGTTACTGCTGCTAAGCACGTCACTTTGTAGTTTTGGAGCAGCAAAGCAAAGGGTCATTCGGGTTGGTTATTTTCCCAATATCACTCACGCCCAAGCAGTAATCGGAATGGCCGATGGTACTTTTCAGAAAGAGTTCGGTAATAATGTTAAAATCGAAACCTATATCTTTAATGCCGGACCTTCGGTAATCGAAGCAATGATGTCGCGAAATCTTGATTTGGCTTACATTGGGCCTAATCCGGCAGTTAACGGTTATATCCGGACCGGTGGAAAACTGTTGAAGATTGTTGCCGGCGCGGCCAGTGGCGGTGCTTCGTTGGTCTTACGTTCTGATTTAAAGATTACCAATGTAAGACAGTTAGCTGGATTAAAGTTAGCCTCACCACAACTGGGGAATACCCAAGATGTTGCATTACGCCATTATTTACAAAAAAACGGTTTGAAATTAAAAGAACGGGGAGGGACTGTTCAAGTAATTCCCGTCCCCAATCCCGATCAGTTAAATCTGTTTCAACGGAAAGAAATTCATGGTGCGTGGACGGTTGAACCATGGGTTAGCCGGTTGGTCAGCGAGGCTAATGGCCGAATTTTTGTTGATGAACGTGAATTATGGCCCAATGGGAAATTCACTACTGCCGGGATCATTGTTGCCCAGGATTTTTTAGCCAAAAATCCACATCTGGTTAAACGATGGTTAACGGCTCATGTTGATCTGACGATTCGGCTCAATGCCAGACCAGCGTTCTATCAGAGATTGCTCAATCGTGAAATAAAAAAGATTACCGGCAGGGCTTTACCTGACCAGATTATCAAACAAGCGTTTACCAGATTTGAACTGACCTACGATCCCTTGCCACAAACCTTGTTTACTTCAGCAAATCAAGCGTATCAATTAGGTTTATTAGGTAAGAAAAAACCCGATTTGAGCGGGCTGTATGATTTAACGTTACTAAATGAGGTACTGAAGGAGAAGCGTTTGAAGCTAATCAAATAGCCGGCAGTCAGCCGGCTTTTTAGCTGCCAATAATCACCTGTATCAACGCCCAAATATTTATGTTAAAATCGTTATGTTAACTATGGAGTTGACGTTGCGGGCTAACATGGTTAAGCTAAGCGGTTGACCGGGTTGGCTTTATTGGAGTCTCAAAAGAAACCTCAGTCAGCTTAGATAGGAGGGTTGTAAGGTGAAACTAACAAAAAATTTTCAGATCTGGTTAGTTGTTATATCATTTATTCTAACCACTGGGGTACTCTTTGGCGGACAAGCACTAGCTACAAAATTACAAGTTAAAAATCCCTTAGATCAAGAGATGGCGAAGTTAAATGCAGTGGAGAAATATACAGTTGAAGCTGAAGGCGATGGATTGCGGGTTAACTTGAGTCTTAAACAGACTAAAGATCTTAACCTAGTAATGCAACAAGTTCAAAAAAACATTGAGACATTTCATAAAAAACCGGTCCGTTCATTTAATATTGTTGCCAGATCCAATCCCAAATTAGAAGAGATCAGGTATCAACTATCATTTTATCTTGAGGAAGCATTAGCCTCAGGGCAGTATATTCAGTTGATGAATGCCTTGGAATCCTATCAACCGTCGATTACTGCGAAAGTATTTTTAAATGCTGATTTTGTCTATTTACAGTTAGAAGACGGGAATAACTATCTTTATCAGGCAATTCCCCGGAATAAGGTTAACATCAGATTGAATCAGTATCGAGGAGGTGACGTCAGTTGAATAAATATCGTGAATTGATGCTTGGAATTGGATCAGCACTGATCGTTTTTCTTTTGTGGCAAGGGATTGATTTGACGCCGTTTTTATTGATTTTTGGCGCATTAGGAGTATTATACCTTTTTACACAGGGTAAATTAAACCGTAATTTTGAGTTTGCTGGAAACCAGGGAATAACTAGAATTGATACCGGAATCCGTTTTGATGATATTGGCGGTCAGGAAGTTGCTAAACGGGAATTACTTGAAGCATTGGACTTTGTCCGCGATCAGGATAAGGTTACGCAGTTAGGAATTCGTCCGTTAAAGGGAATCTTGTTGACCGGACCTCCCGGGACGGGAAAGACCTTGTTGGCAAAAGCTGCTGCAAACTACACTGATTCGGTATTTATCTCTGCTTCCGGTTCGGAATTTATCGAGATGTATGCCGGAGTTGGGGCGCAGCGGGTCCGGCAGTTATTTAATAAAGCACGGCAATTGGCAGTTAAGATGAATAAAAGTAATGCGATTATCTTCATTGATGAAATTGAAGTTATTGCCGGGAAACGTGGCAGCCATTCGTCCCACTTGGAGTATGATCAGACCCTCAACCAGCTACTGGTGGAGATGGATGGTTTGAAACCGGATGAATCAGTAAAAATTGTAGTAATTGCCGCTACCAACCGGGCCGATTTACTGGATGGAGCGCTGGTGCGTCCCGGAAGGTTTGACCGCCAGGTTAAAGTTGACTTACCTGATAAAGAGGGTCGCAAGCATATCTTAAGTATTCATGCCCGGGGAAAACCGTTTGCGGTGGAAGTCAACCTAGATGAGATCGCCAAAGATACATTTGGCTTTTCGGGTGCGCACCTGGAGTCTTTGATCAATGAGGCGGCGATCATGGCTTATCGTAAGAATCGTCAAGAGATTAATATGGAAGATATTCGTGAAGCGATCGACAAAGTAATGTTAGGAGAAAAATTAGACCGTAAGGTTGAGTCTGATGAATTACGCCGGGTGGCAATTCATGAGATTGGACATGCTTTGGTAAGTGAAGTAGTCCGTCCTGGTTCGGTTGCTACTCTGACGATCATTCCGCGTGGTAAAGCGTTAGGATTTATGCGTCAGTCTCCGACCGAGGAACAATATCTTTACACTCGTGAATATTTACTTGATCAAATTGCGATCTGTTTAGGCGGAGCAATTGCCGAGGAGATCATCTACCATAACTGGAGTACCGGGGCATCCAATGACTTTGAGCAAGCAACATCGCTTTGTAAACAGATCATGGTATCCGGATTGTCAAGTTTAGGAATTATCAGTGAAGAATTAGTCGGAAATGAACGAATGTATACGACAATGAAAGAGATCTTACAGGAACAGCAAGATCGGGTTAAAGAGATTATCATGGCACGGTTAGCGATTTTAAATAATGTCTGTGATAATCTGTTGAATGAAGAGAAGGTCTCAGGAGATTGGTTCCGAGAACAATTAAAGACTGCTTAATAAAAAAGAGGACGAGGGTTCTCTTTTTTATTACATATTTATACTTGGGAAAAAGGGAATTTTAAGATGATGTCTAATATATATATTTTGGTTGTTTGCTCGATAATTAATAGATTTATTCTGACGTAATCTGGGGAAACTAGTGAAAAAACGGAGGAAGAACTCCGTTGCTTTGGAGGTATCGTAATGGATCTTAACACTAGTTTAACCAAAGAATTCGAATCACAGGCCAATACCGAAAATAATGTTGCATCAATATTACGTTTAGTATGTCGGGCTTTAAAAGAAAATGGCTACAATCCATTGGATCAGATCGTCGGTTATCTGATTTCCGGTGATCCAACTTATATTACGAATCATTGTAATGCCAGAGTACTAATTCGCCAGCTTGACCGCGATCAAATTCTTGATGAATTGGTACACTATTATCTCGGAAAAGAGGAAAGATATGGAAGGTAAATTTATCGTAACAGGCGGTAACCGTTTAAATGGTACGGTGAACATCAGCGGAGCTAAAAACAGTATTCTTGCTTTGATGACTGCGGCAGCTCTTGCTAAAGAAGATGTTTTGTTAAATAATATTCCCTTAAACAGTGATGTCTATACCATGGGCGAGATTTTAGCAAGTTTAGGGGTTAAAGTGGTTTTTCAAGGTAATACGGTGATTATTAACGGTGCTACGATCAATACTTATAAACCCCCATATGAACTGGTACGTAAAATCAGAGCTTCTGTTTATGCGGCCGGTTTGTTATTAGCCCGTTTGGGACATACCGAAGTAGCTTTGCCTGGCGGAGATGAGATCGGTTCACGGCCGGTTGATTTGCACATCCGCGGTTTTCAAGCTTTAGGCGCTGAGGTAAGTGTTGAACATGGATTTATGATCTGTAAGTGCAGTAAACTGACTGGAGCAAAATACTATATTAACAAAGCAAGTGTTGGGACCACAATTAATATGATGATTGCTGCTAGTTTAGCTGATGGAGTGACAATTTTAGAAAACCCGGCCAAGGAACCTGAAATAGTCGATACTGCAATTTTATTAAACGGAATGGGTGCGAAGATTAGAGGAGCCGGTACCGATACGATCCGGATTGAAGGTGTAACGGAATTACATGGTTGTGAACATTCACCGATTCCGGACCGGATTGAGGCTGGAACGTTTATGATTGCGAATGCCGCAGTCGGCGGGGAGATCCAGATTACCAATGTTTTATCGGAGCATCTCCGTATTCCGATTGCTAAACTCCGTGAAGCCGGTGCCGAAATAATTGAAGGCGATACTGATCTGGTTGTAAAAAGTACGGGCCGGTTGAAAGCAGTTGATGTTGATACAGCAGTTTTTCCAGGATTCGCAACTGATCTGCAGGCGCCATTTGGTGTACTGCTCTCGCAGGCCGAAGGTACGGGAATTATCAGAGAGACGATCTTTGATAATCGTTTCCGTTACATTGAAGAATTGCGCCGCATGGGCGCTGATGTCAAAGTCGAACGGGATACGGCGATCTTTAGAGGGATTGAACGCTTGAGTGGCGCTCCGGTTGAAGCAACTGATATCAGGGCCGGAGTTGCTTTGGTGATTGCCGGATTGATGGCTGATGGGACCACTGAGGTTTCGGGGATCTATCATATTGATCGGGGTTACGAACATTTTGACCTTAAACTTAAAAACTTAGGGGCGGTAATTGAACGGATCTCATAAAAGTTAAGGCTTGATAAGGGGATACTTTAATGAGCTGTAACAGTGATCTGCGGTTAAAAGAAGGAGAAGTAGTTGATCAGCTAGGGTATCAGGGATTAAAGATAATTCAAGATCCCCGGAGGTTCAAATTTACAATTGACGCCTTATTATTAGCCAGTTTCATCAATCCGAAACCAACTCAAAGAGTAATCGATCTGGGCAGTGGTGGAGGAGTCTTACCATTGTTACTGGCCGGTCAAGATCAGGTACAACAGGTGATTGGACTTGAGATCCAGCCGGAACTGGTTGATATGGCTACCCGTAGTGCTGTTTTAAACCAATTGGAAACTCAAATAACTTTCTATGAAGCTGATCTGCGCCAACAACTTCCCCAAGCTTTAAAACCCAATTCGTTTGATTATGTCATCTCTAATCCTCCGTATTTTCCTGTCGATGCCGGAATGGTCAGTGAAAATCAAGCGTTGGCAATTGCGAAGTTTGAGCTCTGTTGTTCACTGCCGGATGTATTAAGAGCTGCGGTAAGATTAGTGAAAGGAAATGGCAAGGTTGTCCTGATCTATCCTTCGCAAAGAATGGAACACTTATTCGGCTATTTAGGGCAATTCAATCTGTCACCTCAAAAAGTATGTTATGTTCATCCCAATCATACCGCTTCAAGTAACTTGATGTTGGTTGAAGCGCGTCCGGGCAAGAAAGGCAATCTACAGGTATTACCGCCAATCTTTGTTTATGAAAATAACCGGTATTCTCCGCAAATGGATCAGATTTTTCACGGTCAAAAAATTGAAAATATTTTTTAAAACAGGACTTTGGACTTATATAGATCTAAAAAAATCTGTCGATATTATAAGTAAAGAAGCAAGGAGGCTGCTAGCCGCCACGGATGGCGGAATATATAAATAAAATTTAATTGGATTTAGAGCCGACTCAAGTTAAGTTGGCTTTATATATTTATAGCTTGATTATTGATTATTTTTAGCAGTTACAGTAGAACAATTAATCAAAGAGACGGTTGCAAACTTTCCAGTGAAGGTGAATTGAAGCATGAGAAGAGTAATGGTTGTTGATGATGCCGCTGTGATGCGTTTGATTTTGTCAAAGATATTTGTTGAAGCAGGATACGAAGTAGTAGCCGAAGCAACAACAGGTAATGAAGCGGTTATTAAATATCAGCAATTCAAACCGGATTTAGTAACAATGGATATCACCATGCCGGATATGAATGGGTTAAGTGCGCTAAAATTGATTAAAAAGATCGATCCTGATGCCAAAATTATCATGTGTTCAGCGATGGGCCAGCAAAGGCTGGTGTTGGAAGCCTTGGAAGCAGGCGCGCTTAGCTTTGTGGTCAAACCGTTTGACGGTCAGCAAGTAATAGAAGTTGTCAGGAAGGTTTTTGTCTAATAATTATTTTAGGCAAAGATTATTTATTAAGTAACAGCCTGGCGCCTACTACCATCAAAACGATTCCAAGCAGTTTCAGATAAGTGAATGATAATTGTTTCATTCCAAATAATCCGAAATGGTCAATGAGATAAGCGGTGAGCAATTGCGCAGCGATAATTGCGGTTGTTGCTGCTCCAACTCCAAGTTTGGGGATACTCATGGTAACGCCAACGATGATTCCTACCCCAATCACTCCGCCTAACCATGCATACCACGGGACTTCACCAATTTTTCCAAAATTGCCGTTTCCCCAGAAGAGGACAACGATCCCGGCAGTGATTGTCCCAATCAGATGAACAATGAAGGTCCCCTCCAATAATCCCACAATCTTCACTAATGCACTGTTAAATGTCCCTTGAATTGCCATCAATGCTCCGGCAATCCCTGCAGTTATGATCGCGAAGACTCTGCTACTTAGTTTCATGTTCCAAACCCTCCAATTAACACATCCGAAATGAAAATTAACATATTTGCTAGTATTCACTAATATTATTTAATATATCCATCCTTTTATTTTAAATAAGGTGATCAATGGAACTGATTAACGCGACGCTGATCGGATTTTTGGTTGGCATTTCCGGAACAGTTGCCGGAGGACTGTTTATTTTACGTTTTGGAAGTAGTTCAAACCGTCAAAGTTTTTTACTGGGATTTTCAGGCGGAGTGATGGTGGCGGTTGTCCTCTTTGATCTGTGGCTGGAAGCAATTCATTACGGTGGAATTATAATAACGGCATTGGGGACAGCAGTTGGAGTCTTTTTAATTCAGTATTTTGATCAATTTTTAAAGCTGATTCCATGGTACCGTAACCGCAATCTTTCCAAACTGAATAAAGTAGGTTTATTGATGGGCTTAGGGATTGGGGTCCATAATTTCCCTGAAGGAGTCGCGCTCGGGACGACTTATATAGCCAATCCCGCGCTTAAAAATTGGTTGGGTCTGGCATTGATTATGGCGTTGCATAATATTCCCGAAGGAATGGTGATGTCCTCAACTTTTAAACTAGGTAAAGTCCCTTTCTATAAGATTATTATTGCTTTAATATTAGTGGAACTGCCAATGGCTTTTGGCAGTACTGTCGGAGGAGCTTTAGGACTGCTCTCCAATGAGATGATTGCCGCTTCATTGGGATTTGCCGGCGGGGCGATGTTTTTCTTGGTAGCAAAAGAAATATTACCAATGGCCAAAAAAATATCCGGCGTTTTATCAGTAACAGTCGGATTTTTGATTGGATTGTTAATTGGAATTATGATGATCAGTTTTATTTAAGGAGAAATTATTGAGTACGATAAAGGATCGCCCCAAAATTAGCTTCAATGGTTAGAGTTGCCTGACGGTTAACGATCTGCAGTTGCCGATCGGTCAATCCTTCAGTCCAGCTCATATCCCCAAAATCCACCAATTCATCAGTCAGTGTTATTGTTAAAGGTTGATTACCGGCATTGATGATGACAATTACTTTTTCATCTTTAAAACGTCGCGCAAAGATATACAGACTGCGCTCATCGTCGGTTAATAAAGTTTCAAAATAGCCATAACGTAAGGGTTGAAGCATGGTCCGCAAATAGATAAGGCGTTTGTAAAGGTTGTGCAGTTGATGGTTCCAGGTTGCCGGGTCCCAATTAAAGGTACGGCGGCAATCCGGGTCGGCTCCGCCAGTCATGCCAATTTCATCACCATAATAGATGTGGGGGATTCCTGGATAAGCAAACTGGATTATTAGTGCCGGTTGCAGATGCTTTACCGCTTCTTCGTAACTTCCTGAATATCCGGGGATTACCCTTAAGTGTTCTTGGAAAACAGTTATTATTCGGGCTGTATCATGACTGCCCAACATGTTGAGTAAACCGAAGTTATTTGCTTCAGGATAACGTAACCGGATTAAACCCAACAGAAAATCTAATTTTGAGAGTGTCAATTTTTTCTTGGCAAAACACAGGACCATCAGATCGCGGAACAGATAGTTCATGACACCGTCAAAATAGTTCCGGGTCAGCCAGAAACGGGCATCGTGCCAGATTTCGCCGACAATATAGGCATCAGGATTGACTGCTTTAACCCGTTGGCGAAATTCAACCCAAAACGGTGGTTCAATCTCATTAGGAACATCTAACCTCCAGCCATCAATCTTTCCAACCCGTAACCAAAATGTTGCCGTTGACAACAGATATTCTTTAACCAACGGATTGGTGGCATTCAGTTTCGGCAGTGACGGTACATCCCACCAACAGACATAATTAGGGCGGGGACTGATTGTTACCGGGAAACTTTGAATATAATACCAATCTTTATAGAACGAACGTTCACCGTTGGCTAAAATATCCTGAAAGGCAAAGAAATCAGTTCCGGTATGATTAAACACTCCGTCAAGGATGATTCTGATTCCGGATTGATGGAGCGTTTCAGTTAGATTAAAGAAGCTTTCTTTATCCCCTAGGATTGGATCAATCGTTAAATAATCCCGGGTATTATAGCGATGATTTGATGAAGCGGCGAAGATCGGGTTTAACCAGATCAGGTTGATTCCCAAGCTGTTAAGATAAGAAACTTTTGCAGCTATTCCTTCAAGGTCCCCACCAAAAAAGTTATCAAGCGTAGGCTGGTCTGACCAGTTAGCGACATTGACCGGATCGTTGGCGTGATTAGCATTATAAAAACGATCCGGGAATATTTGATAAAGGATTGCATCGTAAACCCATTCGGGAATGATATGAATATTCTCTTCTAACCAGTAATAATCAAAAGGGCCAAGCGTCTCAATCAGCTCTCCGGCAGTAGTTTGACACTGAAATGAATAATGACAAGCTCCAGCCTGGTTAAGCTCGATTTCGGCTTGCCAGTATGTATGTTTCCGGGAACGTACGGTTGGAAACATTGCTTTGATTTTAGATGTGCCTTCTTCTTCATAACAGACAAAATAAGCGTACTTTTCAGATTGATTTTTGACTTTCAATCTTAAAAGCAACCGATTGGGGCTTAACGGTTGGCAAAAGCGGGTAATGGTTTTGTGAAACAATTGTAGATCTCCTTTATCAAAATTTAATGAAAAAAGCTGACATCAATTACATGCTCTTTGCATACAATTAATCGGTAAAAAACTAGGAAAAGTTTAATTTAACCATTTGTTAATCTAAACCTGATAATGAAATATTTGTCACAACATACAAATGTATATAGTATTATAAGTTTCGATGAGTAAAATGGTGAATTTGACATAGTCATTTTTGAAAGTATGCCATCATGATTCATTAGTATCTCTAATTCTTTTGTTTTAAAACCGTTCTGATTTAAATTGGAAATTAAAAACTTAAAATTTATTAAAATGAAGGGGGTTGTGAATAGACAGATTGATTGTTTTTTATTTTGCTACATTATAGCCAAGTTATAACTTGAGTAAATGTTTCTTTTTTGTTAAATGTTAGGAAATTAATGAAAAAGGCTAAATAAAAAATTTTTTGTGCCGATAAAAATGTTGAATTATAGAAAAAAAATTCCTAAAGGAGACTGAATAATGCTACCAATGCTGGTTGCACGCTATCGACAAAATGTAATTAGTTGTTTACTGCAAGATCTGAAAAATATTTATATATATTGGGATTTCAGAGATGAGCGGATTCAAACCCTAAAAAGTTTTATGACTGTTGTAAAACCTGATATTCGTTTAACCTTACGTTTGATGCGTGAGGATAGTGGTACGGGAAGGTTTTTTCCGGAGCAGGAAGTGAGCCTTTACTATCTGGAACCAGGTAACTATTATTTTAGAAATCTGGACCCTTTTGCAACATACTATATTGAGTTTGGTGCGAAAACTCCGGATGGAAGATTTATTAGGTTTTTCCAAAGTGCAACAATTCAGTTGCAACCTTCGTTACGCGGGATTAACAGTTCTGAATTCTTCTTTGAACTGGACCTTGATGAATCACTTAATGGTGGCCTGAATCAACTGTCCGAACTTGCCAGGTTAAAAGAGTTAAACGAATCTTTGTTCAGTTGGAGTTAAATCGCAATAATATTTGGCGCTTTTATTTGCTTTAACAATTATCATTTACTTTGGAGGTAGTAATGCAGTTTAAACAAGATACCAATTCTACCGGTTACTTAGCTTTTTTACTCCATGCCCATTTACCTTATGTGCATAATACAAAGAGCGAGATCAGCCTTGAGGAGAAGTGGTTATTTGAGGCAATTACCGAATCCTATATTCCAATGTTGCTTAGTTGGGAGAAGCTGGCAAAAGAAGGGGTTCCGTTTCAGATTACCTTATCTTTATCACCAACATTATTAAGCATGTTGCTTGATCCTGATTTACCGGAGCGTTACGGACGTTATCTTGACGGACTGAAAGAATTAACCGGCCGTGAAGTCGAACGTGTTCAAAATATCCCTGAGATGCAGGATGTGGTTGGATTTTACTATGATCGGATTCGGACCATTGATCATGCTTTCCGGAACGAATACCAATACAACTTGGTCCTCCCGCTTAAGAAATTAGCGATTCAGGGACACCTTGAGTTGATAACGACCTGTGCGACGCACGGCTTTTTGCCGTTAATGATGAGTGATGTTGCCAGACGAGCACAGATTCGAACCGGGGTTAATCTGTTTAGACAAGTATTTGGTTGGGCGCCGCGAGGTTTATGGCTGCCTGAATGTGCTTATCTTCCGGGAGTTGAGAAACTTCTGAAAGAAGAAGGGATCAAATACTTTATCATGTCCGGTCATGGTCTGTTAAACTCGGTACCAAAGGCAGCTACCGGTTTATATGCACCCCTGAAAACCAGTAGTGGTGTAGCGGTATTTGGCCGTGATATTGAAACCTCACAACAGGTTTGGAGTAGAACGGAAGGATACCCTGGTGACTATTATTACCGCGAGTTTTATCGTGACGTAGGGTATGATTTGGATTATGATTATATTCAACCTTATCTGACAGCAGGAATCCGGGGCGATACCGGATTGAAATACTATCGAATTACCGGTAAAACGGATTATAAAGAACCTTACAATCGGGGAATTGCTCTTTCCAAAGCAATGGAACATGCCTATGATTTTGTCCATAACCGTAATCATCAAGTAGCCTATTGGAAGAATGAATTAGGTCAAAAACCGTTAATTACTGCGCCATATGATGCCGAGTTATTTGGTCACTGGTGGTTTGAGGGGCCTGATTGGTTGGAAAATGTACTTCGAATTGCTTCCAATCAGGAAAACGGAGTTCGAACAATAACGTTCTCCAATTACTTAAAACAACATCCACCCCGGCAGACAGTTGCCTTTGGACCGTCAACCTGGGGAGATGGCGGATACAATCGTTTTTGGCTTAACAACTTAACCGACTGGGTATATCAGAAGTTGCATACTGCGGAGAAAGCGATGGCCCAATTGGCGGATTCAACCGACCAGCCTACTGCCCTTGAACGCAGACTGCTGAATCAAGCAGCGCGGGAATTACTGTTAGCTCAAAGCAGTGACTGGCCATTTATTATTACCAGTCAAACCGTGGTTGATTATGCGAAGCGGCGTATTGAAGAACACCTGATTAATTTCTTTAAGCTCTGTGATCAGTATTATGAAGGTTCAATTGACGAAGCCGAACTGCAAAAGCTGGAAGCAGAATCACCAATCTTTGCTGATCTTGATTATCGGATTTATTCCGAGCGTTCTCCTTGGAAGACAATCTTAAAGAATAATTCCAATAAGCCGGAGATCATTATGCTGAGTTGGGAGTTTCCGCCTCAACATGTTGGAGGACTGGGAATCCATGTCCGTGATCTTTCGGAAGCATTGGTTAAACAAGGATATAATGTTCATGTTTTAACCGTAGCTCATGACGGTCAACATGGTTTTAAACAGATTAATGGAATTGCCGTTCATTATTTACCGACTTATCAAAAGTTAGAGTCGGATGTTGATTTTATGTCCTGGATTTTGCAATTAAATTTAGGGATGGCCGATTATGCCCGGGAGATGCTAATGCGGCTCCGGGGACGCAAAGTCATTATTCATGCTCATGATTGGTTGGTTTCATTCGCTGCCCGTGAATTGAAAGCGGCATTTAACATACCGTTAGTTACAACAATTCACGCCACCGAATCAGGCCGTAATAATGGCTTGTATAATACTACCCAACAAGCGATTCATCGGATTGAGTCGGAACTGGCAAGTATCTCGGATCATGTCATCTGCTGTAGTCAATACATGAAAACCGAGATCAGAAATCTGTTTGATACCGATCCGGAGCTGATTTATGTGATTCCCAACGGGGTACGGCAGATTAATATTGTCCGAAAGCCGAACCATAACAAGCAACAATTATTTTTCTGCGGCCGGTTAGTTCGGGAGAAAGGGGTCCAGGACCTGATTCAAGCTTATGCCGGAATTGCCGGCTTATATCCGGACAGTGAATTACTGATTGCCGGTTCGGGACCATATATGCACGAGTTGCAGGATTTGACTCGTCATTTAAATCTGGAAAGCCGGGTTAAATTCTTAGGTTTTATCTCGGAGCAAGTTCGCAATCAGTATTTAGCTGAAGTAAACATTGCAATCTTTCCAAGCCTTTACGAACCATTTGGAATCGTAGCCTTGGAAGCGATGGCGGCCGGAGTTCCGGTTATTGCCTCCAAAACTGGTGGTTTGGGTGAGACAGTTCAAGACGGAGTGAACGGCTTGACCTTCACACCAGGTGATGTTAACGAGTTACAGCGTTGTCTGCTTAAATTAATTCAAAGTCAACCATTGGCTGATTACTTATCAGTCCGGAGCAAGGAGATTGTTTTACGGGACTATACTTGGGATGCGGTAGCACGACAGACAGCACAGGTTTATGAAACGGCCTTTACACAAATTATTGCTAAAGTCAGTTAAACAGGAGAGATGATGATGCAACAGGTACATAGCTTTTATGTAAGACCGCGATTACCAGAGAAGCTCCAGATTCTTCAAGAACTCGCTTACAACCTGTATTGGTTTCGAGGAACAGAGACTGAAGAGATATTTGCCCGTCTCGATCCGGCACTGTGGGTCGAAAGCGGTTATAACCCGGTTTTAATGCTGATGAATATTCAGGAAGAACGACTCGAAGCGGCAGCCAATGATGCTGAATATCTGGATTTGTTAAATACGGTAACCCAAGAATACCATTCATACCAAAATATTAGTATTAAAGAACTGACCAAGGATAAGGCGGTGATTGCTTTCTTCTCGGCGGAATTTGGTATCCGGGAAGATTTGCAGATTTATGCCGGTGGATTAGGTATTTTAGCTGGTGACTACCTTAAATCTGCCAGTGATCTGGGATTACCGGTCGTAGGGGTAGGGTTACTCTACCAGGAAGGTTATTTCCGGCAGATTTTGGATAGTAATGGAAGACAGCAAGAGTATTATAAACAATATGACTTTAATAATTTACCGTTGGAGCGGGTCTGTGGCCCGGACGGTAACCCATTAAATTTATCCCTTGATTTTCCGGACCGTAAATTAGTAATTCAGGTTTGGAGAGGTACGGTAGGCCGAATTCAGTTGATCTTATTAGATAGCAATCATCCTAATAATCTGCCTGAGGACCGTAAAATAACCGATCGGCTTTATGGAGGAGATTTTGAAAAGCGGATCCAGCAGGAATATGTTCTGGGAATTGGTGGCTATCGGGCCCTTAAAGAATTGAATATTAATCCGGTTATTTGCCATCTCAATGAAGGACATTCAGGGTTCTTAGGATTAGAACGAATTCGCCATTTGATGAATGAATATAATCTGGATTTTGAACCGGCGCGTTATTTGGCGGCGAGTGGCAATATCTTTACCACTCATACTCCGGTGAAAGCGGGGATTGACCTGTTTCCGCTTTATTTGATGGATAAATATTTTACTGGATATTATCAAAGCTTAAATCTTTCGCGACATGAGTTTCTATCGTTAGGCCGTATTGATCCCAATAATCAACAGGAATTTTTTAATATGGCCGTAATGGCGTTGAAGTTGTCATTCTGGTCAAACGGAGTGAGTAAGCTTCATGGTCAAGTAGCGCGAAATATGTGGTGCGGACTATGGCCCAATCTGACAATGGATGAATTGCCGATTACTTCAGTCACTAACGGAGTCCATATTAATACTTGGATTGGCCCGGAAATGGCAGCCATATATGACCGTTACTTAGGGACCGAATGGCGTTATAACCCACAGAATGAAGAGATGTGGCGGAGAGTCGAGGCGATGGCCGATGAAGAACTCTGGGAGGCGCATCAATCCCAAAAACAAACCTTGATTAATTTTATCCGGGAGCGTCTCAAAAAACAGCTGTTGCTCAAGAACGCTTCAAAAGCCGAGATCAATTTGGTTGAAAAATGTTTGGATCCTAATGTATTGACGATTGGGTTTGCCAGACGTTTTGCGCCGTATAAGCGTCCGACTTTATTACTTCGGGATCGGGAACGCCTGTTAAAGATTCTTAATGACAGTGAACGACCGTTACAGTTAGTTTTTGCCGGTAAAGCTCATCCCCATGATGAACTGGGAAAAAATCTGATCCAGGAGATTTATACTTTTGTAAAAGCGAACCGGTTAGAACATAAAGTAATCTTTTTAGAGGATTATGATATTCACATTGCCCGCCATCTGATTCAGGGAGTAGATTTGTGGCTTGGTAACCCGCTTCGTCCTTTGGAAGCAAGCAGTACCAGTGGTATGAAAGCAGTTGCTAACGGAGCTTTGCATATCAGTACTTTGGATGGTTGGTGGGATGAAGCCTGGAAACCGGAGTTGGGCTGGGCAATTGGTAATGGTGAGAATTCGAATGATTCTAGTTATATTGAAGCTGCCGAGGCAGAATCGCTGTATCTTCTTTTAGAGGAAGAGATTATCCCGTTGTACTATCAACATCATTCGGAAAAAATTCCCAAGGAATGGGTTGCCAAGATGAAGGCTTCAATCATGGCTTTTGCGCCTGTTTATAACACGCACCGAATGGTTTTGGAATATAATGAAAAGCTGTACCGGCCTGCGGCAGAACTTTACAGCCGATTACAGGAGAATGGCCAAGCGAAAGCCAAAGCGATGGCCGCTTGGGAACAAAATGTTAAAAACAATTGGGATAAAGTGAAGATTGTAGCAGTTGACAGTGACTGTGAAAAAGATTCACTTAAAGTTGGCGGTCAGTTTTCGGTTAGAGTAACAATTGAGTTGCCGGATTTTGCTCCTGCAGATATCAAAGTTGAAATCAGTTACGGGCTGGTTGATGGTGCTAACCAACTGGTTGATCCCCAAAGGATAATCTTGAATAAGTTTAAGGAAGTCGGGGATAATCAGGTTGTTTATTCAGGTGAGATCAAATGCTGTTATAGCGGAAAGCAAGGTTTTAACGTTAAAGTATATCCTTATCATCCGGACTTAGCTACATCATATCAAGTTGGATTACTTCTTCTTGGTTAAGAAGAATCATATAAATTAACAGGGGGTGATGTACCATGTTAGCAAAGGATATAATGACCAAACAAGTCATCTGTATCCAGGAAACAGCAAAAATCTTTGAGTTGACTAAATTGTTGACCGAAAAAATGATCAGCGGGGTTCCAGTCTGTAACAAACAGGGAAAGGTTGTGGGGATTGTAACCGAAAGGGATCTGATTGGTCTGAAGAAGGGCGAATTAGTGAAGGATATTATGACGCCTGCAGTGATTGGTGTCCGGCCTGATCAGACCATCGAAGAGGTTGCCGCAACGCTGCACTCCAATAAAGTTAAACGGGTTCCGGTGTTTGAGGCGGGAAATATCATTGGTATCATCAGCCGTAGTGACATTATCTTTGCAATCGCTAAACGGATGAGTAATTCTATACAATCAGTAATTTAAGATTGGAAGAAAAAGGTATTCAGGTATTTGGTGCAACCTCTTGAAAGGGGTTGCACTATATTATTAGCCAAAGATTTTAATAAAAACTGACCTCCCAGAAGAACGATTGGGAGGCCATTTTCATTCAACGCTTTAGATTTTGAGATCAATATTTTGACCAAGATGGGCCGGTTGAGGCGCCGGTGGCATTGCATCCAGCAGTTTTTGCATCATTACTGTCTCGGTGTTCATCTCTCTCTTTAGCAATCTTGAGAGTAATTCAATTTGAAGAAGGTCACGGCCTTCGCTTGCACGGGTTAGTCGGGTCGCAACAGCATCCATGTGATCGCTCCCCTCTAAATTTATTGTAATTTAGATTATCGGCAGATATTTTTGAATACTTGATAGTTTATTTAAATTTTTCAAAAAAAAAGACCGGGCTGATAGATTTTCGGTCTTTGTTTATCAATTAGTTATTTAAGATAAGTTGGTCAATTATCAGCTTCTTTCTGCAGCAAAATCCCATACTCAATACTGTCAACCAGGGCTTCCCAGGAAGCTTCGATGACGTTTTCCGATACTCCGACAGTACCCCATTTTGTTTCACCATTGGTACTTTCAATTAAGACGCGGACTTTAGCGGCTGTGCCACTGTTCTCATCCAAAACACGGACCTTATAGTCGATTAGATTGATCTCACTGATCTCCGGATAGAAGCGTTGTAACGCTTTCCTGATTGCCAAGTCGAGTGCATTAACCGGACCGTCGCCTTCGGCAGCGGTGATCTCATGTTCATCGCCGACACTGACTTTGATGGTGGCCTCGGATAGTACCGGTTGGTCGCCGCGTTTTTCGACAATAATTCGAAAACCTTCTAAATTGAAGACCTTTTCATAGAGTCCAAACGCTTTTTTAATCAGTAGGTCGAAAGAGGCTTCCGCGGCTTCAAATTGGTAACCCAGATTCTCCAAATCTTTTAGATTGGCAGTTAATTCGCCAACTTTGGGGTCGTCTTTTTCGGCTTCGGGTAAGATCTCCTTTACTTTATTCAAAATAGTACTTCTGCCGGCTTGATCTGAGAGCAGGAAACGGCGTTCATTGCCAACCTGTTCAGAACGGATGTGCTCCAATGAATTGGAATTTTTCAGAATTGCATCATGATGCGTACCGGCCTTATGAGCAAATGCAGATGCGCCGACATAGGGCTGGCGTTCATCGTGCTGTAAGTTGGTTAACTCTGAGATTAACCGGGAAGTAGGAGTCAACAGGTGCAGATTGTTTTTAACAGTTGAATCATAACCTAATTTCAGAATCAGAGTTGGAATTATTGAAGAAAGGTTGGCGTTGCCACAGCGTTCACCATAACCGTTAAAAGTACCCTGAACGTGGTTGGCTCCGGCCTGGACTGACATGATTGATGAGGCTACTGCGACGCCGGTATCATTATGGAAATGGACTCCGATATTCGGGAAGTCAAGCTCTTTTTTGACCTGTTCGAGGATCTCGATTACCTCAAACGGCAGAGTGCCACCATTGGTGTCACAAAGTACAACTGTAGAGGCTCCACCGCGGATTGCGGCTTTTACAGTTTCAATTGCGTAGTCACGGTTTGCTTTATAGCCGTCAAAGAAATGTTCGGCATCATAGATTGCTTCACGGTTATTCTGGTGGAGATATTTGATGGAGTCTTCAATGATCTGCAAATTATCAGCCAAACTGACCTTTAAGACCTCCAAAGCGTGCAAATCCCAACTCTTACCAAAGATTGTAACGGCTTTGGTACCGGTGGCTAAGAGATCATTAAGTGTTTTATCGTCTTCAGGGCGGTTTTGAAACCGACGGGTACTACCGAAGGCGACCAATTTGGCGGTTTTGAGGTTTAAAGAAGTAGCGGTCCGATAAAATTCAAGATCTTTCGGGTTTGAACCCGGCCAGCCGCCTTCAATATAGTTAATGCCTAACTGGTCCAATTGTTTGACAATTCTGATTTTGTCTTCAACAGAAAAGTATACGCCTTCTCCTTGGGCGCCATCGCGTAATGTTGTATCGTAAAATATTACCTTACCCATTAATAGCTCCTCCTTGGTTATTGTCTGACATATAAAAAGTTAAAAAAAATTCACCTAATTTGTGCTTTGAAATATTAACTTCTATTTTATCCCCAACTTATTGTCATGTCAATGAAAAAACTTGATATTACGATTATTTTTGCACCACTGACAACTAAATTTCATAAAGTGTATTCGGAGGTATGAAGATGGCATGGCATTGGTTGAAGACTAACGAGCTTCCCCTTGGCGCAAGAATTATGAAGTATAACTCGCAAGGCAAAGATGTTCAGGAATTACAGGAGTTACTTGCTAAAACCGATTTTTATTATGGTCCAATCGATGGTTACTATGGGACACTTACTGAAGAGGCTGTCTTTTTAGTACAACGGACTTTCAAATTAAGAAAAGATGGTCTGGCCGGTCCGGAAGTCATAAAAACCCTAATCAAAGCTTCCAATCGGGCGGGAAGAATTATTTATACGGTTAAGGAAAATGAGAATTTGGAGGTTATCTCCCAGAAGTTTGGTGTAGGTAAAGGTGCATGGGATTCGTATCCCGGACAAGGTAATCCCCGCAAACGATTATATTCGGGAATGAGGTTACTCCTAAGAGAAAAAGCGGTATACATTTGGGATAATAGTCCCCAGGCAAGAGAAGTACCGGTTACCGGAGTACTGGTATCAGGTGGTCAGATTGATGCCAGTGGTAAAGTTAGTTGGAGTGATGGTTTAAACAAAAATGATCTCTGCGTTGTAAATACCACCACAGAGATTTGGGAGCAACTGTTCAATTCGCGGAAATTAAGTAAAGAGCTGATTAAGGGTTTAACTGCTAACAGAACGATCAGATGGGGAATCGATCTGTCTAATGCCGCGCGTTCGGCCTTACCGTACTGGATTGATTTCTTGAAAGCACTGAAACGGACGATGTTCAATCAACCAATTAATTTCATCATTATACCACTGAATGGTCATGATCAAAGTTATCTGCGACTGGTCTGGGCGAATTTACCCTGGTTTGCAAAGTATTGCAAACTGGTTTTGGTTGCGGACATTGTTTCAAGAGAACATGATAATCTTGAGAGTTTCAGTCGGGAGTTAATTACTTTTAATAAAATTCTGGTCCAAATTGCTAAAGAATATCCTAATATTTTACCGGTTGTGTCTACGCAGGGTTGGGATTGGAATCTTGAACAAAAGACGTTCCGAATGGTATCCAACCGTGAAGCCAAGCTAATCAGAGCAATCAATTATCAAATGGCAAGTTATTCACCGGAGTCGCTGTTGACTACTGTTAATTATACAACTCACGGTGAAGAGCATCAGTTGGTTTATCGGGATGAGCGGGGATGGAGTGACTTTTTGAATCTGATTAAGCGGAGTGATTGTTTGGGTCTGGTGATCAAACAAGCCGGTGATTTAGGATCTGCTTTAGGAGAATATATTGCTGATTCATTTACAATAATGCCTGACAGTAAAATCTAAAAAAGATTTTTCTTTATGATAAATTATAAAATATTAAATCAACTTTCGCAGGAAACAACTGATAGCTTTGCCTTGATATAATCGGGCAAAGAAGAGACAAAGTAGCCCAAAAGTTCGTTAATTGTCTCCTTTGACAAAAACAGTTTTTCCTGTAAAGTTACTT
>Ga0209720_1000658_pt1 | contig 34132 bp, 27 predicted proteins | sample AD_JPNMR3_MetaG_FD_184426 | JGI IMG/M metagenome (GOLD analysis project Ga0209720, IMG submission 184426) | Active sludge microbial communities of municipal wastewater-treating anaerobic digesters from Japan - AD_JPNMR3_MetaG (SPAdes) (version 2) | ecosystem: Engineered > Bioreactor > Anaerobic... | reverse complement strand
CCTTTCCCTTTATACTCATGTTCCCCGAGTGTTATGTAATACTCTGCTTTGCGGGATCTCGAATCAATGTTTAGAAGTCCGATAAGCCCCACAGGTCTACCGTCTACTTCTATAACGCCATCGAACTTGTTTCCGTCAGTTGATACCCCGCCATCCAGGGTCCTACCGTCTACTTCTATAACGCCATCGAACCGATCCGTCCTGTCTTTAACTCTCCTAAACCACTCCACGGTTTTCTTGTACTCCAAGGGGAGATCGTAATGCAGAAACTGGTTATTCCTTTCGTCGTTGATCCAGCGAATCTTGTCTGCAACATCCCGCTCCTCGAACTTCCTGATGGTTACCTTCATGCGGCCCAACAACCTTCGGCCGGGAAGGGATCAAAGCAGGATAGACAGGAGCTTAGCCTAACCCCCCCGCTGGAATTTTCTGCAAATTTCTCCATCAGGATCACGTTTCTGTAAGCACCGTCGATGAAGCGTTTAGCAACATGTTCACCTATTTCTCGGTAACCAAGCGACTTCCACAGTTTGAGGGCCAACTGATTATCGGCTACCACACTCAACTTGATTTTCCTTAGGTTAAGATACTTAAAGGCAAAATGTTCCAGCAAACGACATGCCTCAGCTGCATACCCTTTTCCTCTTGCCCCTTTTTCACCTATGAACAAGCCTATTTCACACACGCGATGGATCCAACCGATGTTGTATAACCCAATCATGCCGATAGGCTCATCGTTCTCCCTGACACAGATAATGAACCGCTTGTCATTGCCAGTGGTATCGATGTACGAATCTAACCATCTCTCTTGGAGATCGATGGATACTGGCATGAACCCGCCGCCTAGATACCTAAAAGTATCCTCATCATTCCTCCATCTGTTAAGATTGGCCAGATCCTCTCGCACTATGGGTCTGAGATAGACCTTGTTACCGATAATCATTCGCGCGTCCCTCCCAGAAGCGCCTATGGGTAGATGCTTTCTCTCAACACAACGATTCTAACTGTGTCCAGAAGAATCTTCACATCTTTCCACAGAGAAAAGCCTTCTACGTAGTCTACGTCCAGCCTGATCCGCTCGTCCCAACTCACAGAATTGCGGGCCACCACCTGCGCTAAACCGGTAATACCGGGTCGCATTTCAAACCTCTTCTTAGCCCACTCAGGATAAGCGGCATAGCCCTTATACGGATGATAAGTAGCCGGAGGCCTGGGGCCAACCAAACTCATGTCGCCCTTAATCACATTGACTAACTGAGGCAGCTCATCCAGACTAGTTGCACGCAGAATCCGACCAACCCTTGTAATCCGCGTATCCTTTTCGCTGGATACCCGCAAGCCGTCACCTAAATACTCTGCGTTTACTACCATTGTCCTGAACTTAATGATGCGAAATGGTACGCCGTTTTTCCCAAGTCTCTCTTGAAGGAAGAAAACGGGCCCACGTGAGTCTAGCCTTATTGCAAGAGCGATGACAGCAAACAGTGGCGAGAAGACCACTAGGCCAATGGAGGCGCACGCCACATCAAGGAAGCGCTTAATTCCCAACCGGCACTTGTACTTAAAACCCTCTAGGGCCATAGACTCTTCACAGCCTCCACCACTCTTATCAAATCCCCATCCGTCATCTTCGTGTCGCTGGGCAAACAAACCCCTCTCACAAATATGTCCTCAGATACGCTTCCCTGCTCTCCTAGGGTGATGAAATCACAGTCTCTGTAGTACGGCTGCATATGCATCGGTTTCCAAATGGGCCTTGACTCTATGCCTTCTGCCTCCAGCGATTCGATAATGTCAATCGGCCTCACTGTCCCACTCAACAGAACGCAGCTGAGCCAATGATTCGGCTCATCGTAGTCTTGAATCGGCATCATGTCAAGGCCATCCAGATCACTCAGATGCTGCCTGTAGTACTCGAATATGTACTTTTTCTTCGCAATCCGCTCAGCCAAAACCTTTAGCTGTCCCCTACCGATCCCAGCACAAACATTGCTCATCCGATAGTTGTAGCCCAGTTCCCTATGCTCATAATGCCTGAAAGGCTCCCTGGCTTGAGTGGCCCAGTACCTGGCCTTGGCGATCTTCTCTTCATCATTGGAAACCAACATTCCCCCACCGGATGTGGTGATGATCTTATTCCCGTTAAACGAATAGATCCCCAGGTCGCCAATGGTACCTGTTGCTTTTCCCTTGTAGTAGCTGCCCAGGCTCTCCGCAGCGTCTTCAATCAGAGGCACATCGTATTCTCTACAAACCTCAAGGATGGGATCTAAATCAGCCGACAAACCGTAAAGATGAACCACAATTACAACCTTCGGCCTTTGACCCAGCTTTTCATATTTCTCAAACGCCTTCTTCAATGCTGCAGGACACATATTCCAAGTATGATTGCTGTCAATAAAAACGGGTGTTGCACCTTGGTAGCGAATAGGATTGGCGGTGGCCGCGAAGGTGAGATCCTGGCAAAAGACTATATCCCCCTGCTCAACCCCCACGGCTTTCAACGCTAGATGTATGGCAGCCGTACCTGAAGACACCGCCAGAGCTGCTTTAACGCCTACTCGTTCCGCCAGCTCCCTCTCAAACGCATCCACGTTGGGACCTAAAGGAGCGATCCAATTGGTGGCAAACGCTTCCTGAATGAAAGCGTTTTCATAACCCTCATCACTCATATGCGGCGACGACAAGTAAATTCGCTTTTTCTCTCCACTGTGCGTCACGCCAATTCCTCTTTTCCACTATCAACTGAACTCAGGTAAACAAACAGCCGACTCCCGGCTGGGGAGCGGCTCTTGGTTGGGAAGGTTCATTCTTTGCTTCTGGCAGGCCTATGGCAGATTGCGTATCACGGACCCCAACCACCCCCACCGCTATCTCCCATGTCGGTCTGCATGCCTAACATATTCCACAAAATCCAAGAAAGTCCTGCACCGAAATATGATATACCCCTCCGGCAATTGCCACACACTTCCCACTCTTCTCGTTAATAAACGCTGCTATTAATTCTCTAGCCACTTTCTCGTTCCTCCTGCTCGGGAAATCTTTCACAACATCCTCACCAAGAGTTCCCAACTACTTCGTATACGTTATAGGTCACCCTGTTCCTTTAGTCCCTTGCCCAAAAACCTCCCCCTCCACTGTTGACCACCCTTAGGAGAACTGCTAAGATGAAAGTGTCAACATGAATACCGTACCCCATATAATCCCGAGAATATGGCTCAGGAGTCTCTACCCAGCGACCGTAAATCGTTGGACTATGGGGAAAGTGATGGTGCCTGGTAGGTGAGGATGCGGTATCCCAATCCTTGCCCTTTTTTGCTTTTCACCTGGACTGATTCCTTTCCCTTTGTAGAGAGAATCTGTCCAGGTTTTTTGTTGGAAAATAAAGGTGGGAGGTTCAAACATGAACATACAAGTTGGCGTAGTCATGGGCAGCACTTCTGACTGGGAAACTATGCAGCATGCCTGCACCACACTGGAGGAATTAGGTATAGCCTACGAAAAGAAGGTGCTCTCCGGCCACCGCACCCCTGATGATGTTTTTGCCTATGCAGCCTCGGCCCGTGAGCGGGGCCTGAAGGTGATCATCGCTGGCGCCGGTGGTGCAGCCCACCTAGCAGGGATGATTGCCGCTAAGACCACCCTACCGGTGATCGGTGTACCCATGCAGACCAAAAGCCTTGGCGGCCTGGATTCCCTCCTCTCCATAGTGCAGATGCCGGGAGGAGTGCCCGTAGCCACCATGGCCATTGGCAGAGCCGGAGCAGTGAACGCAGCTCTGTTTGCCGCCCAAATCTTAAGTGTTTCTGACGAACGCATCGCTGCTCTCCTCGCCGAAAGAAAAGAAACCATGCGCCAGACAGTCTTGAGAAGCAGTGCAGAACTGGAGGGTCTAAGTTGATCGAACGCTACACCCGCCCAGAAATGGGCGCCATCTGGACAGAAGAGAACAAGTACCGGGCCTGGCTGGAAGTGGAGATTCTGGCCTGTGAAGCCTGGGCTGAGCTGGCGGAAATCCCCTGGGAAGATGTGCGCAGAATCAGGGAAAAGGCTTCCTTTGACGTGCAGCGCATCAAGGAAATCGAAGCTGAAACCAGGCATGATGTGGTAGCCTTCACCCGGGCGGTCGCGGAAACTTTGGGTCCAGAGCGCAAATGGGTCCACTACGGCCTAACCTCCACCGATGTGGTGGACACGGCCCTCTTACTTAATCAAACAAGCCAACTCCATCCTGCTCCAGGATCTGCAGCACTTCCTCAGCGTGCTCAAAGGAAAAGCCAAAGAACACAAATACACAGTGATGATGGGGCGCACCCACGGTGTGCATGCCGAACCTACCACCTTCGGGTTGAAGCTGGCTTTGTGGTACGCGGAGATGCAGCGCAACCTAGAACGCTTTCAGTTCGCCTGCGAGCAGATCGAAGTGGGCAAGATCTCCGGTGCCGTGGGCACCTACGCCAACGTGCATCCCTTTGTAGAGGAGTACGTGTGCGGCAAGTTGGGGCTGAAACCTGCCCCCATCTCCACCCAAACCCTGCAGCGGGACCGTCATGCCTTTTATCTCTCCACCTTGGCCCTGATCGCCACCTCCCTGGAAAAGTTCGCCACCGAGATTAGGGGCCTGCAGAAAACTGAAACCCGCGAGGTGGAAGAGTTCTTCGCCCGGGGTCAGACCGGCTCTTCCGCCATGCCCCACAAGCGCAACCCCATCGGTTCCGAAAACATCACAGGGCTTTCCCGGGTGCTGCGGGGCTACATGTCCACCGCCTACGAAAACGTAGCACTCTGGCACGAGCGGGACATCTCCCACTCCTCGGCTGAGCGGATCATCATCCCCGATGCCACCATTCTCCTAGACTACATGCTCAACCGCTTCGCGGGCATAGTTGAAAACCTCACCGTGTATCCAGAAAACATGCGCAGAAACATGGATAGGAGCCTGGGCCTGATCTATTCCCAGCGCATCCTCTTGGCCTTGATCGACAAAGGCCTCTCTCGGGAAAAAGCGTACAGCTTGGTGCAGCCCCGGGCCATGGAAGCCTGGGAAAAGCAGATCCACTTCCGCGATCTCCTGCTCCAGGATCCTGAGATCACTTCCCGGCTGACCGCAGAAGAAATCAAAGCCTGCTTTGATCCCAGCTACCACCTGAAGCATGTGGATCTGATCTTTGAGCGTTTAGGACTGTAAAAGGAGGCACCAGCATGGAAAAAGGAGCACTGCTCTACGAAGGCAAGGCCAAGCGGGTCTATGCAACCTCAGACCCAGAGCTGCTCTGGATCGAGTACAAAGACTCGGCCACAGCCTTCGACGGCAAGAAAAAGGCAGAGATTGAAGGCAAAGGACGCTTGAACAACCTCATTTCCAGCATCATCTTCACAAGGCTCCGGGAGCGGGGCATCCACCCCCACTTCGCCCAGCAGCTTTCGGAAACAGAACAGCTGGTGACAAAGGTGGAGATCATCCCCTTGGAAACGGTTGTGCGCAACTACGCGGCAGGCAGCATCTCCAAACGTTTGGGCCTACCAGAAGGGGAAAGGCTTCGCCGCCCCCTCGTGGAGTTCTATTACAAAAGCGACGCCCTCGGCGATCCCCTCTTAACCGAGGACCACATTGAGATCCTGGATCTGGCCAGCAGAGAAGAAGTGGAACTGCTCAAAACCAAAGCACTGCAGGTCAACGCAGCGCTCACCGAACTCTTTGCCGAGCTGGGCATCAAACTCATCGACTTCAAATTGGAGTTCGGCCGGGACAGCCAAGGGAGCATTTTACTTGCCGATGAGATTTCCCCCGACACCTGCCGTCTTTGGGATCTGGAAACCAATGAACGCCTAGATAAAGACGTCTTCCGCAGAGACTTAGGCAGCCTGACCGAAGCCTACACGGCTATCCTGGCCAGGCTGGGCCAAAAAACAGAGAGGTGAGCTTATGCATAGGGAACCAAGCCCCGAGCAGATCAAAGGGGACAAGCTCTACCAGAGCATGGGACTTTCGGATGAAGAATACGCGCGCATCGTGGAGAAACTGGGCCGCCTGCCCAACTACACGGAAACCGGACTCTTTTCCGTCTTGTGGTCTGAGCACTGCAGCTACAAGAACTCCAGACCCGTCCTGAAAAAGTTCCCCACCCAAGGAGAACGGGTGCTCCAGGGCCCGGGGGAAGGAGCAGGCGTAGTGGATATCGGCGGCGGGAAGGCTGTAGTCTTCAAAATCGAAAGCCACAACCACCCCTCTGCCGTCGCGCCTTACCAGGGCGCGGCAACTGGGGTAGGGGGCATTTTGCGGGATGTGTTCTCCATGGGCGCCAAACCCGTGGCAGTCCTAAACTCCCTGCGCTTTGGTGAGCTGGATAATGAGCGGACCAGATACCTCCTGCAAGAGGTTGTGGCCGGCATGGCCGGTTACGGTAATGTCGCGGGGGTACCCACGGTAGGCGGGGAAATCCAGTTTGACCCCTGCTACGCCGGGAACCCCTTGGTCAACGCCATGGCCGTAGGTGTTGTGGACCACGACCGCATCATGAAAGGCACCGCCCCCGGCCCGGGCAACACCGTGATCTACGCGGGAGCACCCACGGGCAGGGACGGCATCCACGGAGCCACCTTTGCCTCCGAAGAGTTCGGGGATGCTGAGGTGGAGGCGTCCCCGGCCATAGGCTACCCGGAAATGGGCAGAAAGCTCATGGAAGCCTGCCTGGCCCTGGCCGGCTCCGACCTGGTTGTGGGCATGCAGGATATGGGGGCCGCCGGCCTAACCTCCTCCTCCGCGGAAATGGCCAGTAAAGCGGGGACAGGGATTGAGCTCAATTTGGACCTGGTTCCCCATGCGGAAGAGCACATGAGCCCCTATGAGCTGATGCTCTCCGAGTCCCAGGAGCGCATGCTCTTGGTAGTAAAAGCAGGCTACGCAGAGGAGGTCATCCGCCACTTCCAAAGCTACGGCGTCCCCGCCGCGGCCATCGGTAACGTGACCGCGGACAGGCAGCTGCGCCTGCTCCATCAAGGCGCAGTGGTGGCCGAGGTTCCTGTGGACCTCTTGGCCAAAGAAGCCCCTGTTTACCACAAGCCCTCCCAAGAACCCGCTTATTTCCGGGAATTCCAAAGCCTGGAGAATTACGTGCCCGAGGTTAAAGACCTCAAGGAAACCCTCCTTAAACTCCTAGGCCAGCCCACCATCGCCAGCAAGGAGTGGGTGTACAACCAGTTTGATGTTGAGGCCCAGGGGAACACCCTAGTAGGCCCCGGATCCTCCGCGGCGGTGATCCGGGTGGAGGGAACGGAAAAGGGCCTGTGCCTCACCACCGACTGCAACTCCCGCTACATGTACCTGGATCCCAAAACGGGGGGCCAAATCGCCCTGGCGGAGGCAGCCCGCAACATCATCTGCTCCGGGGGCATGCCCCTGGCCGTAACCGACGGTTTGAACTTCGGCAGCCCAGATAAGCCCGAGATTTTCTGGCAGCTGGAACAGGCCGCCCAAGGGATCAGTGAGGCCTGCCGCGCCTTTGAGCTTCCGGTGGTAAGCGGCAACGTCTCCCTGTACAACGAAACCAAAGGGGAAGCCATCTACCCCACCGCCATCATCGGCATGGTGGGCTTGGTGGAAGATTTGGACCAGGTAACCACAGTTGAATTCAAAAACCCAGGCGATCTGATCTACCTGCTGGGGGCAACCAAGGACGAGTTCGGCGGCAGTGAACTGCAGAAGCTCCTAGAAGGCAGAATCTTCGGCCGTGCCCCCGAGCTGGATTTGGAAGTGGAAAAGAAAAACCAAGAACAGGTGCTGAGGGCCATCCAGCAGGGGCTTCTCCAATCCGCCCAAGACCTGGCCGAAGGGGGCCTGGCGGTGGCTTTGACTGAGTGCCTGATTAGATCCGAGAACCTCGGCGCGGAAATTGATTTAAGCGGCAACCTGGTATCCGAGCTTTTCAGCGAATCCCAGTCCCGCTTCCTGCTTTCGGTCAGACCAGAGCACCAAGCCCAGTTTGAAAAGCTGGTGGAGGCCAAGCTGATCGGGAAGGTAACGGCAGAACCTGTTTTGCTGGTTACCCAAGCGGGAGATGCTGCCCTCAAGGTGGAGGTGGCCGAGCTGCGCCAAGCCTATCAGCAAGCCCTCCCCCGCCTCTTGGGCCAAGAAGCCTAAAGGAGGAGTGCCAAGTGTTCGGAATTTGGGGACATCCCCAGGCCTCCCGCCTGACCTACTACGCCCTGCACAGCCTGCAGCACCGGGGACAGGAAGGTACAGGGATTGTGGTCACCGATGGCGCACATCTGCAGGGCAAGAAGGGCGAAGGCCTGGTTACGGACATCTTCACCGTACAGTCCATGGCTGAACTGAAGGGCACCGCGGCCATCGGCCATGTGCGCTACACCATTGGGGGAAGCGATGCCGGCTACGAAAACGTGCAGCCCCTCCTCTTTCGCTCCAGCACAGGGAGCCTGGCCCTTTGCCACAGCGGCCACCTGCTCAACGGTTTGGAGCTGCGCAGGCAGCTGGAAGAACAGGGCAGCATCTTCCAAACCTCCTCCGATGCGGAAGTTGTGGCCCACCTGATCCGCAGAAGCAAGCTCCCTGCCCTCAAAGAGCAGGTGCAGTATGCCCTGGGGCTGCTTCAGGGTGCTTACGCCTTTCTGCTGCTTACGGAAAGGGAGTTGATAGCCGCCCTGGATCCCAAGGGGCTGCGCCCCCTGTCCCTGGGCCGGCTGGGGGAAGCCTGGGTTATCGCTTCCGAAAGCTGCGCCTTTGACATTATCGGCGCCCAATTTGAGCGGGATGTGCAGCCGGGAGAGCTGATCATTGTCAACGATCAGGGCATCCACTCCGAGGTTTTAGCCCCTGCCAGCCGCAACCTCTGTGCCATGGAATACGTGTACTTTGCCCGGCCCGATTGCAACCTAGGCGGAATCAACGTGCACACCGCCCGCAAGGAGCTGGGCAAGCAGCTGGCCCGGGAATGCCCGGTGGAAGCGGATGTGGTTACCGGTGTGCCCGATTCCAGTCTATCGGCGGCCATTGGCTACGCGGAAGAGCTGCGCATCCCCTACGAGATGGGGCTGGTCAAAAGCAGATACATCGGCCGCACCTTTATTGAACCCTCTCCCTCCTTAAGGGAACAGGGCGTAAAGCTCAAACTTTCCGCGGTGCGGGGTGTGGTGGAAGGAAAGCGGGTGGCCCTGGTGGACGACTCCTTTGTGCGGGGCACCACTGGCAAGCGCATCACCCGCCTGCTGAAGGAGGCGGGCGCTAGAGAGGTGCACCTCTTGATCAGCTCACCGCCCATTCGCTACCCCTGTTTCTACGGCATTGACACCTTAAGCACGGAAGAGCTCCTGGCGGCCCATTACGATCTGGCGGAGCTCACCGCGCTGGTGGGCGCCGATTCCCTGCACTTTTTGAGCGTAGCGGGCATGCGTAAGGTTTTAGGCGGCGGGCTCTGCCTGGCCTGTTTTACCGGGGAGTACCCCACAGAGGTGCCTGAAAAATTCGAGGAGGGGAAAAGATGGCAGATGCTTACCGCAGGGCGGGAGTAGATCTTAAGGCTGGCTATGCCGCGGTCTCCCGCATCAAAAGGCAAGCGGAGCGCACCAGGCGCCCAGGCGCCATGGGCAGCCTGGGCGGGTTCGGCGGTCTTTTTGACCTGGCCGCCCTGGGACTTAAAGATCCGGTTTTGGTCTCGGGCACCGATGGTGTGGGAACAAAGATCTTGGTGGCAAAAATGGCGGACAAACACGACACCATCGGGATTGACTGCGTGGCCATGTGCGTGAACGACATTGTGGTCCAGGGCGCCCAGCCCCTCTTCTTCCTGGATTACATCGCCTGCGGCAAAACAGATCCGGAGCGCATCGAGGCCATCGTCCAGGGCATCGCAGAAGGGTGCGTCCAGGCGGGCTGCGCCTTGATCGGCGGAGAGACGGCGGAGATGCCGGGGCTTTACGGAGCAGATGAATACGACTTGGCGGGCTTTGCCGTGGGCGCCTGCGAAAAATCTGAGCTTTTGGATGGTTCGGCCATCCAGGCGGGGGATGTGCTGGTTGGCCTGGCCTCAAGCGGCCTGCACAGCAACGGCTTTTCCCTGGTGCGCCGCATCCTCTTTGCCCAGGCCAAACTGCACACCTCCGATTACATCCCCGATCTCGGCTGCACCCTGGGCGAAGAGCTCTTAAGGCCCACCCGCATCTACGTAAAGCCGGTCCTTGAGGCCCTCAGGCGCTTTCCCATCAAGGGCATGGCCCACATCACCGGGGGAGGCTTTATCGAAAACATTCCCCGCATGCTCCCCGCCGGCCTTGGGGCCGTGATTGACGAGGGCAGCTGGGAGGTTCCCCCCATCTTTTCCTACCTGGAAGAGCTGGGCCAAGTACCCAGGCAGGAGATGTATAACGTGTTCAACATGGGGATTGGTTTGGTGCTGGCTGTGGAGGAGAGGCTGGCCGGGGATGTGCTGCGGCTCTTTAGGGAACTGGGCGAGCGGGCCTACGCGATTGGGCGCGTCCTGGACGGAGAAGGGGTGCAGATCCGATGACCAATATCTCGGTCTTCGCTTCGGGTAACGGCTCTAACCTCCAGGCCATCATCGATGCCATCCAGCGCGGCGAGCTGGAGGCAAAGATTCAGCTGGTGGTCTGCGACAACCCCGAGGCCTACTGTCTGGAGCGGGCTGCGCGAGCCGGGCTTTCCCGCTTCTTGTTCTATCCCCACAAGTATCCAAGCAAAGCGGTCTACGAAGAGCTCATCCTGCGCCAGCTGCGGCAGTGGGATGTGGAGTATCTTGTCCTGGCTGGGTATATGAGGATCATCGGCCCCACGCTTTTGGAAGCGTTTCCCCAAAGGATTATCAACATCCACCCTTCCCTGCTCCCTGCCTTCCCAGGCCGGGATGCCATTGGACAGGCCCTGGCCGCGGGCGTACCCCTTACAGGTGTCACCATCCATTACGTGGATGAAGGGATCGATACGGGGCCCATCATCGCCCAGCGGCCGGTGCCCATCGACCCGGGGGAGACCCGGGAAAGCTTAGAGCGGAAAATCCATGCGGTGGAGCATGAGCTCTACCCCAAGGTGCTGCAGGAGATCTTTACGAAGCGGAGGGAGATTCTTGACCAAACGAGCACTGATCAGCGTTTCTGACAAGAGCGGCATTGTGGAGCTGGCCCGAGAGCTCCAGGGCTTGGGTTTTGAGATCCTGTCCACCGGGGGAACCAAGAAGGTGCTGGAAGAGGCGGGCCTTCCGGTTAAGGGCGTTAGCGAGGTGACGGGCTTCCCGGAGATCCTGGGCGGCCGGGTGAAAACCCTCCACCCCAAGATCCACGGCGGAATCCTGGCCCGGCTGGACCAGGCAGGCCATCACAAGGAACTGGAGGAACACGGCATCATTCCGATCCAGATCGTCTGCGTCAACCTCTACCCCTTCCAGGAAACCATTGCCCGGCAGGAGGCCAGCCTGGAGGAAGCCATTGAGAATATCGATATCGGCGGGCCGACTTTGCTGCGGGCCGCGGCCAAGAACCATGAACATGTGACCGTGCTCATCGACCCGGCGGATTACCCGGAAGTCCTGGCCCAGCTGCGGGAACGGGGAGAAGTGAGCCGGGAAACCAGGAGGCAACTAGCGGCCAAAGCGTTCCGCCACACCGCGGCCTACGACGCCCTCATCGCAGAATACCTCACGGGCCTCACGGGCGAGGAGTTCCCGGAAAGACTCACCGTAACCTACGAGCTCCAGCAGCCCCTGCGCTATGGGGAAAACCCCCACCAAAGGGCCGCCTTTTACCGCCAACCGCTGGGCTCCCCCTCTTCCCTCCCCTACGCCCGGCAGCTCCACGGCAAGGAGCTCTCCTACAACAACATTGGCGACGCAGAAGCGGCCCTGCAAATTGTAAAGGAGTTCTCTGAACCAGCCGCGGTGGCCGTCAAGCACACCAATCCCTGTGGGGTGGGCAGAGGCTCGACCCTGGCCGAAGCCTTTGCCCGGGCTTACGCCAGCGACCCGGTGTCCATCTTCGGGGGGATTGTGGCTTTGAACCGGGAGGTGGATCTGGAAACCGCTAAGCAGCTTGAGGAGATTTTCCTGGAGGTTGTGATCGCCCGTTCCTTCGCGCCGGAAGCCCTGGAAGTCCTGACTAAAAAGAAGAACCTGCGCCTTTTGGCCATCCCCCTGGAAGCGCCGCTTGCCGGAGAAAGGAAGCTCACCTCCATCGGCGGCGGGCTTTTGGTGCAGGAATATGATTACTTCACGCTGGAGCAGGCGCAAATTTCTGTGCCCACCAAGCGCCAGCCCACCGCTGAAGAGTGGGAAGCTCTGCGGTTCGGCTGGAAAGTGGTCAAGCATGTGAAATCCAATGCCATCGTGGTCTGCACCAAGGAGATGACCTTGGGCGTGGGTGCCGGGCAGATGAACCGGGTGGGCGCCGCCAAAATCGCCCTGGAGCAGGCGGGAGAAAAGGCAAGGGGCGCAGTTTTGGCATCCGATGCCTTCTTCCCCATGCCCGACACGGTGGAGGTCGCGGCTGCTGCCGGAATCACCGCCATCATCCAACCTGGAGGTTCCATCCGGGATGCCGACTCGATCCAGGCAGCTGATCGGCACCAGATCGCCATGGTGTTCACCGGCATCCGTCACTTTAAACACTGAAGCGGGGGAGTGCCATGAAAGTACTGATCGTGGGCAGGGGCGGCAGAGAACACGCCCTCTGCTGGAAGGTAAGGCAAAGCCCATTGGTATCCGAAGTATTCGCCGCCCCGGGCAATGCGGGGATGGAAGACTGCGCTGTCCGGGTTCCCCTGGCGGAAAGCGAACAAGAGAAGCTCGTGGAGTTTGCCCAAAGGGAAGGCATTGCTTTAACCATTATTGGGCCGGAAGCTCCCCTGCTGGAAGGCTTGGCCGATCGCTTCCGGGAAGCTGGCCTCAAAGTCTTCGGCCCTAACCGAGCCGCGGCGGAGATTGAGGGCAGCAAAGCCTTCGCCAAGGAACTGATGAAAAAATACGGGATACCCACGGCGGAGTATGCGGTGTTCACCGACTGCGGTGAGGCCCTGGCGTACCTCCAGGAAAAGGGCGCCCCCATCGTGGTGAAGGCGGACGGTTTGGCCTCTGGTAAGGGGGTGGTGGTGGCCGAGACCCTGTCCGAAGCGGAAGAAGCCATCCGCTGCATGCTCCTGGACCACAAGTTCGGCGAAGCCTGCGCCAAGATCGTCCTGGAGGAGTCCATGGAGGGGGAAGAAATCTCCCTGATGGCCCTGGTCCACGGTGAAACGGTGATCCCCCTGGAGCCAGCCCAAGATCACAAGCGGGCTTACGATGGAGACCGGGGGCCCAACACCGGCGGTATGGGGGCCTACTCCCCCGTTCCCCAGGTAAAGCGCGAGATCATCGAGGAAGCGGTGGAAACCATCCTCAAGCCCTGTGCCAGGGCCCTGGTCCAGGAGGGCCGTCCCTTTACGGGAGTGCTCTATGCCGGGCTGATGATCACCGAGGATGGTCCCAAGGTCGTGGAGTTCAACGCCCGCTTTGGGGATCCGGAAACGCAGGTGGTCCTGCCCAGGATGAAGTCTGATTTGGTGGAAGTGATCTTGCGCCTGCTGGATGGGGAAACCCCAGAGATCCTCTGGGAAGAACAGGGAATGCTGGGCGTTGTGGCGGCGGCTGTGGGCTATCCGGAAAAGTGCGAGACCGGAGCTGTTCTACAGGGCCTAACCGAGCTCAGCCCCGATGTACACCTCTTCCACGCCGGCACCTGCAGGGACGAAGAAGGACGCTTCCTCACCGCAGGCGGGCGGGCCTTTCTCCTGGGTGCCAAAGGCAGAACCATCCCCGAGGCGAGGGAGAGGGTATACAGGGAGCTGGACAAGGTGCAGTGCCTCGGCATCTTCTACCGTAGGGATATCGGCCTGCGGGCCTATCAAACAATGCAGGAAGCAAGCCAGGGAGCAAGTCTGTAAGGGGCGAACCGGCCTGGGAAGAAGTTCAGGCCGGTTTTGCGCCTAGTCCTGCGTAGCACTCCATCCGTGCTGCAGCGGCAAGGTCACTGTGCCAGTTTCTCACCTTTCTCCTCAATCCAACTCTAATTTGAAAAGGTCCATGACCAACTCTATCAGTCTCTCGGTGCGGGCCGTAATGCGATCAATGGTCCACTCAGAACAGTTAGCCAGATCCTCGTTTAGGTTCAGCTGGTTCTTGTATCCCACGAAGTTGCCCCGCTCGTCTTTTCTGTCGCGCTTTTCCAGGAAACTCTTGTTGCCCAGTTCTCGATTGTAGGCCGAGATGGTAAGATTGCCGAGTTTGTGTGCGTAGTTCTGTTGGTACTCTCTGGCCTTTTCCTCGTCTCCGTCGGCAATCATCTCCACCCAGGAACGGGGCAAGTTGGCTCCCTGGGGAAGCACGTGTTCTACGGTCCAGACATACCGGTTCTTGTCCAGCCGCCACAAATCCACTTCGTTCTCCCTAGTCATCCCCTGTTCGGCTATGGAGCAGAGGATGAACCTGGTAACACCGGCGTTTTCCTCATAGATGGGCCCATTCAGTCTCTTCCTGAACTCTGCATCATCTGCCGACACAGCGACCAGCTTGTGATAGATAGCAGTCACTACCCCGTCTCCCGTCAGGCCGGAAAGCTGATCAATGATGCCCATAAACAACCGCGTTAGGTCACGAGTGGGTGGAGTATCAGTAAGGTTGCGCCGGGCAAAGAACCTCACCAAGAAGCGGATCATCGAGGCCACATGACCGTAATCCAACTGCAGCTCCTCCCGCTTGAGCAATAAGTGGAGTAACAACTGGTAAGCAGGGGTTCCTTGGACGCGCTCCAGGTCCAAAAGTGGTTTCCTTAAGAAGCACAGTTCTTCCCGTTCGCCCGGTTCATCTGGTTCGGTTCTGTTCAGAAGCACGCCGTAGTAACGTCCAGCCTCGCTGATCTTTTCCAGAAAGGTCGGGGCATCGTGGTCGATTAGTCTTTCATAGATGTGCATCAGATTCGACCGCGTTGCCACGGGTACCGCGTAGATGTCTTTTAAGTCGCCACGAAAGGCATTGTAGTAGTGTCGGAAGAAGCGCTCCTGTATTCGATAGTCATCCCCGATGTACTGCAGTAGTGTATTCCACTGCCTGAAGGCGTGGTCAACAACTTCGGGTTGGGCGCCGCGCTGCAAGAATTCCATTGTCGCCAGCAGTTTATTCTTGATCAGATCGATGGCCGTTAAGGGCACACCGCGATTGTTCAGCGATTCAAACAGGACGTAGGCTTCCCCGACCGTTTCCACCTCAATTTTCACCATCACTGCTTGGTTAACACGGCTCAAGAAGTCCATCACAAACTTGATCGGGTCTTCCGCTGCCCCGGCTTCGGACCGCACCCGTTCTTCGAAGTAGCTGTAGGCCCGATAGATCCTCCTGCTCCTCCAATATCTGGGTGGTGGCGCATTGGCGAGGATGCCGAGCTCGCGCAGCACCGCTAAATAGTCCTGCTCGTTGTTATTCTGCATCTGGGGTCTGATACGGACACTTGGTTCATCCTTGAGAACCAGCCGTCGACGTATGTGATACAACCCATACCTTTGTTCTTCGTTCAGGGCATCATAGTGGGTTTGCAGAAACTTGTAAATGGCAGCTAACAACAGGGAAAGGGTTACCAGGCGCTGTTGGCCATCCACTAACTCTAGCCTTTGCACTGCCAATGTATCTCCAGATTGATTAATGCAGATAAACGAACCTAGGAAATACCCGGGGTTGTTCTCCTGCAGATCATCGAAAAGATACTCCCATTCCTCTTTACCCCAAATGTACTCCCGCTGGTACTTGGGAACATAATACGTAATATTACTGTCCACATCCAGCAGCTGGGATATGGGATAGTCTTTGACGGATCGAATCACTGGTTCGAAGCCTCCTTGAGAATGTTCGTTCTTCCCTCCACACCGGCACTCCCGCGGTCTATTTGTGCACAATGGACAGCTGACGCTTAACATCCCCCCGAGCCTCCTCAAGGCTCAGGCCATTCCCTCCCCTGGGTAACTTGAGCACTGGATCCCTGTGCCTCCACTCCCAGCCTCTGGGCAGGTCATTGCCAATAATGGCCAGCAGCGAGATTCCGGGAAGGACCCGTCCAGAGAGTATCCCGATCTCTCCCCACTTTCTTCCAGGTGCTTTCAAAACTCTCTATCGATCTCATACCGGGTCGGTTTCCTACAGCGCTTTTCAGCCACTTAAGTCACCTCCGTTCATCCCAATCCTCCCTGCCGTAGCGTGCCTTGGATCTGCTAACTCTAACATATCCATAATGACATCATCAAAGAACTGATCCAGACACTTTTGAGGGATACCACCATGAAGCAGGATGGGAGTAACAAAACGCAAAGCGCCTTCAATAGGGAATACGGGCATGTCCATGCGGCGCAGGAACTTGATAAAGGCTTTGCCAAGCTCCTGCTGCCACCTGGTTTCCTCAAGTCCGATAGCCTGAAGCGCCGGCGTCCAGTAGTCGCCTTCCTTGTATTCCATGATACCTTGCCACACAAGAAATGCGGCAATACTTGCGGGTGCTTTCTGCTTAAGCAACCGGAGACCGCGCTTAGGATTAGGAGCAAGTTCAGTGGCAATGAGGTTCGTTAGTTTTTGGAGGTCTGCAGAGGAAAGTTCTACTTCACCGATGAACTTGACTTTTCTTAATCTCTCAAATAGGACCCGCTCACAGTCACCCAGGGAGACACATGTTTCCAGCACAGCAAGTCCACTCCGTGGCAGACGTTTTGGAAGAGCCTGTATTTTATTTCGACAATTATGCATAATCTCCTTGTATTTCCAAGTTGTTCCTGAATGCTTTATCAGATCATGCCCTATGAGACAAACCACCAGAATCGCTCTCGCTTTATTCCACCCGGTTAAGTTCGCTAGTTAAGTGGTTCTTAATCAGATTTGTATCTAGGTATCTGCTGATCACGCGAAGGTAGTGCGTCTTTTCGAGAACGCGTCAATCATTCCAAGGTAGCAATCATTCCAAGGTAGGATTGTAACTCTCACCAAACACATGGTAAGGTAGGATATCTAATAAAACGGAGACACTTTGACTTATGTTATCGTATATGATAACATAATGTTGGGGTGTACCCTGTTCTAAGATTGGAAGTTTATCATGGGCTACCGAGTGGAATTCTACGAAAAGGAAGACTATGTAAGAAGGTTTAAAGATGAGTAAGGCAGGAGTAAAGCTATCCGAGATAAGAGAACAACTGATGAAAGACGAAGAATTCAGGGCAGAGTACGAAAAGCTAAAGCCACGTTATGAACTGATCTCACAAATTATTGAGGCAAGGACAAGTCAAAATATCACCCAAGAGGAACTAGCACGCCGTGTCGGAACTCAAAGGTCAAACATCAGCCGCCTGGAAAGTGGAAAACACAACCCATCCCTTGACTTTATGGCTAAGATCGCCCGTTCCCTGGGAAAAGAATTGCAGATTGTACTCAAATAAAACGCAAGAAGGAACCCCCGGTATAAATAGCAGAAAGCGAAAACAAATGGCTGCAGGATATGACTTATATCCTGCAGCCATAATAATGTCTTTCATTCGCCATAACGGCAACATTATATCTGGGTCGCCAGATGCCGCTACAGCTTCTTAGAAAACAGCCCCAGCACGAATATCAAGAATAACCCAAAGAACATGAGGCTCTTCTGTTCTATAGCGGTGATCCCCGCAATGGCAAAAACACCGATTACAACAGGTATGAAGTATTTCACCAGGTTATACCACAACTCAAAAAGACCGAACTCTACAGCGCCACCGTTTGTAAGCTCATCCTTGAGATCTTCCTTTTTCATAAACCAACCTGCAAAGATTGTCAGCAGCATTCCGCCGACTGCCAGGAATATCTTGTCTGTGAGTATATCGAAGAAATCAAAGAAGCCGACTCCGAACAGTTTGACACCTGACAGTGTTCCCATGGAAAGGGAAGAAAGGACGCACATTCCCATTATCACTATGGAACTGAGGTAAGTCGCACGCTTTCTGTCCATTCCCCGTTCATCAATTAGATACGCAACGACTACCTCCAGCAAAGATATGGAAGAAGTCAATGCTGCAACAGTCAAAGCTGCAAAGAACACAAGAGACATTATCGGACCTATGCTACCCATCCGTGCAAATATCGCAGGTACAACGACAAACACAAGACCGGGCCCTGCTGCAGGCTCCATCCCAAAGGCGAATAATGCAGGGAATATGGCTAGACCGGCCATTAGCGCAGCCATAGTATCCATTACCACAATGGATAGAGCGTTGGCGGGAATGTTCTCTTCTTTGCGGAGATAACTCCCGTACGTGATCATACAGCCCATACCAAGGCTGAGAGTGAAGAATGACTGTCCTAGGGCGGCAAGTAAGGTATTACCTGTCACCTGGGACCAATCCGGTCTGAATAAGTATGCAAGGCCTTCACCGGCGCCGGGGAAGGTAACACCTTTTACGATAATTACTATAAGAAGAACGAACAAGGTTGGCATCAACACTTTGCTCGCTGCCTCAATACCGCCTGATATGCCTCTGGCGACTATTGCGACGTTAAGTACCAGATAAATGACAGTCCATATCAAAGGTTCAACCGGAGCAGCTACGAAAGCGTTGAAGATGTCAGCAGTTGCCCCAGGATTAGCTAAGAGTCCGGTTAGGGATTTGAGCATGTACGCCAAAGACCACCCGCCGACCACCGGATAAAAACCCATGATGAAAAACCCGCTAAGCACACCCAGTACCCCGGCGAATGTCCAACTCCTGTTCTGTGATTTGTAAGCACCTACCGATGCAAGAGAAGTCCTTCTCCCTACTGCAAACTCCGCTATCATAATGCTCAGTCCGATAAAAGCGATACAGAATAAATAGATTATGATAAATACGCTACCACCATGTTCACCGGTTAAGTACGGGAATCTCCAAATGTTCCCCAGACCGATAGCAGAACCGGCTGCTGCCATCAAGAAGCCGAATCGTGTCCCCCAATTCTCTCTTTGCGTTCTTTCTCGTTTCATCTCTGCAACTCTCTCCTCTTAAATGTGATAAACGGTAGAAAGAAACGGTGTAACGGGTATAAGACCTATATCGCCTAGATTACAACAAATATCGGAAAATGTCCACTGAAATCGAACTGTTATAAAATCGAGTCGCAGGTACCATCGAAAAGCCGGACGCTTACTTCACCGCACTACAACAAAGTGTTATTATGTTTAAGATACTGTATTATGTATTAGAGACTGTATCTTCCACAGGTAACATTAGGTAATAATAACCTGTTACGACAGTTTTAAAGTGACTAAGACAGGATGTGCGTTCCTTGCAAGACAGACAAAGAATTGATGCTTCCGCCAGGTTGCGGCTCGTCGGATTTGTGCTATTCGTTGCTATTTATTTTTTGTCCTTTCTCCAGCGTGTAGCGGTTTCAGTAGTTGCTGACAATCTCGTACTTGAGCTCGGGCTTGACAGCGTAGCACTGGGATTTATGTCATCCGGGTTTTTCATATCATATGCTGTGCTTCAGCCGGCTTTGGGGTTTTTGTCTGATAAGTTAGGCCCGGAACGGGTAAGTGCAGTTGCCGTTTTCGTTGCAGCTATCGGATCCTTTCTCTTTGCCGGCGCCAGAGGGTTTACCTCTGCATTCCTGGGAAGAATCATCATGGGAGCAGGACTTGCAGCCGGGTTCATCCCTGGGATAAAGTTTATCGCACTGAACTTCCCACCTCAGGTATTCTCTACATATAACTCATTGTTCATTGCAATCGGAAACATAGGCGCGTTGATGGGAGCTGCACCCTTGGCGTGGCTGGCTACCGCTGCCGGATGGAGACAAGTCTTTACGGGGCTTGCTGTCGTAGCACTCTTATTAGCAGGTCTTTGCTGGATATTCGCTACGAAACAACCTATACCCGAACAGCAAGACCAAGACATGGATTCATACGATAAGCCAAGCTCCTATTTGGATGTGATAATGAATCGCAACCTCCAACTTCTTTCCTTTTTCCTGTTTGCAAGATACGGCACGCAAATGGCGTTCCAGGCGTTATGGGGGGTCCCGTATATCTCCGGTGTCTATGAGGTCTCCCCGACTTCAGCTGCGGCTGTAATAACAATGATAGCTACAGGTTATGTCATAGGCGCCCCCGTTGTAGGGAGGCTCGCAGATGTCTTGGCTGCCCGAGGAATGGATGCCTTCACTGCCAGGTGGAACATTCTCTTAGGGACTGCGGTTTGTTACTTTCTGACATGGGTGCCCATAGCCCTTGACCCGGGGTTTTTGTCTTTTCGTGCCATGTACGTGCTGCTCTTTATTATGGGCGCAGCTGCTAGCTCAGCCGGGCTGGTGTATTCCATAGCGAAAGATTTATTCCCGCCTGGGGTATCGGGCTTTGCCACAGGACTTGTTAACGTCATGTCCATCATGGGCGGCGCTGTAATGCCTCCTCTTGTCGGCTGGTTCATAAGACTCTTTACCGCCAGAGGGCTCGAAGGCGGAGGATTGTATTCAAACGCGCTCGTTCCGTGCCTTGTATTCGCTGCTCTGGGCGTAGGATTTATACTCATGGTCCGCAAACCGGTTGAGGAATCGTCAGGATCCGGAATAAAGCGATCTGAAAATTAACTGGTGCTCGAGACATTTCCGTGGTAGTATTGAAACCAATACATGCGTGCATAGTACATGGCTCCAAAATCTCACGTAGCTGTCAGGTCTTACATAATGCTCGCCTGTAGGCGTCTATTGCATATGTTCACAGCCTACAGGTTTTTTGCATTAGTACCGGATACGCACAACTAAGAGATGCACCAAGGAGGAGAACTATATGCAGATCGTGACGGACTACGCAGCGGACATTTCTCCTGAACAACTAGATGGTCTTGAAGTACACTACCTTCCCTTGATGATCACAATAGACGGTAAGACCTATCGCAGCGGAGTGGACATAACTCACGAGGAATTCTATGAGCTCCAAGCAAAAGCAAAACAAATCCCGACTACATCTCAACCGTCACCAGGGGATTTTGCGGAGCTCTATCGCAGCCTTGCAAAAAAGGATCCGGATATACTCTCTATACACATATCTTCAGGTCTCAGCGGTACAGTTAATGCCGCCAGGATCGGCGCAAATGCGGTATCAGAAGCCAATGTAGAGATATACGACACAAAGACGCTATCCGGCGCCTTGGGATGGCATGTTGAAGTGGCCGCAAAAGCCGTGCGTGCGGGATTGGACAAATCTCGCATATTGTCCTTGCTAAGACAAGTGACCGAAGCAACGGAAACGTTTTTCACACTTTCAACGTTGAAATATCTCATCCACGGCGGACGGATAAGCCATCTCAAAGGATTACTCGCATCAGTGCTGAACATAAAGCCCATAATCCACGTGGAAAAGGTAAACGGGACTTACGCGACGCGCGGACAGGCCCGCACGATAAATCGGGCGATTGACGAGATGGCAGATATACTTGAGTCAGCACATTCTCCCGGAACCGCCATGCGTTTGCAGATCTATCATTCGCAGTTTCCGGAAGGCGCAGCCCGCCTAAAAGAGAAGCTAGACAAGGCATTCCAGTGCAACTGGCTCCCAGAGGGGCAGATCGCACCAGTCTTAGGCGCCCACACCGGCAGGGGCCTTGTCGGAATAATCTCTGCCCCGGAGGCACTGTTTCCAAAGGTGTAATCGCTTTTTCTGGCTTTTTTGCGGCTTCTTGGGGCTTTTTGCGGCTTCTTGCTACCATGAACGGCTCGGCAGCACCCGGTACCGAGCCTCTTTATTGAGCCTCTATTGAGGCTCTCTCTACTGCGCTTCTCTATTGAGCGTCTCTACTGATCCTCTCTGTTGATCGTCTTTACTGATCCTTTCTATTGACCCTCTTTTGAGCCTCTTTATTGAGTCTCTGCTGAGCTCTCTGCTGGGCGTCTCTGCTGAGCCTTTGCATAGAGTCTCTTTGAGCCTATCTAGGCCTCTTTATGAGTCTCCTACTCAGCCTCTACTGAGCATCTCTGCTGAGAGTCTCTATTGAGTCTCTTTGACCCCCTTTGAGCCTGTTTTCAGCCTGTTTGAACCTGTTTTGAGCCTGTTTGAGCCGCTTAAGCCTCTCTCTTCAACCTCTCTCTTATGCTCGATCCATTTGACGCCTAACTGGACGCCCAACTTCGCAACTACACGCGCGTACACGTAGCGTATGAATGCCGTACCTACCGGCCATACCTGCTACCGGGTCTCATAAGCTTCGCTATAAGGGCAACTTAGCAGCTACTTGCCCGTGCGCGTGCGAGATACCATACCTACTACCGAGACGCATACGCCTACCGGGCTGCACGGAACCTATATGCTCGGTTATACATGCAATTTCGCGGCTAGACGCGATATGAGATGCCATACCCGCTATCGAGCCGAACACGCTGCGCTGTGTGCATAACTCCGCAGCTACACTGTGGCTTACGGGAGCCGCCACACAACACCTTTCCTTCACCCCACTGCAACATCGTGTTATTATGTATAAGAGAGTATATCTTCCATAGGCTGTGTAAGAGAGTATGCCTTCCATAGGCACCATTAAGTGAGCATAACCTGCAGGTACCATATTAGCCCCTGACCCAGACCGGAAAGAAGTGGCTAAGACAGGATCCGTTGTCTATTCGAAGACAGAATCAGGCACTTGAGTCGCTGTATTAAGGAGGAGAACCGGATGCAGATCGTCACTGACTACGCCGCTGACATCTTCCCCGAACAACTCGATGGTTTTGAGATACACTATGTTCCTATGCGAATCACAATAGACGGCAAAACATATCGCAGTGGAATAGACATTACTTCCGGCGAATTCTATGAGCTCCAAGCAAAAGCAAAAGAAATCCCAACTACCTCGCAACCGTCACCCGGAGATTTTGCAGAACTCTATCGCAAGATCGCAAAGGATGACCCGGATATCCTCTCAATCCACATGTCTTCCGGACTGAGCGGCACCGTCAATTCAGCGAGGATCGCAGCAAAGTCGGTACCTGAAGCCAGTATAGACATATATGACACGAGAGGGATTTCAGGTGCGGTGGGATGGCATATAGAAGTTGCGGCGAAAGCTGTGCGTGCAGGATTGGATAAAGCTCGCATATTATCCCTGCTGAAGCAAGTGACCGAGGCAACGGAAACGTTTTTTATGCTCTCAACGCTGAAGTATGTCATTCCAGGCGGACGGCTCAGCGGTATCAAGAAACTGCTGGCATCAGTCCTTAACATAAAGCCTGTATCTCAAGTTGAGAAAGAAAACGGTACATGCGTCATCCGCCAACAAGCCCGTTCCATAAACCGGGCAATTGACGGGATTGCAGATTTGCTTGCATCAGCATATCCCGCTGAGACCCTCATGCGCATGCAAATCTTTCATTCTCAGTTTCCGGAAGGCGCAGCCCGCCTCAAAGAGCAGCTAGACAAGATATTCCGGTGCAATTGGCTACCGCAAGGACAGATATCACCTGTGCTTGGCGCACACTCCGGCCCAGGCCTTGTGGGCATAGTCGCTGCCCCTGAGGCACTCCTTCCAAAGGTGTAGTGTAAGTCAGATTTAGCATAGGCAAGGTGCAGTGTAGGTAAAGTGTAGTGTAGGTAATGTGTAGTGTGCGTAAGATGCAGTGTAAGTGCAGTATTACCAGTATCAAACATTTCAACCTGCCAGCACAATCGTTGAAATAATCTCAGTAGGATGTGTTGCTCTTTGGAAGACGGAAAAGGAATAGATCTACCCAGCCGATTGCGATTAATTGGATTTACATTGTTTTCCGCGATTTACTTTTTGTCTTTCTTCCATGATATGGCGGTGCCGGTAGTCGGCGACGATCTCGTGTCCGATCTCAGCCTCGATGCCTCAGCCTTGGGATTCATGTCGTCCGGGTTTTTCGTATTATACGCGCTGACCCAGCCTGCTATAGGACTTCTTTCTGATAGGATCGGTCCTGAACGAGCAAGTGCAGGTGCACTGTTAATCGGAGCCCTAGGATCATTTCTTGCCGTCCAGGCTGATGGCTTCACCTTTGCTTTCCTAGGACGAATCATGATGGGAACAGGTCTTGCAGCCAGATTCATCCCTGGGATGAAACTCATAGCAGTTATGTTTCGACGTAAAGTGTTTACTACGTATAATGCGCTTTTTGCCAGCATCGGAAACCTGAGCTGTCTTGTGGGAACCGTGCCGCTCACGCGCCTCGCCGCAACAATGGAATGGAGGCAGGTCTTTGCAGGGCTGGGTGTGGTATCGGTTCTGTTAGCAGGCTCGAGCTGGGCGTTTGCCAGAATGCGGTCCGCTCATACTATGTCAGCAACCGGTCCTGAGAGAGAGGTGGTCTCTTGGGTCTCCTTGCTCGATGTGTTAAGAAACCGTCCCCTCTGGTTTCTTAGATTCTTCTTATTTATGAAATACGGGTCTCAAGCTGCTTTCCAGGGATTGTGGGGCATCCCGTGTCTATCCAGCGTCTACCAGGTAGACTCAAGCTCAGCCGCAAGAGCAGTGACCATGATAGCCACAGGTTATGTCTTAGGGGCCCCGGTCATGGGGTGGCTCGCGGACACCATGGCCGCGCGAGGCATGGACCTCTTTGTTGCAAGGATGTCCGTTCTCACAAAGACTACTATTTGCTATGTTTTGACATGGACACCCATAGTCTTGGCTCCGGGATTACTGCCCTTCCCTGCCATGTACGTCCTACTGTTCATTATGGGCATATGTGCCAGCTCCTCCAGTTTGGTCTTTGCCGTAGCAAAAGACCTATTCCCGTCGAAGGTGTCAGGATTTGTCTTTGGCCTTGTGAGTCTCATGTACATTCTAGGCGGAGCCATGGTGCCTCCTGTAGTTGGCTGGTTCACAAGACTGCTGGCTGCCCAAGGCCTTCAAGGCGGAGTACTATACTCCAAAGCGCTTATCCCGTGTCTCGTAGTTGCTGCTTTAGCCTTGGCATTTGAGTCGATGGCAAAAGAGGCGAACGCGAAGCCATTTGGAGCATCTGAACATGCTGAATGAGCTAGATGAGCTGAACTAGGCGAGCAAGCTGAACCAGCTAGACACGGCGACCTAGCTAAACCAGCTGAACTAGCTGAACTAAGGGAATCACTAGACCTGGCCAATGAGGATCCCTTCCGGATTTTTATGAGCAAACGCTCATAAATGGTTTGTTTTCAACCACCTTTCCTCAAAGAGATGGTTCAATTTCGCCCACACTTTTCGGTTTTTTCGAGCAAACGCCCATAAATGGAAGAGTTTGAACCACCAAAACCGCCTAAGGTGGTAGAGAATCGACCACATTTTCAGGTTGCAGCCCCGTTTTGGGAGCTTTTTGGGGCTTAGGTGGTAGATTCTCTACCACTTTTTTGGAAAAGGTGGCAGTTTTTCGCCCACATTTTCAGAAAATGTGGGCGGTTTTCGACCACCAGAGCGCAAATTACGGCGTTTCTTCCGTTAAGGTGGTCCAAATTCTACCACCTTAACGCCTGATCGTGGTAGAAAATGTGCCACACTTCAGCCTTAAGGTGAGCGAGAATCAACCATTTAAGAGCGTACGCCCAAAACTGTGGTAGAAAACCTTCCACCGAAAGGCCTTACGGTGGTCGTTTTTCGCCCACTCAGGTCGCTGATTCAGGATCGGAAAGTCAAGGCCTATTCACAATGCCTCCGTAAAGCTTTTGCGTACTCTTTAAAGACCATTTCATTATGACCGGGATCTACGGCTGTGACGTTGGGTGACACAAAGGTAATCAGCTCATGTCCCCTATCCCGGAGATTCCTTGCAACTTCGACCAAGAGCGACATTGTGATGGCAATCACCGCAAGGGTCGAGCCTGCTCCCACAGGTTCGGGCTGCCCGTCCAGGTACACCATGGCATCTTCCAGCGGGACGCAGTTATCGATAAGGACATCTGCAAGGTCACCCAGCTTCTTGCCGCTGGAGTGCGTCGGTTTCGCTTTCTTGTGATTCTCAAGGGAAGTCACGGCAACTACAGACAGGCCTCTCTCCTTTGCATAAATAGCTGCCTCTACAGGAGCAGCGTTTAAGCCTCCGTGGGAGTATACCATCATAACGTCCTTCTCTTTGAAGGAAAAACTCTCAAGGAAACTCTCTATATAACCTTCCCGGCGTTCCAGCCAAAGGAGTCCCCGAGCTCCTCCGCCGCCTAAGACATCAGTCCACATTAACCGCGGATCCATTAACGGATGAAAGCCTACAAAGCTTCCGTATCTGGGGAAGATATCAAGCACCGGTATTACTGAGTGCCCGCTTCCGAATACGTGGACAAGCCCTCCGTCTGCAATTGAATCTGCCATGAGCTCCGCAGCTTTTTGGATGTTGCCGCTTTGGGTAGACTCGATCCTATCCAGCAGCTCCCGAGCTTTTTTCATGTAAAGAACTTCACTCATCCTCTTCGGTCCTCCTATCCATTGGCTTATTCCTATCCATTAGCTCGCTCCCGTTCATTGGCTTATTTCCATCTCTTTACTGATATCCGAAATCATCAAACGCCAGTTTTGCAGCACCTACCATACCCGCAACCCGTCCCAGCTCAGCTGGCACTATCTTCACATGTTGCGCAGCGATCGGTTGGGATATGTTATTGACTGTTTTACAAATCTCGCCGTAGAGCTTAGGTCTCCTGCAATACTCAAGGCCGATCCCTCCGCCGATCACCAGAACGTCCGGGTTGAAAGCGGTCACAAGATTCGCGCAACCCATCCCAACATAGCTTATTGCGCGGTTCAAAACCTCCACCGCACCTGGTTCTCCCTCATCGTAGCCGGCAAACAAAGCATAAGTGTCAGGATACCGCTTTGCCCCCTTCACGCGGTCCGCCCGTTCATTCGCAATACGGATCAAAGACGGGCCTGAGCACAGGCTTTCAAAGCTTGGAATCCTCCTTGACATGGCCTCAGGTACAAGCTCAGGATCCAGAGCCCACCACCCCACCGCTCCCGGTATATAGGAGCTGCCTCTATATAACCGCCCTTCAAGGACGTACCCTGATCCGACTCCGGTTCCGATAATGAGGCACACCACGTTCTTCTTGCCTCTGCCTGCTCCGATCCACGCCTCTGCCAAAACCGCCGTATTACCGTCAAAATCTATGGAGATATCGGTTGTGCCGAGATGCCTGGAAAGCCTGCTGCAAAGAGGCAAGTCTCTCCAGGCGGGGATGTTCGGCGTCCAGATAACCACTCCGTCTTCCCGCGATACCACGGCAGGGATACCAACGCCAATTGGAGGGATTCTCTCCAAACCCGCCTCAGCGCATATTGTCCGTATGTGTCTTACCACTTGTAAGATGGTGATCTCCGGATCGTCCTCGGATGCTTCCAAGGCTTCGTTTATTTCGGCAAGGATCTTTCCTTCGCTGTTAATCAGGCCTGTAGCGACCTTTGTGCCCCCCACATCCACGCCGATCACCACAGAAGCATCCGCCATCACTACCGCGGGGTAGTCTGCCGTCTTTACCATAGAGACATCGACCGTATTCTCCATGGATCCAGCTGCACTCTTTACCATAGAACCTTCGGTTATCCTTGTCTCACGACCCATCACACCGCTCATTCCTTCAACCCGCTCATTACCATACCTTTGACGTAGTACCCCTGGAGTGACGCAAAGAGAATAACCACAGGCAGAATCCCAACTGTAAGGCCTGCCAGTATCAGATGGGCATTTCGGTTAGGGTCAAAAGACATAGACAGCATCTTCAACCCCACCGTCAGAGTGGTCAGTTCAGGAGCGGATGTTGAGATTATCAACGGCCAGAAAAGGTTGTTCCAGTGAGTAATGAATGTGAAGATCCCAACTGTCGCAAGGGCCGGCTTGGTCAGCGGCAGAATAATCCGGAAAAACAGGTATGCCTCTGAAGCGCCGTCAATGCGGGCAGCATCAAGGAGGTCATCAGGTATGCCTATCATAAACTGACGCATTAGGAAGATCCCCCAGCCGCTCACTGCAAAGGGCAGAATCAGTGAGAGATGAGAGTGCAAAAGCCCGAAACCTCCTACACCCAGCCAATTGTTGCCACCTGCAAAGGGAACGCGCTTCATCATGTAATAAACAGGTATCACAAATATAAATGCAGGGAGCATCATCGTGGCAAGGATGCCCTGAAACACCAAATCGCGCCCCTTGAACTTATACTTGGCAAGTGCGAATCCCGCCATTGCGCTGGTGATCATAACTGACAATGTTATCCCACCTGCAGTTACAAAGCTATTGAAGTAGAATCTGAGAAGAGGCACTTCGCGGAAGACGGCAATGAAGTTCTGCCACTGCGGCACCTCTGGAATCCAGATAGGCGGAACCTTTACAAGCTCGGCTCTGGTCTTCAACGCAGACGACACTAACCAGGCAAACGGCAGCAACATAGTCAGGCCCAGGAGCACCAAGATTACGGTCTCAACAGGACGGGCGCTGCCAAGTTCTGCTGAGGTATAGAATCTTCCTTTGCCTGTTCGTTTGGCATCTACATGAGCCTTCACTGACATAATCCCACCTCATCTCTGCAGACAGACACTCTTTTGAAAATACACCTTCTAATAAGACACAACCCCGCCTCTCCTGAACATACGAAGCAAGATAAGGGACAGGGCCATAATTATTATCAAAAGAACATACGCCATGGCACAGGCGCGTCCCATGTACATATACTCAAATGCAGTCTGATACATATAAAGGACCATTGTCATGGTGCTGTTGATAGGCCCACCTGCTCTTCCCAGGGTGGGGGCAGTCATCGCCACGATAAAGTCGAATACCTGCCAAGACGAGATCATGCCTGTCACAACCACAAACAAGATGGCAGGTTTCAAAAGAGGCAGCGTAATCTTGGAGAAACGCACCCATCCTGAAGCCCCGTCAACTGCAGCAGCCTCGTAGTAGGATGTGGGGATATCTTTCAACCCCGCGTAAAGGATCAGCATATTTGCACCGATATTCGCCCAGATTGCAGTGATAATTATCGAAAGAAGCGCTGTCTTCGGATTGTTTAGCCAGTCAAGGGACTTAAACCCGAAAAGATTAAGAATCGTATTGATCAAGCCGTAGTTCGGACGGTAAAGATACATCCACACCATACCGATGGCGACCGGAGTCGTGATCGTAGGAAGGAAGAAAATCAGCCGCCAGATGCTGCTTCTTTTTTGCCTGTAAACAAGGACTGCGAGAAAGATAGAAAGCACCACACTGATGGGAACCACGCTCATAGCGTATATAAAGGTATTGCCCAGCGCTTTAAGAAACACCTTGTCTTTGGTAAATATGTAGGAATAATTGCTCCAGCCGACATACTTCGCATCAAGCGGCGAAGTCAGCATGTTCCATTCGTGAAGACTCAAGTATAAAGAGCTGAGCACGGGAAATATCAAGAATATGGCGTAAAAGAGAAGAGCCGGCGTAAGAAACAACCATGCACTGCGCGCCCTTTTATTCACTGGCAACACCTCGCCGGAATGGACCTTGCGTTCTTTGGCTCGGTGGTTTAGTGGGGACGAGGATAAAAGGTTCGAACGGGGTGACTAACCGTAACAATACCTCAACCCATCGTCCCCACAACCCTAATCCCTCTACTTAAAGAGCTTACAACCTAATCTCGCTATCCCAACAATCTCCATCTCAAGCTCATTGCCTTTTTCGAGTTGCCTTATCAGTTGCCCTTTTTGGCTACTGATATTAATAGTACCTGGCAAGTATTTCATCGATTTGCCTTGCAGCATCGTCAAGTGCTGTCTTGGCATCTTTCGTGCCATACCATGCAGCCATAATCTCATCCATCAAGATCGTCTTGATCTCAGCACCTTGGGCTATGTTGGGTTCGGCACGGGAATACTCCAGCTCAACAATGTAAGGGGCTGTATACTGGTCGTTCAACTCTTTTGGATGGTTCTCAATATCGATCTTCCTGCTGGGTATCGCGCCTACCCGCTGTGCGAGATAGTCCCCCATGCGGGTTGTCTGGTTCGGACCGTGGACCTGGGCAGTCATCCACATCCAGAAGTCCCAGGCCTCTTCCTTATACTTGCTGTTCTTGCCGACGCCTGCAAACCAAGTATAGAGAGATGTTACCCGCTCTTTCATGACAGGGATAGGTGCAACCCCTACGTCCTCATACCGATCGCCCATTGTGGTTATGAGGTTGTTCTCATTCCACGGCGCCATTACCATCATAGCCACCGTGCCGTTGGGGAAGTCCCATACGCTGCCGTTTACGTCTGTGCCTTTCTCGCTGAACAGCCTAAGCTGCGCCTCAAGGGCTTCGACTCCTTCCGGACTGTTGACAAGGCACTTCTTGAAGTCAGGACTCAGGAACTCTCCGCCGTTAGACCACAGCATGGCAAGGAAAGGATGGACAACCGCGGAATCCCATCCTGCCAGGAAGGTAAACCCGTATTGCGAGATATTGCCTTTATCATCGAATTTAGTGAGGTTCTTTGCCATCTCGACGAGCTCATCCCAGGTCTTAGGAGGTTCGGTGTAGCCGCCCTCCGCAAGGAGCCTCTTGTTGTAGACAAGCATGTAGTTGTCAATCTCTGTGGGAATACCCCAGATGTCCCCGTCAATTGTTACGCCGCTTACTGCCACAGGGACGTAGTTCTTCATTACGTCTTCTTTTACTTCCGCCGGCGGTTCGTCAAGAATGCCTGACCTGACCAGCTCAACGCCCCATAGTGAGTAAACATGGTAAAGATCGGCACCGCGCCCTGAGACCTCTGCTATCTGAATCTTTTTTAGATAGTCTTCGAAGGGAGTGACTTCTTTTACAATTTCAATATGCGGATTCAACTGCTCATACAACCTGAGGTAGTCGTCTAAGCCTTCGCGGTTGAAGTCAGTGTGAATGGAGAGTATCAGCTTGATCTTTTCCTGCGATGAAACAGAAGATATAGACAACGCCATCAGGAGAACCAACACGATAGAAACAACCATCAATCTTTTCATACCTGAGTCCTCCTATCCGTTTTTTCTCTACGGAACACATGCCGGGTTGACGTCGACTACATTAAGTTGCTTGCGTTCCCACCCCCTGCCGGCAACGTTTTCCTGTCAGACTCCTTTAAGCTCCACGTCAAGAGTGTACCTGTCTGCGCGTAGGAGCGACTCTGCGTATTCTATCGGGGTGCCGTCTTCCAGGTAGGCATACCGCCTCACCGAAAACGCAGGTGAGCCATCCATCACACCTAAGATCCGGGCATCTTTGCCTCTGACAACAACGGCTTTGTATGATTCACGTCCTGTGGCCGGCACTAGATTAAACTCGGTCTTCAGGAGTTTATAGAGGGAATCTGTAAGCTGGTCCCGTCTGTTGGCTAGTTCCGGACACAGGTCATACGGAACGTGAGATGATTGTATTGCCATGACTTCGTCATCTGCCAGCCGAAGCCTGACGATCTGTATGACCTTCTCATTCTCGGGGACCTCGAGTGCTTGGGCTACCACGCCTTGCGCAGGAATTACTCGAAACTCCAGGATCCGGCTTGTAGGCACAAAACCTTTTTCCAGCATTTCATCGTGGAAACTGATGAGTTCGCTGAGTTTGCGGTTTACCCGCGGTTTGCTGACAAATGTACCTTTACCCTGCTGGCGGTAGAGATAGCCGTCCACCACCAGCTTCTGAATGGCCTGTTTGACTGTGATGCGGCTGACATTAAACCTCTTGCCGAGTTCTGCCTCGCTGGGGATCTGGCTACCAGGAAGATACGTGCCGTTTTCGATTTCTTCTTTCAGCACGTCATATATCTGGTAATATAGGGGGACCCTCCCGTCTCTTGAAAGGGGCACTGTCTTCAACCTCCTACACTACCCTCCTGTAAACACCTTGATTAGGTGTATGAATAAGCCGACTGAACACATAATGTCATGTTGATATATCAACCTATCAACTTGTTTATTCGCCCCGAGGATAGAAATTCCTCCTTTGCGTCCAATATTATTATTAGGAAGTTTTAGGAAGGAGTTCCTATATTTTCCTAGAATATTACAGTAAACTAGGTGGGATGTCACATTGGCATTGGAGCACAGGCAGAGATCATCAGAATACAATACAGAGCCTTTTGCCGGAATAATCGGGACTCATCCGAGGATAGTAAGGGCGCGCAAGATAGCAGAAAGAGTCGCAAGAGGCGACTCCAATGTCCTCCTTTACGGCGAAACAGGCACAGGAAAGGAGATCTTTGCAAGGGCAATACATGACGCAAGCCCAAGAGCTAAAGGCCCTTTTATCCCAATAAATTGCGCAGCTATACCTGAAGCCCTGATGGAATCGGAGCTTTTCGGATATGAGCCCGGCTCCTTTACCGGGGCTCTAAGCACAGGCAAAGTCGGGAGGTTCGAAGCAGCGGCAAGAGGCACGATCTTCTTAGATGAGATCTGCGATATGCCCCCAATGCTTCAGGCAAAACTCCTAAGGGTTCTACAAGAGCGAAAAGTCCAGCGTATCGGAGGCACGAGGCAAATCTCCATTGACGTACGGTTCATAACCGCTACTAACCAGGACCTTGAAGAACTGGTTGAAGAGGGGCTGTTCAGGGCGGACCTATACTACCGGCTCAATGTCGTCACCATCCACTTGCCTCCCTTACGCGAAAGGCTCTCAGATGTTGAGCTGCTTGTAAACCACTTCATTCCCCTGCTCAATCTTCGCTGTAACGCCTCTGTGACGAGAATTCACCCTGAAGTGATTCGAGTGTTCCGGAAGTATCACTGGCCAGGCAATGTGCGAGAATTGCAGAATGCACTGGAACACGCCTTGAATTTCTCAGATGGCAACGAGCTTCGCGCAGAACACCTGCCTCCCCGTATCCTCGATGCTGTTCAGGCCCAGTCTGATAAAAACCGGGATTCGGAGCCGGCTGAACCTAAGTTCGATCTTACAGATGCAGTCCTCGGCGCAGAAAAAAGCATGCTGCTGCATGCACTTGAGAGGTGCAAAAACAACCGGACAAAGACCGCAAAATACCTGGGAATCGCACGGTCCACATTGTATGAGAAGCTGGAAAAACACGGTATATACTGTGAAGAGCCTGAACCTAGATCCCAGTTGCGAAGCCTAAGCCCAGCCGGACGTAGACAGAGCTTCCAACGGAGCAGGCGGCGGATGAGGCGCCTGATGTAGCTCCTTGGCGAGACTTCGTCCACTTATAACCCAAGGCAAACCGCACGTTCTCCCTGAAAGAGATCCCCACTTCCACCGCAGACTCGGTCTTTCTTTGCTTCTCCACATCGACGAAGTAGAATGAAGACTCGTACGCCACATCAACCGGATACTTGCAGCTGAGACCCAAACCGTCCAAGTCCAACTTACGGGTGATGCGAAAAGCCGCAAGCGCCGTCTCTGCGTGCACACCGGCACCTGTTCCTGCGTTGTTCCCGGGTACCTGTCTTACACTTCTCTTAGTCACCTGCCCTGTGTCTTCCTTGGATAGCTGCCTAGTCGCATTCTCAAGTACTTGCTCAGCATCTCGCTTAGATAGTTGCCTGGTGCCACTCTGAGATACTTGCCCATTGCTGATCTTAGATACTGGGTCCGTGCTGTTGGTAGATACCCGCCCGGAGCCGCTTTCATACACTTGCTTATATATGTACCTTACAGATAGGTCAGTTAAGGGATCTACTGCAAAAGCAAGCCCTACCTCGCCTGTCAAGACCCGATAGGACTTCCCGTACGATCCACTGTAAGCTTCCTTTCCGGTGAAGACTCCGTTTCCATTGAAAACTTCCTTTTCATCGAAGCCCCCTCTTCCGTCAAAGACTCTTCCTCCATTAAAGGCTCCTCTTTCGTCGAAGACATCCGTTCCGATACAGCCCGTTTTTCCGCCTAAGCCTTCCCGTCCGCCGGATACTTCCTTTGCCTTTACCGCGCCAAAAGCCATTAGCCTGTCGCTGTACACAGGCCTCCAGGTAAAACTGAGTTCATATCCTAGGGAAGTCGACTCGTTCAGAGTCTCTTTCTTATCCCAGCTACCGTTAACCTTGAGTCCCGGGATCGGGTTAGCATCCACATTGAGAGCAAGCTTTGACTCTTCTCGTTTTGTCCCGGCCTCATAGTTCAAGGCAGCATCCAATCGTGGAGACGGCCTGTACGCGCAACGAAAAGAAAGTGTAGTACCGCCTAATGATGATAT
>Ga0209720_1000657_pt1 | contig 34219 bp, 38 predicted proteins | sample AD_JPNMR3_MetaG_FD_184426 | JGI IMG/M metagenome (GOLD analysis project Ga0209720, IMG submission 184426) | Active sludge microbial communities of municipal wastewater-treating anaerobic digesters from Japan - AD_JPNMR3_MetaG (SPAdes) (version 2) | ecosystem: Engineered > Bioreactor > Anaerobic... | reverse complement strand
AACATCCTATGGTGCCTATATATTCTATCATAACGTAGCCCGATAGGACAAAATCCCCTGGCTGAGGCTAATCAACCGAGCTTGTATTTCTACAAGCCCCCGCCTCTATAGGCGGTGGGTAGTTGACTTATATTAAATCTTCTAGAGCTTCTTTGAATTTGTAAATCGGCAAATTGCCAATAATATAATTCACCGGCAGAGTTTCTTTATAGATGATGAAAGCAGGTAGTTTACTGATCTGAAACTTACTCGCTAACTCGTACGATTCGTCTACGTCAACTTTAGCGAACTTAACTTTCCCGCTATAGTTATCTAGTAATTTCTGAAACGTATTCTCCTGAAACTCTTTGCAATTATCACACCAGTTAGCTGAGAACATCACTAACACTGGTTTTTTTGTTGTGTAAATTTCTTCAGCAAAGTTATTGTCATCTAGATTAATTACATTAGACATAGCGATCTCCTCCGAATAAAAAACAAACACAAGAGACTGTAAATCAATATCCTTCAGTAAAAAGAATAATAATTTACAATCCCTTGTGTTAAATAGGTGGCCAATATATAAAATAAATAAATAGCACTACCTATTTGATATAATTAATTTCTATATAAATCATTTAATTTTATAAATTTACAAGAAGACGTCTATGAACTCAGTATTGTGATAGACGTCGTAATGATATGGAATTATAATTTGATAAATTATATAAAGTAATTGTGAATGTTTGAAAACGGCCGAATCTGGTAACGAATCAACTAATAGATTATAATAATAGAATGTTGAAATTGTTTCTTTTGTGATCTTATCTTTAGACAAAACTGTCTTAGAAAGAAGATCAAATAAATTAATAATATTCTTTGGTATTTTATTATCTTTGATTAATAAAATAGATGATGGATTTTTAATGTAATTTAATAGATATTTGTAAGCTTCTGAAATTATTCTTTCACGATCATTAGTTGGTGATGGAATTAATTTGTAGTCTAAATATTTGAATTCATGGAAATCGGAGATTTCAACCGGCGAGAGCGTTTTTTCTGGGTCGAAAAAGTAAGAGTCTACCAAGCTCTTGCCGTTACCATTGTTAATCTTTAAATAATTTTCAATATTGAGTACTTTTTTGTTACTAATTTTGAAATCCGCCGGTAATCTATTATCTTTTCTACTAATTTCGATTAAATTATTAAAAATTCTATCGGCAAACTCTTCTTGAGATAACGGTATCAGATGCTTATACTGTTTCGATAATTCTTCAATTACATTATCTAATTCAGTATTCTCTTTTTCATAATTACCAGGAACAAATTCAAAGAATAACTTATTTTGAAACTCCGTAAAAGTGTTTCTAATAAGACCCATAAATAATAATTTTTGAGAATTTGGATTACAAATAATCTTTGAAAATGACTCTCTAAAATTATCTCTATGAACTTCATAAAAATATCTCATCAAATAAAGAAATGATAAATATAATAACATCATAATATGTAAAGGTTTATCTTTATATTTCTCATGTTCCTGTAACAATATTGAAAATATCTTTTTAATAACAAATGTAATATTATTAATGTGTAAATTTGACGATAAAATTAAAGATCTAAAATATGTTTCATCAATGTTAAAATTTCCAGGCATTAATATAGGACTTATTATCTTAACCTGCCCTTTACTACTAACTAGTAATTTACATTGATCTGAATTAAAAAATCTAAAATAGCTTAATGTATAATGTATTAAGCTAGATTTAATTGGTGTTGTCAAACATAAATTAAATATATCATCAAATTCTGATTTTTCTGTAAATTCAACTTGTGATTTAATTTCAATTTCTTTTTTGATTTGTTGATTTGTATCGGCCGACGGTACAAATTCAGTTATTTTTTTGTTCTCTTTAGGAGCTTCGGCCGGTTTCAATTTATCGGAATTATAAAGAATTTTTAAAGTCAAATCATGAGTCAGATAGTTACTATAAAATGAATTAATATGATTATACAATCTTAATACTTCATTTGTTGTTAGTAAAATCTTAAAATGATTTAAATCTCTCTCAAATTTAAACTCAATTTCCCACATCTGGCCGCTTTGTTGATCGGCAAGAAAATCTCTAAAATTCACAAAATGCAAATAATTCCTAAAAGCTTCTGCTTCATAATAATCCATGATTTTTGAATAAATTAATTCAGTTGATACCAACTTTAGAGCATTTGGACTAACAGGATCTTCTCGACAACTTTTAGCAACTATTCCTATTAGACCAACATCTGTTGTTAGAATTCTGTAAAAATCAATTTTCAACTTCAATATATGAAATTCTCGAATATAAGTAATTTTCATAATTCCAGTAAATGCATGATTATGCACAAACATATTAATGCAAGATAATTCCAACGTATATCGCCTCCCTGTTTACTTTAAAATTAAACATCGGGAACAGTATTTCTTTATAAAAAATGAAAATTTGGTTTTTATTAATTTTTAAACCGGCAAAGTGCATTATTAAACGTCGTTGTCCACGACATCTACTTCAGCGTCTGCGTAGCGCCAACGATAGCTCGAAAAAAGTGCTCGCGCGCGCAATATTTTTTTTCTTAAAAAAACAGAGGTAGATAATTAAAAAAATATTTATATTGTTTATTTGTCTTATAATAATATTAGTATCTCTTAATATAAATCATAAAAAATACATTAATATAATTTTAATTATTCATAAATAACAGAGATTCAATAAATCTTCTTTAATCTGAATCTATTGACTGAAACTTTTTTTAAATCTATAACCTGAGATATCCTTTTAATCTACTTCTAACCCTTTTTTATATCTCTCCACCCAGATCTATAAAAATTTTTCAGGTAATACCCTCCCCCTCCCAACCTCATTTTCTTAGTTCCTATTCTTATTCCTCTCTCTGTCTCTTCCTCTGTCTCTTTTCTTCTGTCTCTCCTTCGTCTCTCTTCCATTTCTATTTTCCTCTTTATTATCTCTTATAATTCCTCTCTATTTCCTATTTTTATTCCTATATTTTTTTCCGTCTCTGTTTCCTGTCTCTAGCTCCCCCTTCCCCTTTCCCTATACCTATTTATTAAATAGATTATTTCTTTATATTTTATGAAAAAATATTTTTCCTGTTCATTCTCAAGAATTTTCTTACGCCCGCTCTACTCCAGATCAACTTCTGCATAAAAGTATTTTTTGCGAAAAAAAGAGGCAAAGTCTAGCCGAAGAAAAGTAAGACTCAACGAAAAATCGAGTCCAAAATCTTAGATCATATCAGAGAAAGTTTGACTCAATTTTTAATTATAAGACGAAATCTTGAGACCGCTCGAGATACCGCTCGAGATGTAGATTTTGAGCTTTCATATAGAAATAATTAATACAATTAATTTTAAAATTTATTATTTCATATAGAAATAATATAGTATAACTATAAGAGTCAGACGGAGTACCCGTCTGACTCTTGTTGCCTCCGACTGTGGGAAAAGTGGCTAGTCGGAGAGCCTAAATAAAAAGGAGGATGCTATGAATGTAGGCATCCTACCGGGTCATTAGAAATTTAAAAAAATTAAATTTCGGGGAGCTGTCGCGGCTCTCCATTCATTATCTATTTTATTCAAAAAATATTTTTCTATTTTTGTATAGAAATAATACATTTAATACAAATTTATTTTTTTAACTTTATATACATAAATGGAGGATGTGTGAAACTTAGAGAACTCAGAACAGGAAATGAATCAGCATGGATTACACCAGCTAAAGAATATTGGGATACTGAAATTCACAACAGATGTGTTTCTGAAGGCTGGACAAATGAAGATGAAATGAAAACAAGCGCTAGAGGATATATTGATGATTTACAGACAACATATATAGCTTATAAAAGTGGCGCAGATGTTAATAGCTTACAAAGAGCTTTATTACCCATTTATGGATATATCAGCATGAAATACAATATGAATGTATCTGGAGATCCACCAACAATTCCAGAAATAGTTACTGATGACGATATAAGAAACTTTTATATTAACTGGACTGTGGATATTCCAGATAAAGAAAATTTGTTTACTTTAGAAGAAGATGAAGAAGATGAAGAAAAAGGAAAAGTTGTTCTGACTTCCACGTATAGTAATTTTAAGTCAACAATTGAAGGTGGAGTTTCTTCTGATTCTAGCGGACTTATAGCTATAGAAACGTCTCTTGCCGGTAATGTCAGACCTTTTATGATAAATCAATTATATGCTCAACCAGAAACAACATCTAATAATATTAATATTAAACAATTTGCATTAACTAATATGCACTTACAAGATGTATTAGATGAATTTAGTTTTAGCATTAAAGGAATTAATTCTTAAAAACTCTGTAAAATTATTAGTGATTTTTATTTTTTAAGGGGGTAAAATAAAGGAAAATGCCAGGTAATGCTAGATTAACAGATATTTGGGTTGGTGTCTGTCTAGTGCATCCACCGATTCCAGTTATAGGAATGTCTGGAACTATAGTTGCAGCTTCAGGTAATGTTATTATTAATAATTTAGGAGCGGCCAGATTAAATGACGTTGTCATTGGATATTGTGGACATCCTGGAGTAATAGTTTCTGCTAGTGGTGATGCAATTATTAATAATCAAGGAGCTGCTAGAATTGGAGATGCCGTTGCTGGATGTGTTGTCGGAACGATTTCAACTGGTTCTGGTAATGTTAAATCCAATGGATAAATGACATAAGGAGAAATAAATAAATTATGATGACTTTAGGACAATTCACAAGATTTCCAGCAGCTTTTAAAAAGAGAGAACAGTCTGTAGATTCTGTTAAGCTGGAAAATCTTCAATATAATTATGATCAAGAAGAGAATAAAATTAAAGTTACAAGTAATACATCAAGTGGTTACCGGCAAGAGCTAGAAATTCTAGACGATAAAATTACTCTAAGATCACCATGTAAAGTTCATTGCGACTGTGAGAGTTTTCGATATGAGTTTGCACATGCAGTATTTAAACACGGCGGATTACTTTATCCAATTGAGATGTTAAGATCTGTCGTTCAGCACCCAAGAACGAAGAATCAATTTGATATTCCTTCTCCATGCAAACATCTCGTCAAGCTTGCTAGAGAAACTTTAAAAATTAAGCTAAAATAACAAACAATGGAGGTTAACATTATGGATAACACAGCATTAATCAATGATGAAAATATAAATGAAATTGAAATTGAAATTGAACAAGATCACACTTTAGATCCTTTACCTAGTAATGTTTCTATATTCGCTAACTTATCTCAACCGATTATGCAGATTGGATATATTCTTAATCCAACAGGAGAAACAAATATGGTTACCGTGACTAACGGCAAACTACATATGATGCAGAACAGAACATATTATATTCCTGTAGCTACAGATGTCGACTCAGATTTGTACAGTATCAAAGTTCCAAGTGAAGTTGCTGATAAATTTGATGTCAGGTTTGTTAAAGATAGATTTGCATGTGTTGTTCCTTTACAACACAACATCATCATTAGAGATGGTCAGAGAATATGTATATTAACTAGATAAATTAGAAGGAGGATATGAATGTATAAGCTTCCAGACGATCTTGAAAGCGAACTTCAGAAAAAGTTTCCGGATACTCATATGAAGAAGATCGTAGATTCTATCTTCAGAAGCATAATAGAAAAATCTTTAAAAGATGGATCTTGTTTTATTAAAGAGTTTGGCCACTTTTCATCATATGGAAAGTGGTCAACTAAAATGAATCGTAAAGTGATTCGATTTAAGTTTACAGTAGCTTCTTCATTAGATAGAAAAATTAAAACAGATCCATATTATATAGATACTGTTCCTGTAAAAGCGAAAAATGTGTTTACCGAAAAACATGAGAAAGCTTGTAAGAATAAGAAAACTCAGAGAGAAGCTAACTTAGAAGCTGAAAAGGAAGCTAAACAACTTGGCAAAGATCAAACAAAAAAACAAGTGGTGATTGAAGAAATAAAAAGTATAATAGATGAATTACAGTCAACTACCACCCGCTAAAGCAGGTGGCTTGTAAGAGTCATCTGCTTAGTGGTTGGGGTTGAACAGGCACGTGGAAGTTAAAGCTTCTGCAGGATCTGATTAAGCGTTCACCCTGGGGTGCCACTCCCAGCTCCAGGCTCTGAAGGTAATAGCTAAAGTTTTAGCTAGAAGTCCTAGTTGCTAGCAAGTAGGTAACGAAAGCTAGTATTACGCTTAACCAAGCCGAGGGAGACTCACACTTGATACCCGATCTATGGGTATCGCTTTTAAAGGTAGAGGTAACTAAAATTGAAACAGATAATTTTTCTGATTGATGGTAGAAACAATCAGCTACATCCTACGTTCAAGTTTGACATGATACATCGTTGGATTAAACAAGGAAAAGCTAAGTTTAGGAAACGTAACTTAGTTCAAGTATTTAAACAATTCGATCCAGCAAAAACTATACCAGCTAAATTTGTAGTTGGTATCGATCCCGGATACAAAAATATTGGTTACGCAGTTTATAAGATTTATAATAATAAAATTACAGAGCTAGTTTCAGGTGAAGTAGTCACCAGAACTAGTGAGATTAAAGAGCTATTAGATATCAGACGAATGTTTCGTAGACTCAGACGCTATTATCGAAGAAAGAATGTCTTAAGAAAATTCGGTAAAGTTAAGTTTAGAGCTCCGCGATGGAAGAATCGTAAGAAGAAACCATTCGCTCCTACTCATAATCATTTGATTCAGAGTCATTTGAATCTTCTAACTAGGTTATTTAAATTAGTTAACTTTACAGAAATTCATCTAGAATACTCTAGCTTTGACACTCAGAAATTACAGAATCCTAATATTAAGAACTGGCAATATCAGAAAGGTCCTCAGTTTGGATTTGAAAATGTTAAAGCATATGTGAGAGCTAGAGATAATTATCAGTGCCAGAATTGTGGTTCTGGAGATAACTTAAGAGTACATCATATAGTAGAGCGAAGTAAAGGTGGCAGTGACAGGTCTGACAATTTAATCACAGTTTGTGAGAGCTGTCACAATCTGATTCATCAAAATGGATTATCTTCTCCAGCGATTTCAACTGATATTAAAATGAGAGATAGCGGAGTTCTGAATTCATGTCTGAAGAAGCTATATGAAGTTCTAGCTGACAGTATAACTACTGTTAAAACATTCGGTTACATCACTAGTACTCTTCGAAAGATCTACCAGTTAGAGAAAAGTCACGAAACTGATGCTAAATTAATAGCTTTATCTGATGAAAATGGATTAGCTGTAGATTTAGAAAACTGCGATTATTCTAGTAGTGATCTAAACTATAATTTTTATCAGTTCAGAAGGCATCAGCGTAGCTGGGTTAAGAGATATGTAGACAGAAAATATATAGAAACAGATTTTTATGCAACAGTTGCTTGGAATAGAAGACGTCGTTCTGCTCAAGATGAGGAGAAGCCAAGTCTTCAAGAACTTAAAGCTGAATATCCTGACGCTCGCTTAATAGCTAAACCCGGAAAAGTCGTCTATAGAAAGAGTCATCAATTAACTAAATTCAGACCCGGTGATATCTTTAGATACGGAAACAAGATTGATGTAGCGAAAGGATGGTCGTCTACTATGAATAGAGTAGGTGGTCTAGACATCGGATACGTTCCGATAAGTAAAACTACTAAAATCTGTAACAATTCAGGATTAGTTATACTACCCGCTAAAGCGGGATAATAGTGATTTTATAAATTTTTAATTAGATAGTGGGTGTATCCACCCGCTAAAGCAGGTGGTATTACCCACTCAATAACTAATCATTATTTATAATCACTAGAATGAAAATGAGACCATAAAAAATAGGAGGATACTTAACGAATGTCTGAATTTGGAGGCGAAGTAACCAATCCGAAAATATTTATTCGTAATAAGACTATTACGAGAGATGGATTGTTAAGTGAACAAATTTTTGGTCCTATTAGAAGCTATACTTGTGCATGTGGTAAGTTCAACGAAAGTCTTAGAACAATTTACGAAGGACAAACATGTGACAAGTGTGGTGTTAAGTGTATTAGTAATGAAGCTCGATTAACAACTTTTGGAAAGATTACTTTAGCATTTCCTGTAATTAAACCAACAAAAAGAAAAAAGTTTAAGTCAATCGTTGGTAAGGACGAGAAACATTTACTTGATCCGGAGAAGGCTGAGATCTCAGCTTCATTAACGAGATATTTGGCCATTACTCCGGATGGTCAGAGATTATTTATTACTGATAATTTTTCTGACGAAAATAACTATATTGTACCTTTAAGAATAACTGGTCTTTATAGTTTCATTTTGTCTCTAAAGTATGTTGCTAATTATTTAGGATTAGAAGTTGCAAAGAGTTTATTTACAAATAATTATATTATGGGAGTTATTAAAGTTCTTCCACCAGATATTCGGCCGATTGTTAAAGATCCGAAAAAACCAGATGCTTTACGAGTAACAGAAGTTAATAAACCATATGTACAATTATTACAATTAAATAAAGCTAACGAAGTTGTAAAACAAATTTTACCAGATAAAGAAGCAGATTGGTTAAGTCAAATACATTATAATTTTAAAAATCAATTAGATGAAGAAATTGTTGATCAATTAATTATTGAATATGATAAAATAGCGGCAAGATATCAATATTGTGTCAATAAAGTATACGATTGTGTTTTTGAATCAATATCTGGTAAATATGGTTATATTAGATACGCAATGTTAGGTAAAACTATTGAGTTTTCGGCGAGATCTGTTATTACGATCAATCCGAGTTTAGAACCGTATAAAGTAAAAGTTAGTAAAAGAATTTTATACAAATTATGGTTTCCTTATTTTCTTAACTATATCAAGAAAAAATATCCAAATGTTAATTATGTTGAACTTTATGATAAATTTGTGACATCAAATTATGAACAAAACAAAGAATATTTTAATGCATTTTTAGATTGGTTTCTAAAAGAAGAAAAAGAAGAAGCATCATCTCCTCAGATTATTCGTAAGAAGATAATAAAAGATGATGATTAAAAAAGGAGAAAATAAGTGAAAACTAAACTATCCAATCGACAGAAAAGATTAGCATTTATTAATAGACAACCTTCACTCTGGAGACACTCGTGTCCAGCTGTTGAAATTGAACCAATTGATGATGATGAAAATGACACAATTCAGGTTAGTCCATTAATGTTAGAACCTTTAAATGCTGACATGGATGGAGATACAATGGCTATCTATGCCATCCATGATGTTAGTGCGTTAAAGGAAATGGAAGAAAAAGCTTATTTAATAAATAATGTATTTTATGATCAGAATAATAATTTTTTAGCGACAATTAGACATGAAGCTCTTTTTGCCGCTTTTATTTTAACGAAAGATGAGATCAATAAAAACAATATAATAGCTGAAATATCAAATGTTCAAGATTTACCAGAATCATTAGACTTATGGAACGAACATTTATATGATGCTGTTAAGTTAAATGATGAACTGTATTCATACGGAACTGTATTATTTAATAAGTGGTGTGGCTTCAATCGTATAATAATCAATAAAAGCATTACAAAGAAACATACGAATGAAGTAAGTGCCGCTATTTATGATTACTACAATCATGATTCACGAAAATATTACGACTCATTAACTGCTTTAGAAAGAAAGCTATTTGCATTTATCACAATATCAAATTATTGTCCAAGTCTAGATGTATCAGAAATGATTAATTTAAAAGATGAACAATCAAATCATTTAATTAAGCAATTGCCGGATAACAACATTTTATTAGGTTATCATATTAATGAAGCAATTACTAAACGGTGTATATCAAAACTGAATAAAAAGTCATCATTATATAAACTATTCAAATCAGGATCAAGATTCAGTGAATCACAGTTAGCAAGATCTTGTATTTCTGTTGGATATTCGGCCGATGCTAACAATAATGTCATTCCTCAACCAATTAGAACTTCTTTACTAGAAGGATTAACTGAAGAGGAATACTTTCTAGCATCATCAGGCACGAGAAAAAGTATTAAAGATAAAGCTAAGTTCACTCCAATGTCTGGATATATGGAACGAACACTTGTTATGGCTCTAAGTCCACTTGAATTATCAATGGAAGATTGTGGAACTAATACATATCTAGAAATTATTATTTCATCTCAGAAACATGCACAAACATTGGTGGGAAAATGGTATTATAATGAAGCTTCTCAAAATTGGGAAGTGTTAGATCTTCAAACTGCTAATAATTTAATTGGAACAAAAATAAAAATGAAATCAGCAATGACATGCACAGCACCTAATTTTAAATTATGTAAAAAATGTTTTGGAACAAGAGAGTTTCCAACGAAGTATGTTGGGATTACAGCAGGTCAGAATCTTACAGAGCGTATTACACAGCTAATTTTAAGAACATTTCATGAAAGTGGTAGAGCAAGTCTGAAAGTAAATACTACAATTAGAGATTTCTTTAAAAATCATTTAATTGATATCAAAAAAGATGGTGATAACACAATCTTAATATTTGACACTAATAATTTTCCAGAAGTTTTAACATATGTTGGAGATGATGCTCCTATTCCTAATCTTATTAGTGTTAATGTAACAAATAATTGTTTAACATTTGGCCCAGATAACAGAGTTATTCCGAATGAAGATGTTATATCAATTATGGAACAAATTAAAGCAGTAACAAAGCATAGAGATGTTAAAAAACCACCAAGTGAATATTATCAAGATTTAATGACATTGTTGCTAAGTGTTGGAGTAGTGTATAGTTCATTTGTTGAGATGTTGTTTACGAATATGTTTATAATCGGCGATCCTAAAGATAGGCGCTTCTGGAGATATCATCAAGATGAAGCACCGACTTATAAACTTGGAGATACACTTCTTGCTTTGTATATTAATCCATTACTTGGTTTATTATATCAACCAAATAAACAAACAATTGGTATGATTGATTTGGATAAAGTTTTAACGGCAGATGAGCCAACTATTTATGAAAAAATATGGATGAATAAACTTTAGATATTCTCTCACACTAAAGATTTATCAGCGGATTTGTAAACTCTTTAGTGTATTCCCATAGAACACTTCCTCTCTGAATCATGCTGGGTTGAGAGCTCGCCAGTACAAAATCCGCACGCTCTCATTTGTATTTATAATAAAAATATATAGAAATAATCTTATTAGAAATAATTTTTGTTTCTAATAAAATTTATTTTTTTAAAAGGAGATATAATGATATTACCAGATGTGCAAAACGAACAAAAACCAGATTTTGAAATTGAAATTAATAGGGTAGGCATTAGCGATATTATTTTGCCAATTTTTATTGTTCAGAAAGTTGGTGGTTATCAATATTCAACGGCAAAGATCAGTTGTTACGTCGACTTAGCAGCTCACTTGAAAGGTATCAACATGAGTCGTTTGCCGATAACAATTCATGAATTTGTTGATAGACCACTAAATGGAAAATTAATAGAAGAAATTGCTGAACAAGTAAGGACAAATTCAGAAGCTGAAACTTGTGAATTGATATACACATTTCCTTATTTCATTAAGAAATTTGCTCCAGAAAGTGGTGTACCTGGTTTGACACACTATGAAGTGACATTTAATGGCATTAAATCAAAAGATAATTTTAGATTTAGATTTAGTATTGAAACTATAACGACTAATTTATGTCCTTGCTCAAAAGAAATTTCAGAAGTAGGTGCACATAATCAAAGATGTCATATTAAGATTATGTGTCAACAGAAACCTGGTAAATGGATCTGGATTGAAGATATAATTCAGTTAGCAGAAAGTTCTAGTTCATGTGAGATTTATAGTATATTAAAACGAGAAGATGAAAAATATGTAACTGAAAAAGCGTATAACAATCCAATGTTCGTTGAAGATGTTGTTAGAGCTTGTTATAGTAAACTATCACAGATCAACGATCTAGAAGCTTTTAGAGTTGAAGTGACAGCAAAAGAGAGTATTCATTTACATGATGCAAAAGCAATTATGGAAAGTAAATGTAAATAAAGGAGGCATATGAAAGTTTTTCATCATAATGATTTAGATGGTGAATGTTCAGCTTATTGGTGTAATTATGTTGAAGATCAATCTTCAAAGACATTTATTAGAATAAATTATGATAAAAGATTTCCGATTGAGCGAGTAGAAAAAGATGAGCTTGTTTATATTGTTGATTTTTCAATTCAACCAGAAGAATTAACCAATTTACTAAAAATTACACCAAATGTTGTTTGGATTGATCATCATAAAACTACTATTGAAAAATATAAAGATTTTCCATTGTTAAATAAAACTAAAGGTATTAGATATTCAAATGATGAAGAACCACTTGCTGCGTGTATGCTAACATACATATATGTTATGATTATGCAGAAAAGAAATATACAAGATTTTTATCCAGCATTCGCTGAAGATGCTCCGTATTTTACAAAATTGATCAGTGATTGGGATACATGGAATTTAAAAGACAGAAATGTAGAACCTTTTGTTGTTGGATGTCGTCTACATGATACACGGCCAAAATCGAATTTTTGGAAACAATTATATAATTTTGATTTTATTGCTAAAGTAATAAAAGAAGGAGAATTATGTATCAGATATAGAGATAATTGGGCAGGATCTTATATGCATTCTTTTGGATTTGAAACAGAATTTGAAGGATATAAATGTTTCTGTGCCAATTTAGGACAATGTAGTTCACAATATTTTAAATCTATTGAATCAGGTGAATATGATATTTATATATCTTTTGTATTTAACGGCGAGAAATATAGTGTAGACTTGTATTCGACGAAAGTTGATGTTAGTGAAGTAGCTAAAAAATATGGTGGAGGCGGACATAAAGGAGCAAGTGGCTTTATATGTGACTCTTTGCCGTTTTCTAAAATAAAATAAGAGGAGAAGATATGAATGAATGGAAAAAATACTTTGTAACACCTGAAGAGTTTCATAATAACATAATTAAATTAGCAAACATGATTCCGAAAAACAAATATGAAAATGTTTACGCAATTCCAAGAGGAGGACTAATCATAGGAGTTTATTTAAGTCATTACTTAGATATTCCACTTAAATTAATATATCATTCATTTTATGATTTAAAACTACAATCAAATCTTATTGTAGATGATATTGCAGACACTGGTAGAACTCTTCTAGAATTTAAAGATTTTGACATAGCAACAGTTTACTATAAACCAAGATCTATTATTAAGCCAACTTATTACTCTGAGGAATGTCCTAATGATAGATGGATTGTGTTTCCCTACGAGAAACCTGAAGAAGAACCAAATAGAGAGGTATAAAGATGAATTTTATGTTTCCTGTAGAGAAAGACATAGTTGAAAATGATTTTGAAAAATATCTAGCAGAATTTTATAAAATTGATCAGGATAATATTATTGAAGTAAATCTTTATGATGTAATAATAATACATAGATCAAATTATGAAGATTTACTTGAAAGAAGAGAATTATTTGAAACTAACATATGTGTAAAATGTCAAGAGCTTAATTTAAAATCAAAGGAAGGATGTCCATTAGATGAGATAGTTACAAAAATATATTTCATAGGAGATTTAAATAAATTAATAATTTGTTGGAAAGGAATAATATCAGCATTTGTAACTTTAGACTCAGATACTTTTAAACTCAATAACAATACGGATATAATACAATAGGAGGCGAATTGATAACATCAATAAACTTAAATAGTATCCCTTTTCTATCATCAACGGACGCAACTAGAGCAAGCATGGCATCAAAACAAATACAGCAAACTTTAACTAGTCTGAACACTGAAATTCCTTATGTTATTGGTTCTGAATATAGATACTTAACTGATAACTCTCCGATGGGAATTATAATAGCCGAAGATGATGGAAAAGTAATATTTAAAAAAGATGATCTACTTATTGTATTTTATTCTAACTTAAATAAATTAGAAGAAATACATGTACCACCTGTAAAAAAGACACATGGTAATTATGCGACATCATTAAGATATTGTATCGATGCTGACAAAGAATTTAAAAAAGGTGATATTCTTGTTACGTATGATTGTTTTATTAATGATATTCCAACATATGGATATAATGTCTTTACGGCATTTTTACCATTTTTTGGATTTAATCATGAAGACGCAATTGTCATATCGGAAAGTTTTGCAAATAGAGCAATTATAAAATTTGTAGATAAAATATTTATACCTATTTATGAATATACATTAATGATACCATTTTATCAAAATGTACTTAACTCATATATTTATTTTCCAAGTGTGAAACAGCAAATTAAAGAAGATATTGTTTGTTGTATTTTATCGCCCAAAGGAACTGATAATATACTAGTAAGCTCTGCAACAATGAAAGCTAATGTTCAGAACATGTTAAAGAGCATAAATTTATCAGGGCTATTAAGCTTAGAAGATATTGATAATACGAAATTTGTAGTTAATAAAATAAAAACAAAACTTGAAAACGGAATTATTAATGGAATTAAAATTCATAGACTCAGGAAGCCATCTGAAATTCATATGATTGATAAAAGATTGCAGCAAACTCTTGATAAGCTCTACGTTAACGTTTACGGTAAACATATCACAGAAGCTTATCAAACACTAATGAATAAGTTCGATACAAAGTATACAGAATATATTTTGAGAAAATATTACATCTGTAGAGATCGACGTAAGAGAGGTAACATTAATTTAACAGATGCTTGTTATTTATTGGAAATTGAAATTACGAAAGAAGATAAAACTTATTATGGTGATAAATTCTGTAATCGGTATGCGAACAAAGGAGTTGTTTCATTAATAGTTCCAGATGAGCTTCGGCCGATTGCACTTGAAAGTAATCAACCAATTGATTTTATATTTAATCCATTCGGTGTATTCTCAAGAATGAATCTAGGACAAATTCTAGAGATATTGATATCTAAACCTGTATTATATTGTGACACACTTATTAAACAACAACCAGAAAAAACTAAAGAAGCTATTACATGGTTAAATGAAAATGTGTTAAAATATATAGATAAAAATTATTATGATAGAGTACAGCAACAAATTATATCAAATTTAGACGATGATAATTTTAGAAATCAATTTGCGAAATCAATTCAAGAAACAAATCTATTCGTGGAAGCTCCATGCTTTGCTGAAATTGATATCAGAAATTTAATTCGTAACAAAATTTCTTACAAAGAAACAATTTTGTTACCAAAAGAATTAATTACATTTATGAAACAAAAACTTAAAATTGAATTACCACCAATTGATAAAGATATATATATTCCAGATGTTTTCTGTGGACCGATGTATATTCAGAAGTTATCAAAATTAGCATCTAAAATTATAAACGCAAGAGATCTTGGAGTTGTCAAATCGATTACGAAACAGCCGACTAAAGGTCGAGCGAAAAGTGGAGGATCGCGTTTGGGTCAGATGGAGATAGAAGCGTTAATTACTAATGGAGCAGAATTAGCTATAAAAGAATTATTATCCGTAAAAAGTGACTGGTCTGAAGGTAAAAGTGACTTGATCAAACAACTAACTACAACAGGCGAATATCATTTACCTGATAACAGAACCATTCAAAGTAGAACAAAAGAAGTGATTGATACTCAAATTAAATTTTTAAAAGAATAGGAGACGTTTACATGATAAACAAAGTTATACTACTTGGTTGGTTGGGTTCTGATCCTGAAATTTCTATTCTTCCATCTGGAGCTCAACGAGTTGTTCTTAAGCTTGCAACCAATGAATATTGGGTAGATAAACAAACTAATCAACGGCAAACTCACACTGAATGGCATCGTATTGTGTGCTGGAATAAATTAGCTGAACTTGCAGGAAAATATCTGAAAAAGGGAGCTAAAATATTTGTGGAAGGAAAAATTCGCTCTAGAGAATATGTAAATCCACAGAACAATGTTCCAGCAAAAATTTATGAAATCATCGCATCAGATCTTCGTATGTTGGATGCTCCTCCATCAACTCAGCAGCAAACGATGAGTTAATATGGAGTGAACTATGAATCTACTAAAGAATTCTAACAAAACAGAACAGCCGATGTCGGGCATTCCACTAAATGAATTTCGGCAAGTTCAGTATAATAATCTAAGATATTTTATTGAACTTGCCGTTAACTATTTATCAAAACAAAATGATAACTATTTAAAAATTAATAAAATAACAATTAATAAACTAACTGACTACATCAGTGTTTATAGTAATTTTACGACTCAAGTTGTAGTCGAAGTTATTAATTTAAAACAGAATTCATCTGAAACTAAAATTTTATTTCAGATTTTAGTACCAACACTAATCAATGGTTCATTTTTCATTTTAAACGGCAATTACTACATACCGACTCTTTATATTGTAGACAAGCCGATTGTGATAAAAAAGAAATCAATTAAATTATCAAGTTTATTCAATTCAATTTCAATTTATGATAAATTAGTTACATTTATTGGTACAAATATACCCGTAAACTATTTTCTAAACTTGCTTCTATCAGATGATGTTCCAGAAGAGAAAGAGTTAAAGGATAATTTTAGTACACTCTTTAGTATTAAAATGTCTTCAGCTTCTGAAAAAGATATTATAAGATATTTTAGTGAAAGATTTAGATGTGATGCAACAAAAGAGGCAATTATTAAGTTTATTGAAAATTTATTCTTTGATGAATATACAAGATATTTATATCAATATTGTCATAACTTATCAGAAGATAAAATTACCATAAAAAATATTGTTATGAAAGCATTAGAAAAAAGCTTTCAAACAGATGTAAAGGACTTTATTGATTTAACTCAAAAAAGAATTATTTTTCTAGAAGCTATATTATCACCATTATTTAAAAGAATTGGAGTTCATGCATCACAAGTAGCTAAAGGATTTGCAGTTGATTCAATTAAAATGGATCAAATGGAAATAATTAAACACTTTCATAATAAATTACACAATAAATTTATTTATGATAGTGTTAATGCATATTCAGGTATGTTGACATATAAAGTAAGTATGGTAAATCCGGGTAGTGAAAACGCTCCAAGTATTGTTGCTGATTTACATGAAACACATTTTCGAAAGATCTGTCCAATTAGTATATCTAATCAAAATCCAGGTGAGACGACATATATCACACCTATAACTCAATTAGATTACTTAGGACAATTTATTCTTTAAATAATATAATGGGAGGCGATCAATGTTACAACTTAAGGAAAAAGAAATAGATAAATTTCTTGCACATGATAGAGATAAGTATATGGCAGAAATTAAAGAAATTTGTAATTCAGAAAAAGATTTTAAAGAAGGTATTGAAAGAGTTTTGTATAAAGTCTTTTCAGCAGGGTTTAATTGTGGAGTAAAAACATCTGTAAACTTGTTGAAAAAATTCTACGAATTGCAGGAGTAATTTTAAACCTTATAAATGAGGGTTTCCTATGGATGAAGAAAATGTACAAATAACAACTATAGAAGAATTAGAGTACTATTTAGAAAGGTGGTTGGCTGCTTATGAAAGCGGCCAACCGCTTGTTTCTGATGAATGTTATGATCACTGGAAGAGACAACTTGAGATTCATAAACCAGATAGTGAATTTCTGAAGAAGATTGGAAACAAGCCGAAGAGGAATAAAGAAAAATTGCCGTTTATTTTAGGATCATTAACAAATAAAACATTAGATAATTTAGATCAATGGTTGGATAAATATTCTAGTTTAGCTGGATGTGGTTATATCTTATCTCACAAAATGGATGGAGTTGCGATATTATGTAGATACACAAACGGCGAATTTACAGGAGCTTGGCTAAGAGGTGATCACATCATTGGAGAGAATATAACTCATAAAGCTAAACATTTTGTATTACCAAAATTAAAACCTGAAAATGTTTTATGTCAAGAAATTTATTTAAAAGGTGAAATATTACTTAATTGTGATCCGGCACAGATCGGATATAAGAACAAGAGAAACGCTGTTGCCGGTATTCTAAATAGAGACGATAATCTAAATTTAGATAAATTATATATAATATTTCACACATGGGCAAACCCAATTGAAGAAGCAAAAGATGAAATTACAAGATTGGTACTTATGAAAAAATTGTGTGGTGAAGAAAGAGTAGTTAGATATAGTATTGTAAATAACAGAAATCAAATAATTGAAATTGCTCAAAAATTAATTGATGAAATAACACAATATGATAAAGATGGAATTGTAATTACAATCAATTCCTCTAAAGTTGAAAATGTAAAAATTCCAGAGATGAAGATTGCTTTTAAATTTAATAAGCAAACGGCAGAATCTACTGTTGAGCGAGTTGAGTGGAACACTTCTAGAACTGGAAAAGTTGTCCCACTAGTTTATATAAAACCAGTTGATCTAGGTGGAGCAACTATCACAAAATGTGCTGGATTTAATGCTAAATTCATAATAGAAAACTCAATTGGGTTTGGTGCTAAAATTAAAATAGTCAGATCTGGTGATGTTATTCCTTATATTGAGCAAATAATTACTCCAGCTACAGCGCCAGACACAATTGAAACGTGTCCAGAATGTGGTAGGATTCTTGAATTGGACGAAAATGCTGTTAATTTAATATGTAACAATTCATCTTGTCCAGCACAGATTCAGAAGAAGATAGCTCACTTCTTCGAACAACTTGGACTTGAGCAATTCAGTGAAAAAATGATATCTTCTTTAGATTGCAACTCTATTACAGATGTGTTTAAGTTAACTAAAGAAGATATCATAAAAATTGAAGGTTGGGGAGAGAAGTCAGCAGATGATTTTATAAGACGAAGAGATGAACTCAAGAAAAGTTCTCCAGAAAAACTTCTTGCCGCTTTAGGTATAGAAAATCTGGGATTAGAAACTGCTAAACTTCTACTACAAAATTTTACATTTACAGAAATTATTAAAAATATCACTCCACAAGTTACAAAACAATTTGTGGAAAAATTAATTAGCATAAAAGGAATAGGTCTTAAGAAAGCTAAAAGTATTGTAAACGGACTGATTGACTCAGTAGCTCTATTACAGGATCTATTATCAGTAGGTGTTGAAATAGAGGAAAAACCAAAATCTGGAGCTTTAGCAGGACAATCCTTTTGTATTACAGGAGCTTTAAGTAAACCTAGAAAGGAAATTGAAAAATTTATTGAAGAAAACGGTGGGATAAACACAAGTATTAATAATTGTGATTATCTGATTTGCAATCAAAGACCAAGCGATTCAGCGAAATATAAAAAAGCATTGCAAAGAAAAATTCCGATAATCACAGAAGAAGAATTATATCAAATGATATAAATTTATTTAGCATCGGCCAGATCTATAAAAGATCTGGCCGATGAATATTTTTCGAGGAGATAAAATATGGCAGCAGAAAATGGAGAAAAAATTAAATTTCAAATTGAACTAATAGCTTCTGATGATACTATCTACGATGATATACAACTTGTAACTTTTATTAGAATGCCAATCGTTAAACAAGCATCATTTTGTGTTGTACAGTTACCAATATCTGTAATAACTTTAAAACAAATAGAGAGTCTGCTCGCCAGCAATATTCGAGATATCTGGAAAATGAGAATTTTTAGCATCGACGAAGCATCTGAAGATGAAGATGATCAATATGATTGCATCTTTGATAAATTCTTTCAAATTATGTCGGTTCAACCACAGGAAATTGTTGATTTTACAAAAGAAAATGTTGTTGTTAAACTACTATTAGTAAATCCAATTCTCTATTCTCTTGAAACAACAACATCTTTCAATAGAGTAATTGTTAACGTTACTGCTTACGATGCAATCGAGAATTACGAACAATTCTTAGATGAAAACTATGGACAGTTTCGTTTCAATCATGTTGGCACTACAGAGTTAAAAAATACGTATAAATATGAGCAGATTTTTATACCTTCATCTGTAAATACAATTAATGTTCCAAAGTATATTATAAATACATATAAACCATTTCATTCATATAGTATATATTTCTTTGATGATTTTTACTTTTCCGATGATTCAGACAAAGAGATTACAGGTCATTTACTGAATCTGGGTGATGTCTATAATCAGTTCAAAGAATATGATATAAATGAATATATGGACGTTGTCAATTTAACTAAGAAACTTACAACTAAAGAATTTACCGATCCTTTTAGACTATTAGATAGAGATGCTTTTACATCAATCATATTTAGAACAAAAGATGCTGTTGGTGGACTTCTCAAAAAAATGTCATCTATGTTACCCCAGTTAACAGTAGCTAATTTAGAAACAGATAAAAAGCTAGATAAAGAAATTAAAGTACCAAAATCTCAAATTTCGAATGCTCCACAAAGACAATCGGCAAGAGCTAGTATTGTATATGTGCCAGATACTGAAAAGAACGCGAAAAAGAGACTAGAAACAGCTAAAGATTTAATGTTTAATAAGTTTGAAAGAATGGTCATCTATGAAACTGAAAATTGTTTACCTTTCTGGTTACAATTTGGTTATCTCTACAATATGGAAATGGATGATCCAGATGAATATAGATATACTCCACTCGGAATAGTGAATTTATTTAGAAGAGCTGAAATGAAAGACGATAATTTAAAGATGATACATTCTTGTAAATATATTATGCTAAAAGTAATACCTGAAAAGGATGATTACCAAGCAAAATACATTAGAGATGTAGCTATATAATTATTTTAATTTTTTACATTTTTATATAGAAATAATATATTTTGTAATTATTTTTATTTTCAAAAAGGAGCAAGAATGTGACATACTATCTTAAGTACGCCCTAAAATACTCTTTAATTCTGGAAATATTACAGAAGCTAGAGAAGAAGCGTATTAATTTTTTTATCGATGTCCAGAGTATTACCCGTGGATTCTACAATAAAGAAACAGTATTAGTAGAAATCGGCCGCTACGCAACAGAAGGTAAACCTAGTGATATCTTAATTCAGGAAATGCGAGATTTTTTAAACGGATTATATATGAGATTTAAATTATATGATCCATTTTTCGTTTTATTTTATGATGATGGATATTGCCAACAACAAAAGACTATTGATAGCACTTATAAATCTGGAAGATCGACATTAGAAATAATGCTTGATCATGATCCAGAAATTGAGCTATTTAGACAGATTAAAAAGTATTATTATCAGAAAATAAAAGAATTATTTACAAAAAAAGATCTATCAAAAGTATATTATTTGAAAGAATATGAAGCAGATTTTATACCTTATTATTGTATTGTGAATGATTTATTTGATAGTTCAGCGGCAGATGTTCTTAATGTGATCTTGTCCGTTGATAAAGACTTGTTACAAACTTGTACATTTATCAATACTGTTCAATGTGTTACATCATTTAAATCAAATAACAAAGGAGGATTTCAAATACAATTTGATATTTTTGACAGAGACAATGCAGTCTGTTACCTAAATAAGAAATTTAAAAGAGGTATTTTAACGGCAAACTACATTCCTATGATCTTAGCTTTAGCTGGAGATAAAGCTGATAATATTCGAGGAATACACAGTATTGGTCCAGCAAGAGCTAGCGAAATGATAGTTGATTATTCTATTCCAGATAATATTACTGACTTGAAAAAATGTTTGTCAAGTTTACCACAAATAATTCAAGATAATTTTGATACAATTGTTAGAAATTTTAAGTTAATTTCTTTTGAAGAACAATTAAAAAGAGTACCAAAACATATTATAATATAAAATAGGAGGCATAATGAAAATAGAACAGCTTAACTCTTTTTTTAGAACAATTTTTAAGCAGTTAATCGATGATGGATATAAGAAAAGACATATTTGTGCTTTAACGTTAGGAGCTCAGAGTGAACCACAGTTTGAGAATTTTCTAAATGGGAAAGATTTTGGAGTTAAACCATTAGCTCGAATTGCTGATGCTTTTCAGTATGAATTGCAGGTAGTTGTAGTTCCAAAAAATGATAAAGAAGCACAGAAAGTTATCAATACATTAAATAACAACAATTTAGCAAGTTGTAAAGTAAACTTGACACAAGCATTAAACAATACTGCAAAAGTAAAAGAAGCATCTATTATTAAATCAAGTGCAATTGATGAATCTATAAATTTACTTTTACAGGAAATAGATTAAACTATAATTATTTTTAGGAGTGTATTTATGGAAGGTCAAAATTGGAACAATACATTAGAATATATAAAATTATTTTTAGGAGTGCCTATCAATCTACTCGAAATTTCAGATGATGAACTTGTTGGATATCTGAAGAGACAAGTTGTACCTTTATTTTCTCAATACGCACCACTAAAGAAGTTCACTTATATTACAGCAGCAAATCAGATATCACCAGTATCGGGCTCTCCTAGCTATATGTATAGAATACCAGTAGAATCTGGAGAATACATTGTTGACATCTTAGAAGCGTATCCGCTCAGAGATGTCTCAATAGTGGATGTTTACGGAGGTGCTTTAATTAACGCACAGATGACAATGGATATGGTGATAGCATCATCGTATATTGACGCTGTAAGATCTTTACAGGTGAGAAATACATGGGAGTTTATTCCGCCAGACATACTCGTTTTTGAGCAAGAAATTACAGCTTGTGCCGTTATATACAATACACCTCACGTAAATCTTGACACTATAAGACCAGATTTATACCACAAAGCATTCAAACCATTGTGTCTTGGATATACTAAACTCTGGATTGCATCTATGAGATCAAAATTTGAAGCTTTAGCTACTCCATTTGGACAAATTAATTTAAACTATGATAGATTACAGACAGAAGGACAGCAAGCGATAGATAATGCTATATCAATTCTAGAAACTATACCACCAGATATTCTTATTGAGGTAAGCTAACTGAAAAAAAGGAGGTATGAAACTATGATTAAAAAGTTAGCACGTGATAAATTTTTACTTAGTGAACTTAGTAAATTTGACGAAGAATTTATCGATATATTTTTAATGAAGACATCAGAACAAATAAGAAATGATGTTTCTGAATTAATTCAACAAGGATTAATTCCGGAACATGAGAAAGAGAATGTAATAAATTCCCTACTTCAAATGCAAGAATCTCTAGCACTACGACAGGCAGAATTTGAAAAACAAAATATTAAATATCTTAATTAGGGAGATAAAATGGCAGGACAACTACAACACATATACACCTACAATAAACCACTTGCGAATCTTTTCCAGATATCTGTTGTTAGACAAGTGACATCTGAGTCTCCATTTCAGAGACATGTCTTTTGCTTTCTATCAGCTATACCTGGAGAGAACACGCAAGCAGGAGGTAGAACTTTTAATTTTCAAAACAAAATTACAATGAAAGTAGATTATGAGAAAATTTTATCGCTCGCGAACGCAATAGAAGCGTACGCTACAGGTAAAGAAGCAGCATTTGGACCGTTTACAATTTATGTTGATTCAAGTAAGTCACAATTTACGTCTAGTAGTGGTGGTAAATCAATGGGTATGCAAAGAGGAGCTGATAAACATGGAAATCCAGTTGTTAATTTATTCTTTAAAACTCAGACATCTCAAGCGATAGCTATTTCGCTTCCGATTGCGGATGCTCTTTCTGTCGCTGGAGTATGTAAGAAAATATTTGCTCGATGTTTTGATTTAGATTTTGATATATCAGCACAAACATCGCAAACTGGAACATTTCCAAATCAAGCTATGACTCAGCAGACAACAGTTCCACCTTCGAGACCACCAGCTGCTGCTCCAAGAACAGGAGCTACTGCTCCGAAACCACTGATAAATCAACCAAATACTATTGAGAATGTATCTGGTAACTTTGCAAGTGGACTCGAAAACTTTTTTACAGTTGACGACGACACACCATTCTAAAGCTTTACAAAAGATCTGAGAGTTGGAGAAAGATCTTCAACTCTCAGATCAGAAAACAAAAAATAGGAGAATAGTATGAAGGAAACTACTATCGCAGTAGACATAAGTCAATTGTTAGATGCTGAAAAAATTGATGTTCTTATAACTGATATATTAGATAAACTGATTAGTCCAGAACTAAGAACTAAGATATCGAGTAGAAATACAAGAAAAGAAATTTTAAATAAATTTGGTAATCAAGCATTTATATATCCATATAAATTGAAATTCCCAGTCATTAATCCTGATACCGGAGAATATGATTGTTCATTGATATATGCGGCAAGAGCTCGCTTGAGACAGTATGCTAAAGTAAAACCAAAGTATGCTGACTTGATAGACATTGCCGATAATTTATATAATCAAATCAATGGAGATATTTCAATAAACATTCAAATTAATAGTTCTAAAGAGCAAGTTACTGTTGATTTTCTAGATCTAATTGAAATATTAAGCTAATCAAAAATTTACACTAGTTTTCGGAGGTTCAATGATTGATAATGAAATTATAAAATTGTGGGAAGAAGTAAAACGGCCAGGAATTGATAAATTTATTAATTGGTTGAAACAATCAGACTTCTTTATTGCTCCATGTAGTACTAAATTTCATGGGTCTTATAAAGGTGGATTAGCTCAACATTCTTTAAATGTTTATAATTTATTAAAAGAAAAAGTTGAAAAGTATAATTTACATAATATTATATCTAAAGAAAATATTATAGTTACAGGATTAGGACATGATTTATGTAAAGTTGGTGTATATTCAAAAGATACAAGACCAGCAACAGATAAACAATTATATAAATTGAAAATGGTTAGCGGCGCGAACTTTTCAGAATACGAAAATCAGAGCTTATCGGTATCTTACTGTAGTAGCCTGATTGATTGGGAAAGCAACAATCGTCAAGGAACTAAACCAGAAGATGACGGATATGTTTTTTCTGAAAACATTCCACTTGGTCATGGTGAGAAGTCCATTTATATTCTTCAGAAATTTATTGATCTACAAGAGTGTGAAGCTGTTGCTATTAGATGGCATATGGCAATTTTCGATTTCGCAGTTCAAGTAGCAGAATATCCAACTGGTTATTCTTATAGAGACGCGATAAATAGGTATTCTCTTGTTCAAATGTTGATACTAGCTGACTATGAAGCGAGTTTGTTTATGGAAAGAGAATGGTCACAATAAATAATATCAGGAACAAATTATGAAATCTATAAAATTACAAATCCATAATATATTTGGAGAAATTATCGAAGAAGATATTTTAGAAATATCTTCTGGAGATATTTTGATAGCTCAAATTAAGAGAGAAATTGAAGATGTGCCGGTAAATGTATATAATAATATAAAAGAACAAATAAAAAGAGCAATAACGACACAAGAAAATGACTTTATAATTCTTCCAGATTTTGTATCTCTTAAAATACTTAGAAAAATAAAAGAAGAGGAATAAAACAATATGAGCTTCCAATACGTACATACAACTGGCGATGTAATTGAAACAAATCAATTAAAATTAATTGATGAATATGTAAACAATTATTTATTTAGTTTGATACAAGGATTAAGACAACAAAATTTTGGATTTGACACATTACATAGAATTACTCAAGAGATAAAAGAATATCGGCAAGTTCTGGGAACGAAACATAATTTCTTCATCGACAGTGGTGGTTATTCTATCATTGTTGGTGATGTTGAACCTAGAAGTATTGCTAAATTTATTGAATGTTACAATATGTTTCTGGAAAGAGACGCTCCAGAATATTGTGATTTTATATTCAGCTTAGATATTCCAGTATTTCTAAAATATCCAACTTATAATACTTTCACTTATATTTATGAAATGAATTCTAGATCTATATCACAAAGTAAAAAGATTCTTCAGGAGAACAAGGATCTCTATAATAAATTTATATTTGTTTGGCAGTTTAAGCTGCCGAAACAATATGAAGTTTGGAAAAGAGTATATGAAGAAAATTTTGCCGATGATATAAATCTAAGACATTTTGGTATTGGAGGACTTGTTGGACTCAGAGGAGTAACAGGAATTAAGTTCTCGCCGTTTATTGCAATGATGTATAAATGTTTGAAAATCTTCTATGAAAAAAATTTAGATACTACACATATTTTGCATGTGCTGGGTGTTTATGGACTTCATGATAGAGTTATAATGTCGTTTCTTCATAAGCTCTTTAATATTTATTATCTTAAAAACTCAAACTGTAAAGTACAAGTAACATATGATACTGTAAATTATGCTCTAAGTGGATTGTATAAATTAAGAGAATTAGAAATGTATATTCCTGAAAATAATATTTATCATTTTGGATATGCACATGAGTTAATAAATAAGATGCACTTGGTAATTGATGATGCTGATGTATTAGAAATAGTATTAAAAGATTTAAAAAATATTAACGAAGGTAAACAAGTTCAAGATACTCATATTGCAAGTTTACTAAATGTAATTGCTCAGTCGATTATAGATAAAATTATTGATGATGAAATAGAGAAAAATAATATTGTTGATTTATTCCTTTCCAGCGGCAACTTCTACAAATTCAGGAACAAATTTCTACCACTTTTGAAGAGTTGGGAAAAGAAATATTCGAGTATATTCGGAAATAGAACTGAAAAGAATTTACTAAATTTTCAATATTGTTACGCTTTTCATCAATGGTGGAATAATGGTAGGAACGAAACTGAGCTTGAAAAATTAATCAAAAAATTTATTAGTTTAATTAATTTTCCCTTTGACTTACAAGAATAAAATTCGGAGGAGGTAATATGTGTGATTGTTATCTTCATAAATGTAAATTTTGTGAAGAAAAATTGCCAGTACATCTGGGAAACTTTGAAACTGATAGAAGTGAAATTGAAGTTTTTTGTGAGAAACATATTCCAGATCATAATGTGGTTATATTCACAGTTGTAAAAGTATTCAATGAAATAGACGGTCTCTCAGAAGAAGATGAAGTTTATGTTGGTTGGAAAATGGGGATACGTCCACTGACCGAAAATGCTAAATGTTGGTTACTTCAAAGATATAATCATCCAAATTTAGCATCAGATTATGAAACAACATTTATTTTATCGTAAGGAGAATAAAATGACAAGAAAACATAATTGGGTGAAACCAGAGTATTGTTCTTTTACAGAAAAAAGTTACAATGACTGTGAATATTTTAATAAAAAACATGGTGGTGGGTGTAACTTACCAAGAGAATTATGGAAAACTGATAAATTAAATAACATAAAGAAAAAAGTTAAATGACACACAAATTTAAACTATTGGAAAAAAGAAATAATGAAAAAATTAACACTTTAAGACTAAAAGATATGATTTCGGCTGAGATACTTGCTCGTGAATTTCACGAACTTTATGAATCTTTAGCTCCAAATTTTGGCTATTCAACAAATCCAGATACGCGTATATTTAATACAAACAGTTCTAATGGAAAACTTATGATAGCTGTTTGTGACAAGATTTTAGATCAACTACAAAATCTTTTAGACAAAAAAGTTAAAAAATGAGTCGGCAATTGTATATTAAATTGTTCCTACTGTGATACTAAGTGGACGAACAACTTAAAACCATTAGCAGTTCCAAGATTAACTTCAACAACTGACTCTTTGCCGTTTAAAATAGACACCGTGAGTTCTATGAATATTTTCATAGACTTATGAGGAGGACAGATATGAGGACAGATATATCGGAAAGCTTCAGGTCGGTCAGACGGGCGCTTGGCCTGACGCAGGCGGAAATGGCGCGGATTCTCGGCGTCTGCCGAGTGACCCTCTGCATGTATGAGACCGGGAAAATCCGAGCGCCCGGAGGAGACAAGGTCTTGCGGCTTCTCCAACTCAAGGAGATAGTCGACGAAAAATGACCCTCCTAGCCGTCGACCCCGGGACATACGAGTCGGCCTATGTCGTCTGGGACGGCCAGAAGGTGCTCGCCGCCGGCAAGGTCGCAAACGAAAAGATGTTGGAATTGATCGGCAACCCGCCCTGGGATATCGATCGCCTCGTCGTAGAGCGCATCGCCTCTTACGGGATGCGGGTGGGGCAGGAAATCTTCACGACCTGCTTGTGGACCGGGCGCTTCGTTCAGATGGCGGAAACGAACAAAACCGAGTGGATCCTGATTTATAGGATGGATGTAAAAAAATATCTGGTTGGATCCCACATGGCCCGAGACGCCGACATCCGGCGCAGGCTTCTAGACATAGTGGGCCCGACAGGGACAAAGAAAGCCCCCGGACCGACCTATGGGATAAAAGGCGATGCGTGGCAGGCCCTCGCGCTCGCCGTGACGGCATGGGACTTGACGGTCGGTAAGTGAGCATGAGATAGAAGGACAAGAAGAGATGGGGGATAGGTGTCGCGAGCCGAAACCCCTGATTCCCGACAGGGAGATCCCCCATTTTTTCAAATCGGGTGTCCAAAGGGAAGGACAACAACATGCAAGAGAACAATAGGCTGCGATGGGCGTTGTGGTACGCTGAACAGATGCATTTCTCGATCATTCCCCTTATCCCAGGGGAGAAAAAACCATTAGTAAAATGGGAGCCTTATCAAAAGCAACGAGCCGGAGCAGACCAGATCCGGCAATGGTGGACGAAAGAGCCCAAAGCCAATGTCGGCATCGTAACCGGCAGGGTTTCAAATCTCGCCGTCGTCGATCTTGACAGGTACTCCCCTGACTACTCCGAAGAGATAGCCCTCAAATTCTTCCCCGACTCGATCGTTACCCCCTGCGTCTCGACTCCGCGAGGCGGACAGCACCTCTATTTCACATGCCCCGAGCAAGACATCACAATCAACGCAAGAGCACTGCCGGGGATAGACTTGAGGGCAAACGGCGGGTATATCGTCGCACCGCCATCAACGGACGGGAATGGGGCAGGATACAGGTGGATCGTAGGATTGCCGCAAGCGCCTTTGCAACATCTCCCAGAAGCATATATAAAAAAAATAAGTAACATATATGGGAGAGTAACAAGTAAGAAGGACGACGAGTTTCAATCGTTACAATCGTTTCATTTGTTACAATTGTTACAACATGGGAGGCGAGACAACGACCTATTCCACATCTTCTGTTGCCTTGCCAAGGGTGGGTACGAAAGGGAGTTGGCTTACAAACTAGCCGAAATCATTGCGAAAAATTGTTCTCCAGTTTTCGATGTGAAAGAGGCTATCGCCAAGGTGGACAGCGCATATTCGCGGTCAGAAAAGAGAGCTCGCAATCTAAACGCAGAGGTCAGGGAGTGGGTGTCGTTACAGCAGCGTTACATCTACGTTACCGAATGTTACGAGGCGTTACATTTGTTACATAGTAGCGATAGGACTAATTGTCGTGTTATTTTGCATAGACTTTGTAAGGAGGGGCTGCTCGAGAGAATTTCACAAGGCACGTTCCGGAAGATAGAGCAGGATTGTGCCGATATAGACATCTGGGATGTGGACACGACTCCCCTAGATGTCCGTTTTCCATTCGAGATCGAAGCCCTCGTACATACCTACCCGAAAAATATCATTGTAATCGCAGGAGAACCTAATGCCGGGAAAACAGCTTTCCTGTTGAATTTTGCTCAAAAAAACATGGACAGGCACGAGGTGATTTATTTTTCCTCGGAGATGGGAGCGCTCGAGCTGCGGACCCGCTTGGAAAAATTCGGAATGCCGATGGATGTGTGGAAAAAGGTAACATGGAAGGAAAGGGCGAGTGATTTCGCGCCTATGATCCGGCCGAATGCCATAAATATCATTGATTTCCTCGAAGTTCATGATGAGTTCTATAAGGTAGGATTTTTCCTTAAACAGATATTCGACAAATTGGACAAAGGTGTCGCCGTCATCGCTGTGCAGAAACCGAAAGGTAGGGACGAAGGCTTAGGTGGCCAGAGAGGCATGGAAAAGCCTCGCTTGTATTTGGCGATGGAGCCCGGAAAAATAAAAATTGTCAAGGCGAAGAACTGGCGCCATGAAGGGATTAATCCGAACGGAATGATAAGAAGGTGGAAACTTGCAGCAGGATGCAAATTCAGAGTTGAAAGCGACTGGCAAAAAGGCTAAGCGGTTATACGAAGGCATTTTTGTTGTTGGAAGCAGGGTAATAATCAAGAGGACAAAGGCATATTCGAAGAAGCAGGCGAAGATTTTTATGATTCAACAGCTCGCAAAGGAGCTGAAGGTGTCCAATGCAGCGTGTTTGATGCGAGTATTCGATGGACATATCGACAACTACGTCATTGAGGGCGAGGACTAAAGATGCTAACTACATGGAAAATGATAACACAATATACAGGTTTTTCTCGAAATACGATAAAGAGGCTCGTCAAGGAAGAGAGTTTCCCGCTGATTTACATCGCTAGCAGGCCGGTTACTACGAGACAGCAAATTGAGACCTGGATCGAGATGAAGATGGCCGAGGAGGAGAAGCACAAAAAATAAACCATGTCAAGACCTTTTTTCTGGACAAGAAGTGTCAGGAAGTGTCAAGGAGAAAATCGCCGGAAAAACATATGGTATGATCTACTCGATAAAGATCTACGGTCGTCAGGGGAACGCGACAGGATAAAGAGAAGGGGAGAGAGCTAAGAAAGACTGCATCGCCGCAGGAGGGGCGGAAAGAGGACACAGCAGGAGACAGGAGATGGCAGGACCGGGAAAAGGGGGAAGAAAACCAGTTCAGATACCGCTGGATAAGGTCGAAGATCTCGCGGCGAAGGGGTTGACCCAGGAGCAGATATGTCACGTCATCGGGATTAGCCAAGAAACGATGTGCAAGTATAAGAGGCTGAATCCCGAATTAGTTGAAGCAATACAAAGAGGGAAGGCCAGAGGGACGGAGGCTATTGCAAATGTCATATATGAGAAGGCCAAAAACGGCGACTTCGCCAGTGCTGCATTTTTCCTCGAGCGCCGTTGCGGATGGACGCGAAAAGAGACATTGCAGCATCAAGGAGATGAAGAGCAACCCCTGGTAATCGTCATCACAGAAAAGGCAGAGAAGGCAGAGAAGGAGAAATAGGGAAATGGCGGTAATTGGGGGCTCCGGAGTCAAAACGAGAATCGAACTGACCCCGGAGCAGGGCCAGATTTTCTTGCACCCCGCTAGGTGGAAGTGTGTCATTGCCGGCAGGCGCTTCGGGAAGTCTTATCTGGCCGTCACCTGGCTCCTGAGCGCGGCTCTTTCGGCAAAAGACCTGTTATGTTACTACGTCGCGCCAACCTACCGTCAGGCAAAGGAAATTGCCTGGATAACGCTCAAAAGACTCCTGCCGATGAGTCATGTCACTGCCGTGAATGAGTCAGAGCTTTCAATCGTCTTTAGGAATGAATCAAGAGTCAAATTAAAAGGCGCCGAAACATACGATAGCCTCCGCGGCGTCGGCATCGATCGCCTCGTGATGGACGAATTCGCCGACATTGCCGAGGAGGCCTGGACCGAGGTTTTGCGGCCGGCGATGGCTGACAGGCAGGGCCACGCCCTTTTCATTGGCACCCCGAAAGGGTATAACTGGGCGAAAAAGCTCTACGATCACGCCCGGTCCGACCCTGCGTGGGCTACCTGGCATTACACAACCGAGGAGGGGGGATGGGTCAAGCCGGAGGAGTTGGAGGCCATCAGAACCCAGATCGGTGCTGCCATGTTCCGCCAGGAGCATCTGGCAGAATTTGTCGATTTATCCAACAACATCTTCCGGCGGGAGTGGTGGCGATATTACCAGGAGACGCCCGTCACCTACGGATGCATTCAAAGCTGGGACACGGCTTTTAAAAAAGGCGCCGAGGCCGATTATAGCGTCTGCACTACTTGGGGCCTGACTAAGAACGCCTACGTATTACTCGACTTGTGGCGCGGACAGGTGGAATTCCCGGAGTTGCGGCGCCAGGTCCAGGCCCTATATGCCAAACACAAGCCCTATGCCGTGATCGTCGAGGACAAGGCCAGCGGCCAAAGTCTTATTCAGGAGCTCCAGCGCGAGACCGCGATGCCGATTTTCCCGGTCAAGGTCGACTCGGACAAGATTACCAGGGCCAACGCCGTCACCCCCATGATCGAGAGCGGTCGAGTGCTCTTACCGGCGGAAGCCCCGTGGCTGGCGGACTTCCTCGAGGAACTGACGGCATTCCCTCGGGGGGAGCATGACGATATCGTGGACAGCGTCGCCCACGCCCTCAATTATTTGCGCAACTCAGCTATCGGGCCGCCCGAAGAGAGGGTGCTCAAAACCCTTGCTGACATCATGATTGACGCCATTGAGCGTCCCCCGGAGCCGACCTTCACGGACCTAGTCCGGGAACAGTTCGAGTCAGATGCCTTCTGGGAGGGGGAATATCACGCCAGGGAGATGATCTATGACATACGCTGACATCATCACGGTTCTGGCCCTCGTCTTTGCAGCAGCCGCTCTGTTTTTGGCCCTGGTATGGGCTGGATTCATGATGGGCCGCAAGACAATCATCCCCCACTCCGAGCGGAGGGATAAGGTCTTCGACCCGGGCGAGCCTGGGAAGATAGAGTACGACCCCTATGCCGAAGCCATGATGGACAGCCGGGACATCCAGGACCTGAAATAGGGGGGAGGGAGGAGGGGTTATAAAGTGGCAAAAAAAAGCGGCGGTTGTGGTGGCGGCAAGGGTAGTAAAGGCAAAGGCGGTAAGGGCAAATGACAAACACGATGCTGAGTATCTATTGCGAAATCTGCGGCGAGAAGATCGCCACGGCGGACATGCACACTTTGCGGCACCCCCTGAAGGGGAGCCAGTTTTTAACGCCTGACTCCTGGCATGGTTACCCTCCCCCTTTCGATCCGGGGGCGACATGGGAGGAAATGAGATGCCCCTATTGCCGCCGGCGGCCTTTCCTCTCCGCCACGGCGGTGATGACTGGGGACGGCATCTACGAAGTGCCAAGACCTGAAGACAAAAAGGAGGTGACGAGAGAAAGTGAAGCCCAAGACGGCGAAAAAGGCGGCCAAAAAGAAGGCGGCCAAAGAGCAGAAGGCGGCAAAAAAGAAAAAATAACATGTTCTGTGTGCGGCAAGGCATTTGTCTCCAAAGGGGCCCTCCTGGGCCACATGCGGTGGCAGCACCGGTCATCAGGATCAAAGACGGCGGGAAGGGGCAGGTAAGAGATGGCAGACACAGGCACGGCGGAAGGCCTCGATAGGTCGAAAGAGACAAAGCCCGGCAGCGAGCTGTTGCCTCCGGAGGGCGCGGGCGAGAAGATCGCAGTACGCGTCTTCGAGATCCTCAAGGAAATCCTCGACGATAAAGACGCCAGGGGTCTGCCCAGGAGATGGAATCGCAACTACGAGCTGAAACGGGGCAAACACTGGAGGAATGCCGCCGGCACCACCCTGCCGCTCGTAACGGCGAATCTAATCCATGTCAATCGTCTTAGAACAATCAATGTTTTAACCGACAACAACCCCACCTTTGACGTCTCCCGCTTGGGGGACACGGAACAATACGACGAGCAGGCCTTCGACGCAATCCAAAGGTGTGCCGAGTATTGGTGGAACGAGCAGGAGCAACAAGACGTACTCGAGTCCAGCGTCAACAACGGGGAGGACTACGGGATAGCCATAGAGAAGGTAGTCTTCAATCCCGACCTGGAAGAGGGCGGCGAGGTCGAGACTATCGTCGTCGACCCCTTCCATTTCGGCTTCTACCCGACGACCTTGACCGACCCCCGTGACTTGCAGAAGTGCGAGGCTGTGCTGCACTATTATCCGATGTCGCTCCGGGAGGCAAAGCGCCGTTGGCCTAAAGTTGCCGACCGCATCAGAGCGGACGACGACATCCTGAAGGAACTGCGCGACGAACGAACCGAAGTGGCAAGTGGCGGGGGGAAGAGCGGAAACCTGCTGACGACCTTCGCCGCTACCGTCCAGAATTTGGTGAACTTCAACTTGGGCCGGGTCGACGAAAAGACGGACAAGCAGGTGTTGGTCGTCGAGGCGTGGGTCCACGACTACACGATGGTGGCGACGGAGGGCGGCCTCAAAAAGCCGAAATACCCGGGATTCATCAGGTGCGTTACATGTTGCAACGGCCGGCTCGTCCTGGAGGACAGACCCAATCCGAACATCAACCCCAACCTGGACGAGGAGCAGGCCAGGAAGACCTACCTTTATGACAAATACCCCTTCTGCGCCGTAAATTCACATAAAGACACAGCCAGCGCCTGGGGCATGTCCGACGCCGAACAGCTGGAAAAGTTGAACGCGGAA